>Ga0065165_1002624_pt1 | contig 14652 bp, 6 predicted proteins | sample AraplaMF_Cvi_mMF_FD_63813 | JGI IMG/M metagenome (GOLD analysis project Ga0065165, IMG submission 63813) | Arabidopsis root microbial communities from the University of North Carolina, USA - plate scrape MF_Cvi_mMF (version 2) (version 3) | ecosystem: Host-associated > Plants > Roots > Endosphere...
GGGTTGATTTGGGATGATTGCTTTACGCTGGATATAGTATATCCTGATAAAAATCATCTACTTAGACCTGTGTAATAAACGAACTCAGGTTATCCGAGTGCTCCAGCTGAAGCTTCTTTCGCAGGCGTGAACGGGCCACCTTTACGCTTTCTGGCGATATATCCATGATGGTGGCGATCTCTTTCGTGTCCAGGTTAAGCTTTAGCAGTGCACAGAGTTTAAGGTCGTTAGAGTTAAGGTCGGGATACTTGGCCTTAAGGTTGTCAAAAAAGTTATTGTGTACCTGCTCGAAGTGCAGTTTGAAATTCTCCCAGTCTTTATCGATGTTCAGCGCAAAGTTCACGGTATGCATCAGGTTGCTGATCCTGGCCGGTAGGTCGGTGGCCGATGCCTTTTTGATCTCTTCGGCCTTTGTCTTGATCTTTTCGAGAATTTCGTTTTTCTGAATCAGGTTCAGTGTATTTGCCGTGAGTGTTTTGGCATTGAACTCAAGTTTCTGCTTCAGCTGCTCTTCTTCAAGTTTTTTGTTTTCCAGTTCCTTTTCAAGAATGACCTTCTCGTTGATGAGCATCGCTTTATACTTGGCGGTACGCAGGCGCTCGTGGTTGAGGTATAGAAGCGTGAGGCAAATGAGCGTGATCAGTACAATGATCAGTACACTCCAGTACAGATCGTTTATGTGCGCGTCTTTCTTTTCGAGCGTGAGCTCTTTAGCGTGAACGGTCTCGGCGTTTGATTGTTGCTCCAGTATAAGGTTGCGGCGCTGGTCGGCAAAGATATTGTCTACATGTTCCTGCTGTAGCGAGCGATAGTGATAGGCGGGTGTGAACTGGTGTAGGCTCTCGTACAGGCTAGCCAGTGCGCCAGATGCTTTAACCAGGTACTTGCGTGCATCGAGCGTACGGAAACGCTGAAAGGCATCCAGGTAATACCGTTCGGCCTCTGGCATGTGTCCTGCGGCGCGATGCGCGTTACCCAGTTTGAGTTGCGCATTGCCCTCGGCACACCGGTCGCGTCGTTGTATAGCCTGCTGTCGTGATTTGCCATAGAAGCCCAGCGCGCCATCGACATCGTTTTGATGTAGGTAGATGTCGCCCATCGTGGCATATAACTGCGCCAGCGAACCGGCAAACGCGGGATTGTTCTCTGCGATATGCAGAATGCTCTTCATCTGCTTCCCCGCATCGTCAAAACGTTTGTGGTCTACCAGCGACGCGGTATACAGTTGTATTGTTTCGGCCAGCAGATCATCGTTTTTTGCCGTTACCGCCTGTTGAATAATATGCTTATACTGCTCCAGCGCCCTGGGGTAGGTGGCAGTGTCCCACTCGGAATAGATACCGGATATATAAATCTGGCACCAGGAATGGAATATGGCTTTGTTTCGTTTGGCGTACTGCTCCTGACTTTTAAAGAGATAGCGCAAGGCTGTAGCATACAGACCTTTGATATAATATAGCCGACCTGTCTGAAAAAGCGATTGGGCATAGAGTGTAACGCTGTCGTGTTTCGAGGCCCACGTCATTACCTTTTCATAATAGGCTATACCGCGCGTGAACTCCTGACGCTGGCATCCATAGATACGGCCGAGCAGGTACCACGTGGCGGCTATACCCGGCTCGTATGTATTTTTTTCGGCAAGATGCAGGGCTGTGTTGGCATAACTGCGTGATAAAGCAGTGTCGCCATGAATGTTTTGTACTGCAAGCTGGTGTAACAACTGGATCTGCTTCAGATCACCTTCACGCGATGTGGCCGGTGCAGTTTGCGACACCGCAGACTGTGCACTACTACAATAGCCAGCAACAAGCAGCAGAATACATATATAAGCGCACAATCGGGTCCTCATGGAATAACTCGGGAAGGGTAGAACATCGGCGGCATAAAGGTAGCCTACTTTGGCTATACTCAATAACTTTCCGTGCGGGAATGTTGACCGCTACAACTGTTACACCACAGGCGAAGTTGTGAACGAAGGTTCAGGTTTGCCATTGGGAATAGTGATTTGAAAGATTGAACCGTTTACCGACGATTTTACCTGTATCGAACCATTAAGTTTTTCGACAATATTTTTTACAAGAAAGAGACCGATGCCAAAGCCTTTCTTGGCCATCTCACTGCCTTTAAAGAATATCCGGAAGATATCGTGCTCGCGTGCCTGCTCGTCAATACCGATACCGTTGTCTTCTACCGTTAGCACGGCCTGCTCTGCCGAAGTCTCGACACCCACCGCAATCCACGGGTTTGTTTCGCCGGGCTTCTGAAACTTCATCGCGTTCGAGATCAGGTTTTGCAGTAATAGCCTTAGTCGCACGGAATCGCCATAGAACTCACTTGTGTCCACTACATTAAAATTCACGTGCACATCCGAATATCGCGGGCCGAGTTCCATCATAATCTCCTCCAGCAGCGCATGGAAATTGATTGGATCATGTTGAATCACAACCTGGCTGTTGGAATAAACATGCATTAGTTCTTTGAAAATGCTATCCAGTCGCTTTACCTGGTCTTCGATAATGCCGCTATAGAATTGAATCGCCTGCTCGGAGTGTGTATCGCGTTTTAGCAGATAGGTTGCCCCCAGTATTGTGGTGAGCGGCGATTTGATTTGATGAGAAGCATGATAAATAAAAATGTCCATCTCCTCGCGTACGGACTTGAGGGCATTTTCCTGGCGTTTCTTTTCGGTTATATCGAGAACAATTCCCTTCAGGATATCGTGTTCGGGATAAACCTGGTAGCTTAGCGAAAGCCAGCGAACCTCGTCGCCAAAGGTATAGGCGATTTCCTGGTTCTCTGTTTTGCTGTACTGTTTCGGATCCCACACAAAAGGCACACCGCTGCGCACATGCTCTTCGAGTATGCCGTAAATCGACACCTGGCTATAGTGTTGCGCAGGCACACCGAAAAGCTCCAGCGCTTTTTGGTTAATAGCGAGAATATGACCGCTTTGTAAATGGCACCTGAAAATCCCGACGAAGGGATTGTTAAGAAGATCGTCGTAGCCCGCCATTCCAGAGTCGGGGTTGACCGGCGTTGGCGAATGGTCGTCAGCAGTACGGGGAGAATTTGTTTTCCCTGTCGGGGTCATGCTTACTTCGAAAGTTAGGAATGTTAGGATTGAACGTGTTCGTCCTTTCAATTCTGAAAGAAACAAACAATCTTCTTATCATTCGTGCCGTGAATGCCGGTTTCCATGCAGATGAAAGATGACCTCGAAAGTTAAGTCGTTGTTAACGCTTTACCGTACGCAGGCGGTAACAATAGGTAAACAAGCGCGGCGAAAACCAGGAAGTGGATGCCGAGCAGGGTTAATAACCGGCCGAAACGCTCTTGAAAATCAGCCATTTCTTTGTGTAAACATTCGCTTTTGCGCTGGTAACCTCGTTCGCAATAGAAAAAAACGCGCAACCGGGGTATCAAAAGATTAACAGCCCTGGAAACATATCTGATTACCCGCCACCTTTACCATGCTCTGTCTGCCACATGTTTTTAATCAAAACATCGCAGGCTTACTGTTGTAATCAGCCTGCTTTCTCCAACCCCCTTACCCTATGAGAAAGTTAAAGAAACCCGATTATGGTCGTTATACTCAGACCAACGAGTTCCAAAGCTCCGCCAATGTACTGTTACGGCTCATTGGCATCTTTATATTCCTCTTTATCATCGCATATTCTATCATATACATAAAAACATTACCCTGATTATGTATTCTCAATAACGGAATATATCCATATTTGATACAAGTGGGTGTCTATGTAGCCTGCTGCGACTACGGTGCGGGTCCATAGATAGTCCATGTCCAACTCCTTTTCGAGTCCTTTCCGAGTCCATAGATAGTCCGATGTAGTCCTATGGTAGTCGCATGGCCTAAGGTTAACTGTTGTAAGTTTTGAAGCCTTGTCCCGGCTAAGCCGGGATGTCTATCGCTCTATTTCGTTGTGTAATATTTACGTAAGAAAAATATTCCTTTCTAAGATTTTTTACGACCAGATCATACTAAATTATACGGGGGATTGATTCACATACAAACGATAATACCCCGCGATCCTGGAAAGAATGCCGGTTGGTGATTATGATACGTTGACAGGATTGAAAGTATGTATAGCAGCGTGTCTCACCTGTAAACGTTAGGAGCAAGTTATAGCGTTTGACGGCAACAGAACCCCTGGCAAAGCTACTCAATGATTGCTCCGAAAGTCTGCTATAGTAACGGTGCTATAAAACCGCGTGTGCTTTTGGTACAGATTGGGAGATATATACCATACTCTTCCGAACACAGCGCAGCGCTACCGTTTCCGTTGACGGACTTTCCTTCCTGTTGGGCGTATATAACGCCGGTTGGGAGCACTTCATTGTACGGCTTTAAAATGAAATTCAGTTTTTGTGCAGAATTAAAGACCATATGAGAGAAGCTTTACATGTTGGAGAGAAATAGGGAGATCGGCAACCGTGCTACCGCATGGGAAGTGCTTTGTGTGTTGATGATTGGTATACAGATAGTTTACCCTGCGCTGCTGCAGGCGCAGGACACTGCCATTAACTTTCAGTATATCACCGTGCAGAATGGCCTTCCCAGCAATACCATCAACGGTGTTGTGCGTGATTGTCACGGATTTATGTGGATGGCTTCCGAAAACGGCGTGTGCCGGTACGACGGCTACTCGTTTACCACCTTCCGCGCCCGCGAAGGCGACTCACTCACCATTAGCAGTAACATAGCCTATACAATTTTTGAAGATCGCAAGCAACGGCTCTGGGTAGGATGCGAAAAGGGACTTGACCTGTTTAACCGGGACCTCGATCGTTTCGACAAACACTACTTTAAAGATATGCCCGTGCGCACCATTTACCAGGACGTACACGGCAATGTATGGATAGGATGCGACTCCGGGCTGTACCTGTACGACGAAGTGGGCGATGAATTTACAAAACCCTTTCCACAACTGTTCAGCTCCGACAACATTCGCTATAACACCGTTACCTCTATTGTAGAAGACTCCCTTTCCAACCTGTGGGTGGGCACCGCGGTGGACGGCATTTATGTATTCGATAAATCTACCGAAGACTTTATACATTATCATACCCAGAAAAACACCGCCGGATCGCTCAACTGCAATACTGTGCGAAAGCTGCTGCGCGACCGCCGGGGGTGGCTCTGGGTAGCAACGTATGGCGGTGGCGTTAGTAAGTTCAACGCGGCCAGCCGTACCTTTACCGCCTATACCACCACCGGGCGCGAAGGCCAGCGTATTGACAGCGACCTTGTGCCCGTGTTGGCTGAGGATGAGCACGGTGACCTGTGGATAGGCACCGATGGGGCCGGACTCAACATTCTCGATCCGGAAACCCATGCTGTGCAACACCTGTTGCATGAGCCTTACAACTCCCGAAGCCTGAACAACAACGTTATCCGCGCCATCAACAGCGACGGGCACGGCGGCATGTGGCTCGGTACCTACGCCGGAGGAATCAACTTCTTCAACCCCAACGCCGGGGCATTTCTGCATTACAAAGCACCCACGTTCAACGGCAACAGCTCGATAACCGCCTTTGCCGAAGAGCCCGACGGTAACCTGTGGGTCGGCACCGACGGCGGTGGGCTCTGTTTCTTCAATCGCGCCACCGGGACGTTTACCAACTACTACTTCAAAGCAAACGACGCGCACAGCCTGAGCGATAACCGCGTGCTATCGTTACTGCTCGATCACACGGGCACACTATGGGTCGGTACCTACCGCGGTGGGCTATGCCGCTATAACCGGAAAACCAACGCGTTCATCCGTTATAAAGCCGGAGACCGTTCAAACCTGACCGACGATGTGGTATGGGCATTACTGGAAGACAGCAGACAACGCATCTGGGTTGGTACCAACAATGGACTTGACCGCTACGATGCTACCCACGATACGTTTACCAGTATAGGCAATGCCAATTCAAACATCAGCAACAACGTTATCCGTGCCTTATATGAAGACCGGCGCAAACGTATATGGGTAGGCACGCAGGAAGGGCTTAACGTGTTGCACGGCGAGGGGCGCACCTTTACCGTAATACGCAATGTGCCCGGCGATAAGCGAAGCCTGAGTAACAACTGGATTCGCGCCATACACGAAGATCACGCGGGCAACCTTTGGATCGGCACATTCGAAGGTGGTCTTAATATGCTGGCCGGCGGTAACACGGCCCGCCTGGCATTTTCATACTATCGGGAATCCGACGGTTTACCCGACAATACAATATCCGGTATTGTCAACGATGTCCGCAATACATTATGGATCAGCACCGGCAGAGGATTGGCGTGGCTGGACCTGAAAACCCGGAAGGTTAGAAGCTATTATGCTAAAGATGGTTTACAAGACAATCAGTTCAACATCAACGCATGCTTTCGTACGCGAAGCGGTGAGTTGCTCTTTGGAGGCTTCAACGGCTTCACCATGTTTACACCGGGCAAGGTAGGGCAGGAGGCAGGCAACCCGTATCCACCGCCGGTAGCGTTGACGTCGTTCAAAATATTCAATCGTGAAGTTGTGCCCGGTGTTCCCGGCGCGCCACTTACCAAACACATTCGCGAGACGAGCCACATTTCGCTGGCACACGATCAACTGGCCATAACGTTTGAGTTTTCAGCGCTTAACTTTATCCGTCCTGAAAACAATCAGTATGCTTACCGCCTGCAAGGTTTTGAAAACGAATGGAACTACGTGGGCAACCAACGGTCGGCCACCTATACAAACCTGGCGCCTGGCACCTATACGTTTCAGGTAAAAGCTTCGAACAACACGGGTGTATGGAATGACGATGGCGCCTCGGTAGTATTGGAGATCCGCCCGCCATTCTGGAAGACCTGGTGGTTCAGGGCAATAGCGGTGGTTATGCTCGCGCTATTAGCGGTGTTTATATTTAACCAGGTGCGGAGCCGCGTACGCGAGAAGATCCGTATTAACCGCATCATTGCCGAACTGGAGATCAAGGCGCTGATCACACAGATGAATCCGCACTTTGTATTCAACTGTCTGACCTCGATTCAGGAACTGATCACAATGAACAAAACCGACGACGCCATGCACTACCTCACGCAGTTTGCGAGGCTGCTACGCACGGTGTTGAAAAGCTCGGAGAAAAATGTTGTGTCGCTCGAACAGGAGCAGATCATTCTGGAGTCTTACCTGGAGCTGGAGGCCATGCGCTTCGACAAACTTTTCCGGTATCGTATTGTGATAGACGAGAGCATTGATCCGGAAGAAATACTGATACCGTCGTTTCTTATTCAGCCGTTTGTAGAGAATGCCTTATGGCATGGGCTGATGGGTAAAAAAGGTAATCGTGACCTGACGATCAGTTTCTCGACCGAGGCAGACGATATCATCGTTTGTCAGATCAGCGATAACGGTGTAGGGCGGGAGCAAGCCGCCGAAACCAAACGAAAGAAGAACAACACGCACGCGTCGATGGGCATTCGTATAATCCGCGAACGTATCAAGCTGATGAAGTCGCAAAACCATGCGGTAAACCTTCAGATCCTCGACAATGTAGACGCCGAGGGAAAGGCATCCGGTACAACGGTAATTATACGCTTGCCTATAATCTTCCGTCCGTTTGCCATAACGGAAAGCATGATCGGAGCGCCGCAAAACGTTTAGTTTTTTGCGGTGCGGGAGGTTACCGGTCAGTTAAAGACGGTATTCAACCGGATAGCTTTTTTAATGGTAACCTGGCGGCTTCCGCTACCCCTGGCGGCTATAGGAATGTACTTTAGCATTAAGTTTACTCCTGAACGATGGCCTCTACCATGATTAGAACGTTGATCATTGATGATGAAAGCAGAGCTATAAATCTGCTGAAAACCACCATCGAACGCGATTTTGCAAGCCAGTTTCAGATAGAAACCGCGCATTACCCCGAAGAAGGAATCGAGAAAATTTTACACTACAAGCCCGAGCTTGTTTACCTCGATATTGAGATGCCGCTCATGACGGGTTTCGAGTTACTGACACGGATACCCGAAATTGATTTTAAAGTAATCTTTACCACGGCATACGCGCATTATGCCATACGTGCTATCCGGTACAATGCCTTGGATTATCTGCTCAAGCCAGTAAACCCGATGGAGCTTACCGACGCCATTGCACGTTTTCTGATCCAGCGGCAGAAGTATGAAGATCGCGAGTTGTACAGCCGGCAGCTTGAAAACCTGTTTGCCAACAATGAAAAGAATCTGGCTATAACAACGTACGACGGTGTGGTGTTCCTGGAGCTGGATAAGATAATTCGTTGTGAAGCGGATCTTAACTATACAAAATTCATACTTACCGATAATAAAAGCTTTGTGTCGTCAAAAACGTTGAAGGAGTATGAAGATCTGTTGGGCAGTCATGAGAATTTCATTCGTGTGCATCGCTCGCATTTGGTAAATGTGGATTACCTTGTTAAATTCAAGAACGAAGGTAGTCTTGTATTGAAAGACAATTCCTGTGTGCCGATATCACGTCGGCGCAAAGACGACGTTATGAAACGTCTGCATGTGGCCGCGCGCTAGCGGTGACATTGCGTTACAGCATTATTCCATAGTACATTTTGTTTAGGCCTACCGTTGCATACAGGTGTTCGTATGTCCGTGTGTGTTTGCCTGCACACATGTGTATATAGACACATTTGCCATTTAATAATTCGAGTCGGCCGCTCAATAACTGCTTTTTTACAAGCCTGAAATGATGCGCACATTGCTGATGTTTTCAGGCCCGATGTCGGTAGCGACGCTGTGTGTTGATGTGTGATGATGCCTGTTGTGGAGAATCAAATTCAGATTATGTCAAAACTATACCTCACCCCAACCCCCACACCGAGACGCCGGCCGTTAGGCCTGGCGCTTCTCGTGTGTTTGTATCTCTTCGTTACCTCGGGCGTGTTTGCCCAGGTAAACACCGGTGGCACGGCAACGACCGCAAACCACCGAAAGCAGATCATCGGTTACATCACAAACTGGGATGCGTGGAAAAGCACAAACCACGGAGTGCCCGCGGCCGGTGCCCTCACGCACATGAACATCGATTACTCGAAGTACACGATTCTGAACTTCTCGTTCTTCGGTGTTGCCAATGACGGATCGCTGCACGGTGGCGACTTCCGCAACAAACAGATTTATCAGCAAGGCCAGACACAGGCGCCCGCGCCATTGCTTCACGGCGGTGTGTTCGACAGCTGGGATATGCACCTGATTTTCGGTGAGCTGGAATACAAGTGGGACTTTGCCGATGCGGCTGTAGCGGCTGCCGGCTTTGTGGCCGACGGCGCCGGGTGGAAGAACACTAAAAACGGTCTTACCGGTCCTATGCCGGTACCGATGCATAAAGCCGGTGGCGCGTTGGGTGTTATCGACATGGCACACCAAAACAACGTGCGCATCGTGGCTTCTATCGGTGGCTGGAGTATGTGTAAGCACTTCCCGGAAATGGCAGCCGACGCTACGAAGCGCGCACGCTTCATTGCCGACTGTAAACGCCTGATGACGCTGGGCTTCGACGGTATCGATCTGGACTGGGAATATCCCGGACCTTTTGAAGGTATGAACTTTACCGGAACACAGGCTGACTACGCCAACTACACCACACTGGTTCAGGAAATCCGTCAGGCTATCGGTGCCAACAAGCTCATCACCGCGGCATTCTCTGCCGCCAGCAACAAGCTGCAAAGCTTTAACTGGACTGCCCTGAGCAATACTATGGACTACTTCAACTTCATGACGTATGACTACAACGGGGGCTGGTCCAACAAAGCCGGACACAACGCACCGTTATATGATTACCCCGGTGCGGAAGTATCGGCCTTTAGCTGGAACGCTACCTACGAAGCACTGGTAGGCATGGGTGTGCCCGCATCGAAAATAAACATGGGTTCTCCGTTTTACGGTCGTGGTGTGGTAACAAACGGCAATGCAGCTGTGAATGCCGCTACCGTTAAGACGCAACGCACCGTAGATCCTGATGGACCGGTTAGTACGTGTGCCGACTATACCAACTGGAGCCAGTTTGACGGTACACCGAACTATGAATACATTCGCCAGGTAAAAGGATCGTGGACAGAAGGATGGGATGATAACGCCAAAGTGCCTTACCTCACCAAAGGTAACTACTTCCTGAGTTTCGACAACGAGCGCTCTATCGGCCTCAAGGCACAATATGTAGTGGATAAAGGTCTTGCCGGTACCATTGTATGGACTGTGTTTGGCGACCTGGAAGTAGGTGGCTCAGCAACACAATTCGGTCCGAAGCTGGTGCGCTACTCTTCCGTAAAGTCACCTCTTGTAAACAAGATCAACGAAGTATTCGCACAAGGTAACACCGGTACGCCTACCGTGAGCATCACGTCTCCGGCCAACGGCACAACCGTGACACCCGGCTCATCGGTTACGGTAACCGCTACAGCATCTGATCCTAACGGAACCATTACCAGCGTGCAGTTCCTGCTCGACGGCGTTTCATTCGGAACCGACACATCTTCTCCGTACAGCGCCACAATTGCTTCGCTTGCGGCCGGTAGCCATACCATTACAGCACGCGCTACCGATAACAGCGGCAACACCGCTACAGCAACGATCTCGATCACGGCATCGAGCAGCACAAACCCTGCGCCTACTGTATCGATCACCGCACCGTCAAACGGAGCGACCTTTACTGCCGGTAACAGCATTTCGATTACCGCCAATGCTTCAGACAACGGATCGGTTACAAAAGTAGAATTCTATAACGGAAGCACAAAGCTTGGCGAAGATACGTCGTCACCGTACGCGTATACCTGGGCAAGCGTTTCCGCAGGTACGTATACACTGACTGCAAAGGCTACCGACAACGAAGGTGCATCGACAACATCGTCAGCGGTAAGTATTACGGTTAACGGAAGCACAGGGAACTGTCCCGGTGTTGCCGTATGGACAGCTACCGGCGTGTATAACGGCAATGCTGAAGTTCAACACAACGGTGTGCGTTACCGCGCCCGCTGGTGGACACAAAACGAAAACCCTGAAACAAATTCAGGTGCTTCGGGTGTATGGGAAAACCTGGGTTCATGCGGTACTACCGGTGGAAACAATGTAGCGCCGATAGTAAGCCTTACATCGCCCACGGCCGGAACAAACTTCACAGCGCCTGCGTCGATCTCGATCGCCGCTACAGCAAGCGATTCTGATGGAACCGTAACCAAAGTAGAGTTCTATAACGGTGCAACCAAACTGGGTGAAGACACATCGTCGCCTTACGCTTATACCTGGGGTGGTGTGGCTGCTGGTTCGTACAGCCTAACAGCCGTAGCAACCGACAACCAGGGTGCTGCAACAACCTCTGCTGCCGTAAGCGTAACCGTTGGTGGCGGTGGAGACGCTTGTGCGAACACCGCACAGTATGTGGAAGGCGGTAACTACAACGCCGGTAGCCTGGTGAAAAACGGCGGAAGCCAATACGAATGTAAAGAATGGCCTTACTCCGGCTGGTGTAATGGTGCTGCCTGGGCATACGCTCCCGGTACCGGTACAAACTGGCAGGACGCCTGGACACTGCGCGGCACATGCCAGAGCGTAAGCGTAGCCGTAGCAGAAGCAACTCCCTCGTCTATCGAATACTATCCGAACCCTTTCACCGACAAGGTATCTGTTGAAGTAACCGTAGGACAGGAATCTCCTATATCGGTAGTGTTGTACGACTTCTCAGGAGCACCGGTTAAGAAAGTATTCGAAGGCTCACGCGGCCAGGGAACACACAAGTTCGATGTTAACAGCACCGATCTGGCTCCAGGCCTGTACATCCTGAAAGTAGGCAAGACTGGCGCTGCCGGCAAACAGGAGCAATCGTATATCCAGTTGTATCGTCAATAATACAATACGTAAATGTGGTTCCGTGAGGTGTAATGCCTGGCGGGCCGCATTTTTCAATCGTACATTTTTTCACAAACCTTTTCCCACATATGAACATGATCCATACCCAAAGTGCCAGCCTGCCGGGAAGGATATCCGCTAAAATCGGATATGTCGTGCTCGGCTTGCTGATGTTTTTGATGTTGCTGCCTGCCTCGGCGCAAGCCCAGCTGGGTTCGCGCGTGGTGGTAGGCTATTTCCACAACTGGAATAACGCCTCAGCACCGTACGTTCGCCTTCGCGACGTAAACTCCAAGTACAACGTAATCAACATTGCGTTCGCTGTTCCCGTAGCACCAGGCAACATGACGATGACCTTCGAGCCGCTCCAGCAATCGAAGGCCGAGTTTATTTCCGACATCCGTGCGCTGCAGGCGCAAGGCCGCCGGGTACAAATTTCCATCGGTGGTGCCGATGCTCCGGTAGAGCTTCATAATGCTACCGATCGCACCAACTTTGTGAACTCCATGAAGTCGATCATCAACGAATACGGTTTCGATGGTTACGACATAGACCTCGAAGGAACATCGGTAATTCTGAACAGCGGAGACTCTGATTTTAAGAATCCCACCACACCCAAGATCGCTAACCTGATCTCGGCTTCGCGTGAACTGGTAACGTACTTCCGTGGTCAGGGCAAAAACTTCTGGCTCACATCGGCCCCCGAAACACAGTATGTACAAGGCGGCTACGGTTTCTATGGTACAGCGTTTGGCGGCTACCTGCCCGTACTGTATGCGCTTCGCGACATCCTGACGTTTGTACACGTTCAGTACTACAACACAGGCTCACAGGTTGCCCTGGATGAGAAAATCTACTCACAAGGAACGGCCGACTTTATTGTTGCTATGACCGACATGCTTTTGAAAGGCTTCCCGGTAGGACGCAACGCCAACAACGTATTCCCCGCGCTTCGCGAAGATCAGGTAGCCTTCGGTCTGCCGGCTACCGGAACCGGTGCCGCACCGGCCGGTGGTTACGTAGCACCCGCGCAGGTAACACAAGCCCTGAACTACCTTATTAAAGGAACATCGTTCGGCGGTCAGTATTCCACATCACGGACATACCCGAACCTTCGTGGTATCATGACATGGTCTATCAACTGGGATAAGACACAAGGTGATGCTTTTGCCAATGCGTACTACAACTACTTCAGCGGTTTAGGTACTGGTAACAACTCGCCTGTAGTAAGCCTTACGGCTCCTACCAACGGCGCTACCTTTACAGCCGGAGCAACGGTTAATCTTGCCGCCACGGCTTCTGACAGCGACGGTTCGGTTACAAAAGTTGAGTTCTTCCAGGGCACAACCAAACTGGGTGAAGATACATCATCACCTTATACGTATGCCTGGACAGGCGTTGCCGCCGGTTCATACACGCTTACAGCAAAGGCTACCGATAATGCCGGTGCAACCACTACATCCTCGTCTGCCTCGATTACCGTTAGCGGAACCGGTGGAAACGTAGCCCCGGTTGTATCGCTTACATCGCCTGCAGCCGGCGCTACATTTACAGCTCCCGCAACCATCGCCATAGCCGCTACGGCTTCTGATAGCGACGGATCGGTTGCCAAGGTTGAATTCTTCAACGGTTCTACCAAACTTGGCGAAGACACATCTTCACCGTACACCTACTCGTGGGGTGGTGTAGCGGCTGGCGCATACAGTATTACCGCAAAGGCTACCGATAACCTTGGCGCATCGTCAACCACAGCCGCTATTAACGTAACCGTTACCGGCAGCACTGGCGACAACTGCTCTACTACAGCACAATATGTTGAAAACGGTGGGTATGTAGCCGGAAGCCGCGTAAAGAATGCCGGTAGCCGCTACGAGTGTAAAGCATGGCCTTACTCAGGCTGGTGTAATGGTGCTGCATGGGCTTATGCTCCCGGCACAGGAACATACTGGCAGGATGCCTGGACACTGGTAGACGTGTGTACCGGTTCGTCGGCAAAGAGCGCTGTGTCGCTCAGCAGTCTTCCGGTTGTAGCTGCAGCGGCATCAGACTTCAAGATCGTGGGCTACATGCCGTCATGGTCTGGCTCTGCGCAGTCTATTCAGTACAGCAAGCTTACACACATTAACTACGCCTTTATTCGTCCTACCACTACCGGTGGTCTTACTGCTGTAGAAGACGGTGGTAAACTGTCGAGCATCGTATCGCTGGCACATGCTAACGGCGTGAAAGTGGGTATTGCAGTAGGTGGCTGGAGCGATCTGAACAATACAGACTTTCAGGTTATGGCCGGTAACGCAGGCTACCGTTCTAATTTCATCAACAACCTGGTTAACCTGATCAACAGCTACCAGCTTGACGGTGTGGATATCGACTGGGAATACCCGGTGGAAGGATCTGATCCGGCAAACTTCTCTACCCTGATGACCGAGCTTGGTAACGCCATGCATGCGCGCGGTAAATTCCTGACAGCAGCCGTATCGGCACAAGGCTACTATGCAAACGGTGTTCAAAGCGCTGTGTTCAACGCAGTGGACTTCCTCAACATTATGGTATACGACGGAGGCAACGGCGCAGACCACTCTCCCTATAGCTACGCTGTATCGTCGTTGGATTATTGGGCAGGCAGAGGGCTTCCGGCATCGAAGACCGTATTGGGTGTTCCATTCTATGCCCGTCCTAGCTGGAAATCATTTGCCACACTGGTGAACGAAGGTGCCAATCCGAACAACGATACCTACAATGGTGACTACTTCAACGGTCTGAATACGATCCGTTCGAAAACAAAC
>Ga0065165_1002626_pt1 | contig 14631 bp, 11 predicted proteins | sample AraplaMF_Cvi_mMF_FD_63813 | JGI IMG/M metagenome (GOLD analysis project Ga0065165, IMG submission 63813) | Arabidopsis root microbial communities from the University of North Carolina, USA - plate scrape MF_Cvi_mMF (version 2) (version 3) | ecosystem: Host-associated > Plants > Roots >...
TCCAAAAAGCTTGTCGTCAGCCATCCCGCACCCCCTCCAAATCAACCTTTGCAGGGAATCACACCAGGACAGCAACGGCTACGGTTTGCGCCGAAAAAATTCACACCCTCTGAGGTGGCCGCTTCTTCAGCGGCCCTCGAAGGGCGACGGCCCGGCTGGCACCTCGGCCGCGCATCCTTCGAGGCTCCCGGCGTGATGCTGCGCATCGCGCCACTCGCACCTCAGGATGACGGGTGTTGTTCAAAGCTCTTGGGAGGAACTGCCGCCGATGCGCCGGCCGCCCATGATGACATCATGCTCCTGTTTTGCCCGACGATTCAAATTGAGTTCGAAAAATCAGCAATTGCGCAGCGCCGTCTGCAAGTCGTTGATTTCGCTGGTCCCGGCTACTGTGCATGGGGTTGTTTTCGCGTCTTTGTTTTGAGGCCGATCTACTCCACCGCTTTTTCCCGCAGCCGCTGCGCATAGACGTTGATGACCAGCGCCGCCAGCAGGATCAGGCCGCGGATCAGGATCTTCAGGAAACTGTCGATGTTGACGTGGTCGAGGCCGTTGTTGAGGACGCCGAGCACGAACAGCCCGACGATGGTGTTGCCGATGCCGCCGCGGCCGCCGAACAGACTGGTGCCGCCGACGACGACGGCGGCGATGGAGTCGAGCAGATAGGTGTCGAACTCGTTCTGCTGCGCGCTGCCGAAATGGGCGACGCCCAGCATGCCGCCGATGCCCGAGCACACCGCCGAGATCACCATGACGGCGCCCAGGATGAGCTTGACATTGAGGCCGGCATATTCGGCCGCCTCGCGATTTCCCCCGACCATGTAGACGTAGCGGCCGAAGCGCGTGTAGGTCAGCACCAGATGGCCGCCGAGCAGCATGATGGCGGCGACGATGACGATCCAGGGGATGCCACCGACCGAGCCGGAGCCGAGCGTGGTGATCAGGCCGGGCACCTTGTAGGCGATCTGGCCGCGCACGAGCAGCGCCGAGATGCCGGCGGCGATCTGCATCATCGCCAGTGTCATGATGAAGGAGGGGATGCCGATCACGGTCAGCCCCAGCGCATTGACGAGGCCGAGCAGGGCGCAAAGCAGGATCGACATGATGATCGCGACTGCGCCGGGCAGGGGGATGTTGGCGATGTTGACGTAGGACTCTTGCAGCGTGAAGTAGGCGACCGCGATGCCGGTGACGTTGGCGATGCTGGCGATCGAGAGGTCGATCTCCGCGCACAGGATCACGAAGGTGAGGCCGACGGCGATGACGCCTGTGACCGACACCTGTGTGAGGATGTTGCCGAGATTGTCGAGCGTCGCGAAGGAGGGGCTGGCGAAGGCGAAGAAGGCGGACAGGAAGATCAGGGTCAGGAACGGGGCGATGTTGCGCATCTGCGAGCGCAGGAACGGCGCCAGGCCCCGCGCCCGCGTACCCGCCGCCAAAGCCGTCTCGCTGCTCATGTGCTTCTCCGTCACGCCGCTTCCAGCAGGCGGTCCTTGCTGACCGGTTCGTTCCTGAATTCCCGCACCAGTGCGCCGCGCTTGAGCACGAGGATGCGGTCGGCCAGCGACAGCACCGTCTCCGGCTCGGTCGACAGCACGATGATCGCGAGCCCTTTTGCGCGGAGGTCGCGGACGATGTTGATGACGTCGTTCTTGGCGCCGACATCCATGCCCCGGGTCGGCTCGCACAGCACCAGAAGCTTGGGTGGATAGGTCAGCCATTTTGCCAGCGCGACCTTCTGCTGGTTGCCGCCGGAGAGCATGCCGAGATCGAGGCCCACCACCGGCGGCCTGATCTGCAACTGCTCGACCTGCCGCTGTGCGATATCGCGCTCCAGCGCCGGCTTGAGAAGGAGCGACGAGATGCGATCGAGAATGCTGATCGAGATGTTCTTGTAGACCGGCTCCTGGTGGAACAGCATGGCGCGCCGGCTCTCCGGCACCAGCGCCACGCCCGCGCGCCGCGCCGCCGCCGTGCTGGCAAAGGATTTGGGTGCGCCGTCGACGATAAGCGTGCCGCTGTCCGGCTTCAGCTTGCCGAACAGGATGCGCGACAGCTCCTGCTGGCCGCAGCCCATGAAGCCGTAGATGCCGAGCACCTCGCCCGCATGGGCCTCGAACGAGACGCCCTTGAGGCTGCGCGCCAGCGAGAGCTGGTCGACTTTCAGCACGACCGCGCTGTCGCTCGGCCGCGGCAGCATGAGGTCGTCGCTGTAGCTGTGCTCGAGCGCCTCGCCGCCGCGGCCGATCATCGCCTCGATCAGCGCGCCCTTGCTGGTCGCAGCGCTTGCGGTCTCCGCGACTTTGCGCCCGTTGCGGAAGACGGTGACCGTGTCGGACACAAGCAGAATGTCCTCGATGAAATGCGAGATGAAGACGATCGCCGTGCCTTCCTCGCGCAACCGCCTGAGGGTGGCGAAGAGCCGCTCGACCTCGGGCGGGGAGAGGGCGGAGGTCGGCTCGTCCAGGATGACGATCCGCGCGCCGGAGAACAGCACGCGCGCGATCTCGATCAGCTGCTGGAGCCCGATCGGCAAGTCACCGAGCCGCGTCATCGGATCGACGTCGATGCCAAATCGAGACAGCTGCTCGCCGGCCTCGCGCGCCATGCGCCGCCACTGCACGAGGCCGAGGGCGTTGGTCGGCTGGTTGCCGAGGAAGACGTTCTCGGCGACCGTGAGGTCAGGCGCGACCGAGAGCTCCTGATGCACCATGGCGATGCCGGCTGCGTGCGCGTCGCGGGCCGAGCGGAAATGCATCTCCTTCCCGTCGATCAGGAAGCGGCCGGAGAATTCGCTGTGAACGCCGGCGATGATCTTCATCAGCGTGCTTTTCCCCGCGCCGTTCTCGCCGACGAGACCGTGGATCTCGCCGGGGAGGAGCGCGAAGTCGACACCCCGAAGCGCTTCGACGCCGCCGAAGCTCTTCGTGATGCCCTGGAGCTCGAGGATGGGCTGATGTCCCGCAGGCATCGCGGCTCAGATCAGGTAATGATCTTCCATCCATTGCATGCCAGGGGCATTGGCCTTGGTCACGACCGGGCCGTCGGTGACGACGTTCTTGGGAATGCCCTGGCCGCTCTTCTCGCCGCCGACCACGGCGGAGACGCCCGCGATGATCGCGCCGCCATGGATGCGGCAGGACGGATTGCGGACGGTTGCGAACATCCGGCCTTCGCTTACCGCCTGGATCGCCGGCGGCATCGCGTCGACGCCGCCGATCAGGATGTTGGTACGGTTATGAGCCTTCATGATGTTGTAAGCGGCGAGCGCCATGTCGTCATTGTGGAAGAACGCCGCGTCGATCTGCGGATATTTCGTCAGATAGGTTTCCCACAGCCGCGCGGTCTTGGAGACGTCCCAGTCGGCGGGCTGGGTGTCGAGCACCTCGATGTTCGGAAACTGCTTGACGACCGCGTTGAACCCCTTGGCGCGGCCCTGCGCGCCGGTGTGGCCGAGGCCACCCTGGGTCATGATGATCTTGCCCTTGCCGCCCATGGCGTTGCACAGCGCCTGCGTTACCGAGGCGCCCATGAACTCGTTGTCGGGGGCGAGGAAGGAGTGGACGTTGATCTGGTCGAGCGGCGCAATCAGCGTGTCCATGTCGATCACGGGCGTGCCGGCGTCGATCATCTTCTGCACGGGCTGGGCGAGGGTGCCGATGCCGGCGGCCTGGATCGCGACGAAATCCCATTTCTGCGAGGCCATGTTGTCGACCGCCGCGCGCTGCTTCACGGCGTCGAGCTGGCCGTCGAACCAGGTGACCTCGACATTGAACAGCTTGCCCCAGAATTCCGCGGCTTGCTTGCCCTGCGCGCACCACGTGGCCTGAAGGCCCGCGTTGGAGAACGCTGCCTTCAGCGGCTTCTCGCTGCGCCCGACCTCGGCTGCCAGTGCGGGGTTTATGCCCATGCTGCCGAACAGGGCAGTCGCGGCGCCGGCGGTAGCTGCCGCCTGAAGAAGATCGCGCCTCGTCGTCGAGAAATCTTTCGTCCCGGACATCGCTCGCTCCCATATATTTTTCGTCGGCGCGTCGTTGCTTGCGCGACCGATGTCCGAAAGTCTCTCACAATCGAAGAGATCACGCTACCCAATCTGCAATCGCGCTGCGCTTCGCCGCGCGCCGCATGCGAGGCCACCTCAGGCGATCGGCGCAAGCATCGATCCCATCACGAGCTCCGAGCGCGGAACATCGTCCGCGTTTCCGGGTGCCGTTCGAACAGCTGTTGATAGACGAGCGGCGCGAGATCCGCGCAGCGCGGCCGCGAGTTCGAAGCTGTTTTCGATTGGATGAGCGGAATCACTCATGGGCGCCTGGGCCGTGCAGATAAAAAAAAGAGCGGGGCCCTGGCCCCGCTCGAAAATTGTGTCGACCCTATTATCCCCGATTCTAAGATTTGCTCTTGATTGACGGGGCGACGCTGCGTTTTGCGCGCCAGGGGCTCCTCCCGAGACTTGGACCACCAGACTTCGACCTCGCGGTTCAGCCTGAGCAAGAGAGATGCTAGATCAACTTTTCTCACTTGTCATCATTTTCGGCAACGATTGTTCAAAATAAGAGCAGCGCACGAAATGATCGGGCTGTTTACCAGTTAAACATATGACAAATATAAGAAATCTGTGGACGAGGCAGGGGTACCGGACTGCCTCAAATGCCGGATGTCCCCTCCGATCGGGCGCTTCGACCACAGTTTTCGAGAAATTTGCGCCAGGCCAAGAAGCCGGCGGAACTGATCTCGACTCGGGACCGGGCGGGGTGTTTAGTTAGCGCACGAACGAATGGTTCGGTGGATGCGCGCACGGCTGCAAAAATTCCTACCCCTGGTCCTGCTCGCTTTGGCGATGCAGGTGCTGGCGCCGATCGCCGCCTGTCTGGCGGCAGGTGCGGCCGTGGCCGATCCGCTGTCCGCCGCCGTCATCTGCCATAGCACGCCCGAGCAGGGCGGTCCGAACGACCAGACGGACACGCCGACCGCCCATGGTGCTGCGTGTGCGCTCTGCTGTCTGGCACAGGCCACCGCCTCGCTCGATTCGCCGCCGCAACCCGCGCTCGCGATTCCCTTCCGCCACGCCGAGCGCGTGGTGTGGCATCAGGCGGACCTCTCCACCGTTTCCGCCCCCAGGGGCTCAAACACCCAGGCGCGCGCGCCGCCTCGATTTTCCTGACGACCCTCAATGTCGCCGCGGCTCGTCCGCCGGCGATCGATGCTGTCGAACAGCCGGGAAAGAAAGCCGGCGTCAGGAATGCTCCATGTTGAATTGTCATGCCCGCCGTGGCGTGAGCGTCGTGGCCATACAGGCCGCGCTGCTTGCGCCGTCGAGCGGAGCCTTCGCCCAAAGCGGCAGTACCGCGCTTCCCCAGGTGACTGTCGAGGCGCCGCAGGCCGCCCGCCCCAAGACGATAGTCCGGCCAACGCGACAGCGCGCTGCTGCGGCGAGCCGGCCGGCGAGGCCCGTTACCGGGACTGTGAGTTCCAGCGCGCCAACCCCAAGCAGGGGAGCGACTGCCGGCGTAGCGCGAGATGGCCTCAATCAAGCGCCGGTTGGCCAGACCGCGACCACCATCGATCGCGGCCAGTTCGACAACCGGCCGGCGTTTTCGGTCAGCGACGTCCTGCGGGACAGTCCGGGTATCTCGATCAAGCAGGGCAACGGTCCGCGCGATTTCGGCATCTCGATTCGTGGATCCAACGCCCGGAACGGTTTTGGTATCCGCAACCTCGTGATCTTCGACGATGGCTTCCCCGTGACGCAGCCGGATGGCTTGTCGCGGAGCGATTTGATCGATCCCCACGCCTATGGCGCGATCGACGTGGTCCGCGGCCCCTCGTCGGCGCTCTATGGGAACTACGCGACCGGCGGCGCGCTCAATTTCCGGACAAGGCCAGGCGGCACGATCGACGGCGTCGAATATGGCGTGGACGGCGGCGGCTATGGCTACCTCAACAACTATCTCGCGGCCGGCAAGAAGGTCGGCAATTTCGAGGGCTCGCTGTTCGCAAGCGATACGCGGGGCGACGGCTATATCGGTAATAGCTGGTTCAATACGCAGACCGTCAACTTCCTCGGCACGCTCAAGGCAACGCCGGACGATCGTTTCACGGTCAAGATCATCAACAATGATCTCAGCGCGCGACTGCCGATACGGCAGTCGCTGAACCAGTACTATCAAAATCCTTTCCAGCAGGGGTGTGCGACCGGCACATCTGCAGCAGCTGGATGTCCAACCGTTTCCCTCTTCAACAACGGTTTTAATGCAAGAACGGGCGTCGCAGCCGACAGGGACACTGAGACGGCAACGCAGGCAGGTCTGGGACGAAACGATCGGCGAACCATTGTCGGCGGACGATGGGAGCATGATTTCGACAACACCACGACCTGGCGCAACCAGTTCGTGTTCGACGACCGGAATATCAGCCAGCCGACCGGCGCGACCAGCGCAATCGGTGATTTTCCATCGTACAACTACATGAGTGACATTACGAAGCGCGGTGAGATCCTCGGCATGGATTCCACCACATTTGTCGGCGCGTGGTACAATACGCTTGTGGCGTCGAGCGACACGCGCAACGTCATGCCGGGCGGAAACGCCACCTGGGGGCTGCTGCAGGCGAATACTTTCAGCGATACGTCCAACTACGGGGTACGGGCGAGGGAGGAGTTGAAGCTCACTCCCGACCTGACCGCGATAGCTGGAATTGGCTGGGAAACGACGATCCTCAAAGGCATCAATACCCTATACAAATACAACACGTTCAACGTTCCAGTCGCGACGATTCCTACGCCAACCCGCGCGGATCGCAAGATTGAGAACACTGCTCCTGAGTTGGCCTTGCTATACAGGCTCAATCAGGAATGGCAGTTTCGCGGACGCGTGGCGACCGGATATGGGACGCCGCAAGTGTCGAATCTATTCGTTCTGCCAAACGGTGATTTCGGCAACAACACCCAGCTCCAGACACAGACCAATGTCGGTTACGATCTTGGCTTCGACTGGACCCCAGGCAATGCGGTCAAACTGAGTGCGACGGCATTTTACGAGTTCTTCCGAAATGAATTGGTGAGTCAGGCCGCCAGCAATCTCAACGCAAGCAACGCGACTTACACGTTCAACGCCCCACGCTCGGAGCATCGGGGCATCGAGCTGGCGGCGGACTGGAAGTTCTATCCGGGCTGGCGGTTTATGGTGGCGTATACCTATCTCGACGAGGTCTACACCGAATATGTCGAGAACATCACCAATGGCTCGGTGTTCAGCTTCAATCGCGCAGGCAACAAGATCCCCGGCATCTCGCCCAATGAGTTGACGGCCCGGGTCGGCTACGACGAGTTCGCCGGGCCGCTGGCAGGCCTCGGTGGCTTCGTCGAGGTCCAGTGGAAGGACTCCTTCTACATGGACAATGCAAATCTGCTGAAGGCGCCGGGCTATGAGCTGGTCAATGTGAACGTTCACTACAAGACGGAGCTTGTGTCCGACACCTTCAAATCCCTAAACCTGTTTCTTGAGGTCAGAAACGTGTTCGATCGAACCTATGTCGCGTCGGCCAACAACATCGCCAATACGGTCACCGCGGCCGGCCTTCAAAATCCTGCGAGCACGCTCGCAAACACCACGGGATCGATCTACGCGGGCTCGCCGCGCCTGTTCGTTGCGGGTATGAAGGTGGCGTTTAGATGATCCGGGCTCGCGAAGGGAATAGGGCCATGGTCCGAAGCGGATTGCTCGGGATAGTTGCTCTCACCTTGTTGCAAGGTACGGCGCTCGCGCAGATGCACGGTCAGCATGCCTCCGAAGCGGCGTGTGAAGAGCCGGCACTGCGCTGCGCAACCAAGGTGACGCCGGCATTCGGTCCGGACGGAAGGCTGTGGCTGGTCTGGATGGCGGGCGGGCAGGTCTCGGTCGCGAGTTCGCAGGATGCCGGGCGCAGCTTCTCGGCGCCTGTCCAGGTCACAACCAAGCGGCTGAACCTCGATTGGGGACCGGATGCCCGGCCGAAGATCGTGGTCGATCGCAAGGGCGGCATCGCACTCGCGTTCTCGATCTTCAGGGACGAGGCCTTCAATGGGCAGGTGCTCTACTCACGGTCCAGCGATGGCGGGAAGAGTTTTGCGGAGCTGAAGCCGATCACCGCAAACAACGAGAGCCAGCGCTTTGAGGCGCTGGCGCTCGATCAGGACGGAACGGTCTTTGCGGCCTGGCTCGACAAACGCAATCGCGTTCCTGCGAAGGAGGCGGGACGGACGTACGAGGGGGCAGGGTTGTTCTTTGCTTCATCGCGCGATGGCGGGGCCACTTTCGCGGAGGCCAGCCTCGCGCGCGACAACACCTGCGAATGCTGCCGGTTAGGATTGACGTTTGCAGCACCGGGACGGCCGGCCGTGATCTTCAGAAACATCTTTGACGGTGGTGTGCGCGATCATGCGGTCATGACGTTCACCGATGTCTCAACGCCCGGCGAAATCCATCGAGTCAGCAACGACGATTGGCAGATCAATGCCTGTCCGCATCACGGGCCGAGCCTGACCGTTGCGCCGAACGGGACCTATCACGTTGCCTGGTACACGAACGGGAAAGCGCGGAAGGGATTGTTCTACGCGCACTCGCGCGATGACGGCCGGACATTCTCTGCGCCGATGACGATCGGGCAGCCCGGCCGCAATCCGACGCGCCCATATGTGCTCGCGAGCGCTGCGGGAGCGGTCATGGTCTGGAAGGAGTTCGATGGCGAGAAAACCTCTGTCCAGATGACGATCTCCCGCGATGACGGTGAAACATGGTCGCCGCCGAAGATGATATCGAGCACAACCGATACGTCCGATCATCCCTTGCTGATATCCAATGGCCAGCAAGTCTATCTGTCATGGATGACCAAGGCGGACGGCTATCGTCTCACAGCCATCGAGGATTAACCATGAGACTTAAAGTTGCAGGCCTTCTGGGTCTGGGTATCCTGATCGCATCAGCCGCCGGGCTCGGCGCGGCGCCTGCTCTCAAGCCGTTCGAGCGCGGCACCTGGCAAAGCGTGCTCAAGGGCCATGCGGGTCGTCCGACGCTCGTGCACTTCTGGGGCGTGACCTGCGGGCCCTGCAAGGTCGAACTGCCGCTGCTCGGGCAGTTTGCAAAGGACCATCCCGGGATTGACGTCGTCACGATCAGCGCCGATCTCGTGCCAAACCTGCCGGCGGCCACGCAGTCGATGCTTGACAAAGCGGGGCTCTCTGCGACTGAGAACTTCATCTTCAGCGACGGCTTTGTCGAGCGTTTGAGATTCGAGGTCGATCCTGCCTGGCAGGGCGACATTCCCCGGACCATGCTCATCTCGCGGGACGGGACCATCGCCACGATCGAAGGCTCGGCCGAGATGGCCGATCTCGAAAAATGGTCGGGCCAACAGCTAGCTACACATTGAAATTCAATCTGCAAACGGGAAGACTCAAATGAAGACGATGTTGAAAGACGTGATGTTCGCGGCATTCGCTCTCGCGCTCTGTGCCGCCCCCGCGCGCGCCGACGATGTCAAGGCCGGCGATCTCGTCATCTCGCAGGCGTGGAGCCGGGCGACGCCGGGTGGCGCCAAGGTTGCGGGCGGCTACCTGACCATCGAGAACAAGGGAACGGTCGCGGACAAGCTGGTCAGCGTGTCCGCCGATATCGCGGGCAAGGCCGAGGTCCACGAAATGGCGATGGACAACGGCGTGATGAAGATGCGCCCGCTGGACAAGGGGCTCGTGATCGACCCCGGCAAGACCGTGAAGCTCGCGCCGGGTGGTTATCATTTGATGCTTCAGGACCTGAAGGGTGCCTTCAAGGAGGGCGCGAAGGTGCCGGTCACTTTGGAATTCGAAAAGGCCGGCAAGGTCGCGGTCTCTCTCGATGTCCAGGGCGTCGGCGCGCAGGCGCCCGGTGGCGGCGGCATGATGATGAAGAAAATGCCGGATCATTCGGGAATGAAGATGTGATGCAGCCGATCCGGGCTTTCAGGAGGTCCATCATGTCGACGCGATCCTGCTTGATGCTGATTGCTGCGCTTGCCGCCTCGCCAGTTGCGGCACATGTCTTTCTCGAGGGCAAACAGGCGTCAGTCGGCGCGTCCTACAAGGCCGTGTTCGCCGTGCCGCATGGCTGCGCCGGCTCGGCCACGGTGAAGATCCGCGTGCAGATCCCGGAAGGGGTGATCGCGGTGAAGCCGATGCCGAAGGCGGGCTGGAGCATCGATGTGGTCGAGGGCAAGTATGCCGCCGAGTATGATTATCACGGCGACAAGCTCTCTTCCGGCGTCAAGGAGGTCGCGTGGTCCGGCGGCAAGCTGCCGGACAAGAACTATGACGAGTTCGTCATGCACACGGTGCTGACCGACACGCTCAAGCCGAACACGACCCTGTACTTTCCCGTCGTCCAGGAATGCGAGACCGGCGTCAGCCGCTGGATCGAGATTCCGGCGGAGGCGGCAGGGCATTCGCACGAGGGCAAGTCGCCGGCGCCGGGCGTGAAGCTGCTGCCAAAGCCCTGATGCGTCTGCTCGCCGCGCTCGCGACGCTGCTTCTCGTTGCCGGCTTTGCGACCGGCGCGTGGGCGCACGCGGCGCTTGTCGCGGTCGAGCCGGCGAGCGGCAGCATGCTGGCGGCCGCGCCGAAAGCCGTTGAGCTGCGCTTCAACGAGGCGGTGACGCCGGGCGCAATTCTGCTGATCGACGGCGCGGGCCGGACGCGGGACGATGCGCGGGTCAGCGCATCGGGTGAGACAATTTCGGTCGCGATGCCGCCGGACCTGCCGCAGGGAACGGCCGTGGTCAGCTATCGCGTGATCTCCGAGGATGGCCATCCGGTCTCGGGCTCAGTGATCTTTTCGATCGGCGTGCCGACGCCGACGCGGCCGCCGGCCAACGCGGATGGCGGCCTGAATGCGCTGATCTGGCTGGCGCGGGTCGGTCTCTATCTCGGGCTCTTCGTCGGTGTCGGCGGTGTGTTCTTCGCGCGCTGGATCGCCTGGTCGACGAATGGGATGACAGTCCCGCGCCTGGCGCTCGCCATCGGCATTCCCAGTGCCATCGCGTCACTTGGTATCCTGGGCCTCGACCTTCTCGGGCTGCCGCCAGCGGCGCTCCCGACGATAGCCCCCTGGAAGGTCGCGTTCGCGACCAGCGCCGGCCCGGCGCTATTGGTTGCCGTCGCCACGATGCTGCTCGCATTGATGGCGCTGCGCAGCGCATGGTATGCGCGCGCTCTCGCGATCATTGCGTTCGTCGGCGTCGGTTTGTCGCTCGCGATGACCGGGCATGCTGCGACGGCCCCGCCGGAGGCGTTGACCCGGCCGGCGATCTTTCTCCACGGCCTCGGCGTCACCATCTGGATCGGCGCTCTCGCGCCGCTCGTCGCGCTGATGTCGAAGCCGACGAGCGCGACGCTCCCCGTCGTGAACCGCTTTTCCCGCATCGCTTCGCTGGCGGTCGGCGTGCTGGCCTTGACCGGCCTCGCACTTGCGATCGTCCAGCTGGAAAAACCGGCAGCGCTGGTCGAGACCCGCTATGGGCTCGTTCTCTCGATCAAGCTTGCATTGGTCACAGTATTGCTGGCGCTTGCCGCGCTCAACCGGTTCCGGCTGACACCCGCCCTTGCCCGGGACGAGAAGGGCGCTCCCGCGCTGAAGCGCTCGACCCTGGTGGAAGGCGTGATTGCGCTCGCCATCCTTGCCGTCGTCGCCGGCTGGCGCTTCACCCCACCGCCGCGGACGATCGTTCCGGAGACGCCCCTTGCGCTCCACATCCACACCGACAAGGCAATGTTTCAGGTGCTGGTCTCGCCGGGCAAGGCTGGTGTCGATGACTTCGTGCTCCAGCTCATGACCGGCGATGCGGCGCTGCTGACCGCCAAGGAGGTCACGCTGGCGCTCAGCCTGCCGGAGCGCGGCATCGAGCCGATGGAGCGAGACGCCGCGCGGGGGCCCGACGGCTACTGGCACGTGCGCAGGGTCGAGCTGCCCTTCGCCGGCCGCTGGCATCTGCGGATCGATGCGCTGGTGACCGATTTCGAGAAAATCACGCTCGAGGACGACCTCGAGGTGGCGCCGCCCTAAGGCGAACACGGTTCGAGTCGAACCTGAAGTCGACGGAAAAATGACAAGGAATTTCGTCGTGTTAGCGGCTTTTCCTCATTCCCGGTCTTGTGTTTTCGCTCCCAATCCGGTTTCACTGCAACCCCTCACTGATTCCCCGAGTATTGCCATGCGGTTGTCGCGGTTCTTTCTGCCCATCCTGAAGGAAAATCCGAAAGAGGCGGAGATCGTCTCGCATCGGCTGATGCTGCGGGCCGGCATGATCCGGCAGGAGGCGGCGGGCATCTATGCGTGGCTGCCGCTCGGCTTCCGCGTGCTGAAGAAGATCGAGCAGATCGTGCGCGAGGAGCAGGACCGTTCCGGCGCGCTGGAACTGCTGATGCCGACGCTCCAGCTCGCCGATCTCTGGCGAGAAAGCGGCCGCTACGACGCCTATGGCCCGGAGATGCTGCGCATCGCCGACCGCCACAAGCGCGAGCTGCTGTACGGGCCGACCAACGAGGAAATGATCACCGAGATTTTTCGCGCTTACGTGAAGTCTTACAAGAACCTTCCGCTCAATCTCTATCATATCCAATGGAAATTCCGCGACGAGCAGCGTCCGCGTTTCGGCGTGATGCGCGGCCGCGAGTTCCTGATGAAGGACGCCTATTCGTTCGACCTGAACGAGGCCGCGGCACGCGTCGCCTACAACAAGATGTTCGTCGCGTATTTGCGCACCTTTGCGCGGATGGGGCTGAAGGCGATCCCGATGCGCGCCGAGACCGGCCCGATCGGCGGCGATCTCAGCCATGAGTTCATCGTGCTCGCCGAAACCGGTGAATCCGGCGTGTTCATCAATCGCGATGTGCTGGACCTGCCGGTGCCGGATGAGAACGTCGACTATGACGGCGACCTCACGCCGATCATCAAACAATGGACCTCGGTCTATGCCGCCACCGAGGACGTTCACGACGCCGCGCGGTTCGAGCAGGAAGTGCCGGCGGAGAAGCGGGTCAACACCCGCGGCATCGAGGTCGGCCAGATCTTCTATTTCGGCACTAAATATTCAGAGCCGATGAAGGCGATGGTGGCCGGACCCGACGGTGTCGACGTGCCGATTCACGGCGGCTCCTATGGCGTCGGCGTCTCGCGCCTGCTCGGTGCCATCATCGAGGCCTGCCATGACGATGCCGGCATCAAATGGCCGGAGGCGGTGGCGCCGTTCCGCGTCGCGATCCTCAACCTCAAGCAGGGCGATGCCGCGGTCGATGCGGCCTGCGAGAAGCTCTATGCCGAGCTCCAGGCCAAGGGTGTCGACGTGCTCTATGACGACACCGACCAGCGCGCCGGCGCCAAATTCGCCGCCGCCGACCTGATCGGTATCCCCTGGCAGATCATGATCGGTCCCAAGGGCCTCGCGGACGGCAAGGTCGAGATCAAGAAGCGCAGCGACGGCTCCCGCGAGACGATGTCGCCTGCGGACGCGGTCGCCCGGCTGGTCGGTTGAATAGTGTTCATCGCGCGATAGCGGGCCGGTAATCCGGCCACATTTGACCCCGAATCATGGGATTATCGAGCGATGGATGAAACCATGACTGAAACCGTGCAAACCGCGCCTTTCGCGCCATTCGAGTGGATGCTGTCGGCGCGCTACCTGCGGGCGCGCCGCAAGGAGGGATTCATCTCGGTGATCGCCGGGTTCTCCTTCCTCGGCATCATGCTGGGCGTGGCGACGCTGATCATCGTCATGGCGGTCATGAACGGCTTCCGCAAAGAGCTGCTCGACAAGATCCTGGGCCTGAACGGCCATATCCTGGTGCAGCCGCTGGAATCGCCGCTGACGGACTGGAAGGACGTCGCCGACCGCCTCAGCCAGGTCCAGGGCATCCGCCTAGCGGCCCCCGTCGTGGACGGCCAGGCGCTGGCGTCCTCGCCGTGGAACGCTTCGGGCGTGCTGGTGCGCGGCATCCGCGCCGACGACCTCAACAACCTCACCTCGATCGCCAAGAACATCAAGCAGGGCTCGCTCGAGGGCTTTGACGACGGGCAGGGGGTCGCGATCGGCCGGCGCCTTGCCGACCAGCTGTCGCTGCACGCCGGCGACAGCATCACGCTGGTGGCGCCGAAGGGCGCCGTCACGCCGATGGGCACGACGCCGCGGATCAAACCCTACAAGATCGTCGCGGTGTTCGAGATCGGCATGTCCGAATACGATCTCGGCTTCGTCTTCATGCCGCTCGCTGAAGCGCAGGCCTATTTCAACCGCAGCAACGACGTCACCTCGATCGAGGTGTTCACCACCAATCCCGATCGCATCGTCCAGTTTCGTCAGGCGGTGACGGAGGCTGCGGGCAGGCCAGTATTCCTGGTCGACTGGCGACAACGCAACTCGACCTTCTTCAACGCGCTCCAGGTCGAGCGCAACGTGATGTTCCTGATCCTGACCATGATCGTGCTGGTCGCGGCGCTCAACATCGTGTCCGGCCTGATCATGCTGGTGAAGGACAAGGGCAGCGACATCGCGATCCTGCGCACGATGGGGGCCTCGCAGGGCTCGATCATGCGGATCTTCCTGATCACGGGCGCCTCGATCGGCGTG
>Ga0065165_1002628_pt1 | contig 14624 bp, 13 predicted proteins | sample AraplaMF_Cvi_mMF_FD_63813 | JGI IMG/M metagenome (GOLD analysis project Ga0065165, IMG submission 63813) | Arabidopsis root microbial communities from the University of North Carolina, USA - plate scrape MF_Cvi_mMF (version 2) (version 3) | ecosystem: Host-associated > Plants > Roots >...
GAAGGTGATCTTCGACTTGTCCTTCAGCGTGACCTGATAGGCGCCGATATGCTGGGTGATGCCACCGGCCTCGCCCTTGACCACGTCGGTGCCGCGCAGCGCATCGAGCAGCGAGGTCTTGCCGTGGTCGACATGGCCCATGATCGTCACCACCGGCGGACGCGGCAGCAGCTTGTCCTCGGGGTCCTCGGTCGTGTCGACCTGGATGTCGACGTCGCTCTCGGACACGCGGACGATGTTGTGGCCGAACTCGGTCACCAGCAGCTCGGCCGTATCCTGGTCGATCGTCTGGGTGAGCGTGACCGGCATGCCCATCTTGAACAGCGCCTTCACGAGGTCGGCGCCCTTCTCGGCCATGCGGTTGGCGAGTTCCTGCACGGTAATCGCATCCGGCACCTGCACGTCGCGGACCTGCTTGGCCTGCGGCTCGCGCGGACCACCGAAGTGCGAACGCTTCTCCTTCTCGCGGGCACGCTTGAGCGCGGCGAGGCTGCGGGCACGCGCGCCGTCGTCGCCGCCGAGCGCGCGATTGACGGTGAGCTTGCCCGACTGGCGGCGATCGTCGCCCTGACGGCCCCGATTGGGACGCGCCGGCTCAGGCGCCGGACGCCGCGGCGGACCGCCCGGCGAAGCCGGACGCGCAGCCGCGCCGGCCGCAGGGGCGTTGCCGCCGCCCGCATTGGCGCCACCAGCGTTGCCGCCGGTATTTGCCTGGTTGCTCTGGTTGCCTTGATTCTGGGTAGCCGCTTCCTGACGCGGTGCGGGCCGCGGGATCTCGGGGCGCTGCACCGGCGTGAAACGCCGCGGCGCGGGCAGGCTGGGATCGGCCAGCAGCTGCGGCGGTGCGGCAGGACGCGGCGCGGGCGCAGGCGTCGGAGCCGCCTTGGGCTGCGGCGCAGGCGCGGGAGCCGGCTCGGGCGCGGCCACGACTTCGGGCTCGGGAGCCGGTGCGGGCTTGCTCGCAGCTTCGGCGGCAGCCTTCGCGGCTTCCTCCTCGGCGCGGACGCGTTCCTCGGCGCGGCGGCGCTCGTCCTCGGAGGCCTCGTGACGCTCACGCTCCTCACGACGGCGCGCTTCCTCCAGCGAGGTCATGCGCGCTTCCTCGGCTTCGCGCAACAGCTTGGCCTGCAGCTCCTGACGCGACAGCAGCGAGTCGCCGGTCGGGCGCTGCTGCGGGGCAGGAGCAGCCGGGCGCTGCGGCTGCGGGGCAGCCGGACGCTGCTCGGGCGCCGGTGCGGCGGCCTGAGTCTCGGGCTCGTGCATATGCTCTTCCGGACCTTCGCCCGGACGGCCGAGGACACGCCGACGCTTGACCTCCACGACCACGGTGTTCGAGCGGCCATGGCTGAAGCTCTGCTTCACCTTGCCCGTCTCGACCGTGCGCTTCAGCCCCAGCGGTGCGCGCATGCCCAGTTTCGGCTTGTCGTTGTCCGTATCGCTCATCCGGTTACTCGAGTTCCTCAGTGTGTTCGTCGTTCGTCTGCGCCGCGTCGGGAAATGCCGATGCGCCCTGCGAGCCGCTTTCGCAAGGCTTGGGAGCGCATTCGGGGCCGATAAAGTGCAGCCAGCGGTCGAGCGCTTCGCTCACCCGCTTCGCTGCCCGGGCGTCGGTAAGGGCTGCATGTACCACATTTTCGCGGCCAAGCGCCAAGGACAATATGGTGCGTGGGACGGGCAATGTTAAGCCCTTCAGATCGGATCCCTCGCGATCCGACCCCACACGCCATGCCTGGGCCAGACGGCGGCTGCCGTCCTCGCCCGCATCCGCGGCGTGGAGCAGCAGGCGTAGCTTGCCGGAACGCGCCGCGGTCTCGATCTTCTCGCCGCCGGTGAGCAGCGCGCCCGCCTTCGCTTCGAGTCCCAGCCGGTCGAGCGCGTTGCGCTGGAGCGCAGATTCGATGCGATCGGCGAGATCGTCGGGAATACGAATGTCGCCCGTCTTGAAGGCACGCGACAGCGCGCCCTTCAGCCGGCCCTTGGCGATTGCCGCCTCAAGCTCGGCGCGGGTGACGCCGATCCATGCGCCGCGGCCCGGAGCCTTGGCGCGGATGTCGGGCAGGATCTGGCCATCGGGCGCGAGCGCGAGGCGCACGAGATGCGCACGCGAATCATGCTCGCCCGACAGGATGCAGCGGCGGACGGGACCGTCCGCCGACACATCGGCTTCTGCTACGCGAGGCGTCTCATTGCTCGGAGTCCGCAATTGCGTCCTCCTCACCGGCAGAGCCGGCCTCTGCGGAACCGGCCGGAGCCGCTTCCTCGTCCTCGAACCAGTGCGCACGGGCGGCCATGATGATCTCGTTGCCCTGCTCTTCGCTCAGGCCGTACTCGGCGAGCACGCCGCCGCGATCCTCGGCACGCTCCGTGCGGGCATTCTCGCCACGGCGGCGCGGCTCGGCACGCTTCTTGGCGACCAGCTCGTCGGTGGCGAGATCGGCGAGATCGTCGAGCGTCTTGATGCCCGCCTTGCCCAGCGTGACCAGCATCGCCTCGGTGACATAGGGCATGGTGGCGAGATCGTCCGACACGCCGAGACCCCGGCGCTCCTCGCGATTCGCTTCCTCGCGGCGCTCGAGCGCTTCCTGCGCACGGCTCTGCAGCTCCTGCGCCAGCTCCTCGTCGAAGCCCTCGATTCCGGCCAGCTCGTCGAGCTCGACATAGGCGACCTCTTCCAGTTCGCCGAAGCCCTCGGCCACGAGCAGCTGCGCCAGCGTCTCGTCGACGTCGAGCTCCTTCTCGAACATCGCCGAACGCTCGACGAATTCCTTCTGGCGCTTCTCCGAGGCATCGGCCTCGGTGAGGATGTCGATCGCCTTGCTGGTGAGCTGCGAGGCGAGACGGACATTCTGACCGCGGCGGCCGATCGCCAGCGACAGCTGGTCGTCGGGCACCACTACCTCGATGCGGTCCTCTTCCTCGTCGATCACGACGCGGCTGACGTTGGCCGGCTGGAGCGCGTTGACCACGAAGGTCGCGGTGTCGGGCGACCAGGGGATGATGTCGATCTTCTCGCCCTGCATCTCCTGCACGACGGCCTGGACGCGCGAGCCTTTCATGCCGACGCAGGCGCCGACCGGGTCGATCGACGAATCATGGCTGATCACGCCGATCTTGGCGCGCGAGCCCGGGTCGCGGGCGGCGGCCTTGATCTCGATGATGCCGTCGTAGATCTCGGGCACTTCCTGCGCGAACAGCTTCTTCATGAAGTCCGGATGCGCGCGGCTGAGGAAGATCTGCGGCCCGCGATTCTCGCGGCGGACGTTGAGGATCAGCGAACGGACGCGGTCGCCGACACGCACGATCTCGCGCGGGATCTGCTGATCGCGGCGGATCACGCCCTCGGCGCGGCCGAGATCGACCACGACGTGACCAAATTCGACCCGCTTCACCACACCGGTGATGATCTCACCCATGCGGTCCTTGAACTCTTCATACTGGCGCTCGCGCTCGGCGTCGCGGACCTTCTGGAAGATGATCTGCTTCGAGGCCTGGGCCTGAATGCGGCCGAACTCGATCGGGGGCAGCGGATCGACGATATAGTCGCCGACGGTCGCGCCCTTCTGGAGCTTCTGCGCCTGGGCGACGTCGACCTGCTTGAAATAGTCGTCGACCGCCTCGACCACCTCGACCACGCGCCACAGGCGGAGGTCGCCGGTGTTCGGGTCGAGCTTGGCGCGGATGTCGTTCTCGACGCCGTAGCGATTCTTGGCGGCGCGCTGGATCGCGTCCTCCATCGCCTCGATCACGATGGCCTTGTCGATCAGCTTTTCGCGCGCGACGGCGTCGGCGATCGCGAGCAGCTCGGCCTTGTTGGCGGAAATGGCAGTGGCCATGATTTACCCTTCTACCTCGATAATCTCTTCGGCGCCCTCGATCGAAATCGACGCGGTTGCGGCAATCAGTTTGTCGGTCATCAGCAATTTGGCGTCTTCGATCTGCCCAAACGGCAGGAAGAACTGCACGCCCTGCGCATCGACGATCCCGACGACCTCGTCTTTGGCTTCGATCCCGGTCAGATCGCCCTTGAACTGCTTGCGCCCGTCGAGCTTCTCGCCAAGCGTGATCCGGGCCTCATGGCCCTTCCAGTCCTCGAAATCCTGCAGCCGCGTGAGCGGCCGGTCGATGCCGGGCGAACTCACCTCGAGCCGATAGGCGTGATCGAACGGATCCTTGCCCTCGGCCTCGAGCGCGTCGAACTTGTCCGAGACGCGGCGCGACAGATCGGCGCAATCGTCGATCGTCAGCTGGCGCGTATCGGGGCGCTCGGCCATCACCTGCAGCGTCGGATCGCTCTGGCCGCCGAACATTTTGACGCGCACAAGCGCCAGCCCGAGCGCTTTGGCTTCGGGTTCGATGAGTGCGGTCAGTGCGGCGATGTCCGCCAAATTCGGGCTCCGGATGCTACAGGTCGTCCGCGCCGGAACCGGGTGGCGCCAGCCTCGCCAAAGTTACCAATGTCGAGAGACGGCGCTGCATATAGGCCAAGCAAGCGCGGCGGGCAAGTCTTGCGCAACAGACGGATACGCGGTGGATTGGCGCGCATTTCGCCGCCGTCCAATCCTGGAGCCGTCCATGTCGCGCACCGCCCTTTTTGCCCTTGCCGCCGCCACTGCGCTCACCGCCTGTTCGGGATCCACCGGCTCCTCCGCCGCGCAGAGCGCCGAAGCGCAGGTGCAGGGCACGCCCGCGCCCGTTCCGGCCGGATTGCCGTTCACACTTACCCGAATCACCCAGTTCAAGAATCCCTTCGGGCTAGCCTTTCTGCCTGACGGGCGTGCGCTGGTGACCGAGAAGGACGGCAAGCTCAAATTGTGGCGCCCGAGCGGCGGCGCGCTCGACGTGGCCGGCGTCCCGGGTGTCGCCACCCCCGAGCAGGGCGGGTTGCTCGACGTGGCGATTGCGCCCGATTTCGCGACCAGCAACATCGTCTATCTCACCTATTCCGAGCCGCGCCCCGAGGGATCGAGTCTCGCTATGGCACGCGCCAAGCTGGTCACCACCGGCACGCCGCGGCTCGACGGGCTGGAGGTGATCTTCCGCGCCGGCTCCGACGGCAAAGGCGGCCAGTTCGGTGCGGTGATCGCCTTCTCGCCCGACGGCCAGTCGCTGTTCCTGAGTTCGGGCGAGCGCCAGCGCTTCACCCCGGCGCAGGACCCCAACCAGACGCTCGGCAAGATCCTGCACCTGACGCTCGACGGCAAGCCATGGCCGGGCAATCCTGGCGCGGGCAAGGTCGGCTCGCCCACCGTGCAGGTGTTCGATCCGCCGAAGAACTCCGAGATCGCCAAAACCACGCCGGCGCGCACCCAGACGGTCCAGGGCCCCAATCTCGCGCCGGCGATGACGTGGAGCAGCGGCCACCGCAATCCCTATGGTCTCGCCTTCGACGCCTCGGGGAATCTCTGGGAGATCGAGATGGGCCCGCGCGGCGGCGACGAGGTCAATCTCATCCTGCCGGGCAAGAATTATGGGTGGCCCAACGTTTCCAACGGCGACAATTATGACGGCGTGCCGATCCCCGATCACAAGCCGGGCGACGGCTATGAGGCCCCGAAGGTCTTCTGGAACCCGTCGATCTCGCCCGCCGGCCTGATCGTCTATTCGGGCAATGTCTTCCCACAATGGAAGGGCTCGGCATTTCTAGGCGCGATGTCGGGTACCGCGCTGATCCGGGTCAAGCTCGACGGCACCAACGCGTCCAAAGCCGACCAATGGGACCTCGGCATGCGCATCCGCGATGTCGCACAATCGCCCGATGGCGGGATCTGGCTGCTCGAGGACGGCGACGGCAACGCCGGCTGGCTGATGCGGGTCGATCCGAAGAAGAACTAGGCTATAGGCGCGCCTCCAATCGGCCACAGGAGGCGCAGGTGCAGATCGCGGTGCTGACGTTCGACGGATTCAACGAGCTGGATTCGTTCGTCGCGGCGGCGATCCTCAACCGCGTCAAACGTCCCGGCTGGAAGGCCTGGATCGCCGCGCCGGGCGAGGAGGTCACCTCGTGCAACGGCGTGGTGGTCCGGCGCCAGCGCCCGCTCGAATTCGCGGGCGAAGCCGATGCCGTGCTCATCGGCAGTGGGTTCCGGACGCGCGAGATCGCCGCGGATCCCGAGATGCTCGGTCGGATCCGGCTCGATCCGTCACGCCAGCTGATCGGCGCGCAATGCTCGGGCACCTTGTTGCTGGCGAAGCTCGGACTGTTGGGCAACCTGCCCGCCTGCACCGATCTCACGACCAGGCCGTGGGTGATCGAGGCTGGGGTCCGGGTGCTCGACGCGCCCTTCATCGCGCACGGCAACGTCGCGACCGCGGGCGGCTGTCTCGCCTCGCAATATCTCGCAGCATGGTTGATCGCACGCGGCGCTTCGCTCGGGGATGCCGAGGCAGCGATCCATTATATCGCGCCGGTCGGCGAGAAAGCGCGTTACGTCGAGCAGGCGCTTTCGGTGGTCGCACCGTTCCTGGCCGAGACGGCCGCCGCCTAGCGTTCACACGCTCGCCTGCCCCACGCCGCAGGATGGGACGGATCCGGCATGAAATGCAGGATTTCGTGTGCTTTGGCTGGGCCGGAGGCGGGCCCACGGCCGCTCTTTAGCACGGCCGAAACACGATCTTCGCCGCGCAAATTTCCCGCGCCGACGGTCCAAATCAGCGAGGCGCACAAATGCGCGTTCGCCTAACCTTGTACCAAGGCGAGCCGAGCAGACGAAATCCTGCATTGCAAGGCGGGGATCATGGCTTGCGGACGTCCGCTGCATCGGCGCTGCACATCGCGCCGCTACCGGGCCTGATGCGCTTCCGCCCCGTCTATCCGCTCGCCATGCTCGCCCTGCTGCTGGTCGAGATCCTCATCGCGCGCTTTCTGCATGACGCCGTGATCCGTCCGCATGGCGGCGACGCGCTGGCGGTGGCGCTCGTCTATTGCGCTCTGCGGACGGTGACCCCGTTGGACATCCGTGCCGCGCTGCTTTCCGCGCTGGCGATCGCAGTCGGCATCGAGATCGGCCAATATTTCGAGCTGGTCGACCGCCTCGGACTTGGCAGCAGCCGGGCTGCTCGCGCGGTGTTGGGCACCGGTTTCGACTGGTGGGACCTGCTCGCTTATGGCGCGGGCGCCGCCGGCGTCGGAGTGATCGAGTGCGTCAGCCGGGTGCGTACGGCACGGGAAAATGGCCCGCCATCCGGACTTCGAGCAGCCGCACCAGCGCGGGATCCATGAAGGCATAATCGTCGGGAATGTCGAGGCACAGTACACGCTTGCCACGCAGCGCCGCACGGAAGCGGCGTTGGACCTTGCTGCGGTGGGTCCTCTCCATGACCACGACGACGTCGGCCCATTCCACCTGCTCGGCGGTAAGCGGGTTCTCGGCATCGTGATTGGTGCCGGCCGACGCGACCTCGAGATCGCGTCGGCCGGCGAAGACCTGCTCGGCGGTGGGACTGCGCAACTTGTTCTGGCTGCACACGAAGAGCAGCTTCTTCACCGGCTTGCCTGCGCCGCGATCATCCCTTCACCGGCCCCCCGATCGACCAGCGATGTCCGAAGGGATCGTCCAGCTGGCCGTAGCGCGCGCCCCAGAACTGGTCGGCGAGCGGCATGCGCACCGCTGCGCCGGCCGCCACCGCGCGCTCCCACCATTGGTCGGCGTCGTCGGTCTGGATGTGGATCGTCACCGCAGCGGGCGCGGCGACGCCGCCGGTCCATTCGGGGAAATCGTCGTTGAGCATCAAATGCCCGCCATTGATCAGCAGATGCGCGTGCATCAGCCGCTTTCCGTCCTCGGCAAGGTGGCGGCCGAGCTCCTCGGCGCCGAACGCCTGCTTGTAGAATTCGACCGCGTTGCTGCCCTCGCCCTCGCGAATGGTGAGGTGCGGCGCGATGCCACCGGTCATCTGGTTCTGATCCTCGGCCATGATCGCTCTCCCGATTCGTGAGGGGGATTCTAGCGGGTCAGAAGATGCCGAGGAACTTCTTGTGCTGCTTGTTACGCTCGTCGGGCGACTGTTTGCCGCTTTCGGACTTGGCGGTGGTGCCGCGGCCGACATCGTCGCGCGGGCGGCCTTTGGCGTCGCGCTGCGCCCAGGCATGCGCCCCGGCGAGCACCGGCCCGCAATCGGCGGCCCTGGCGTCGCCCACGTCGACGAAGGCGATGACGGCGGCGAGCGGGCTCACCAATGCGCCGATCCCGATTCCGGCGCCGGCGCGCGCGATCAGCTCGGGACTGAGCACGTTGATGCCCGGCTGCGCGAAATAACCGTCGATCCCCACCGGCGACTGGCCGGAGAAGAGGCTGAACTTCTTCGAATCGGCGCGGAAGGCGAGGTCGATGCTCTCGTTGCGGAAGCTGAATCCGCCACGGCCGAGCATGACGTTCTTGCGCGTGTCGATCAGGATCGGGTCGGCCGCGGCGATGCCGTCATGCACGGTGAAACCGATCAGCCCGCAATTGATCTGGACCGGCTCCTTCAATTTCTTCTCGAACATCTTCTGCACGAACACGCCGATATCGAGCTCGGCGAGCTCGGTGTTACGCGTCCAGAAGCTCCCCTTGGGCATGATCACCGCGATGCGGCCGTTCGAATGCGCCAGCGAATCGCGCACGCTGTTGCCCGTGCCGGTCATCTGCACGCGGGCCTTGAGCGTGCCCGACGTGCCCGAATCCTCGACGCCCCAGCCGGCGAGCAGGACGCCCATCGGGGTGGGCGAGAGGCGTATGTCGTAATCGGTGAAAACCGGATCGCGGCGCGCGTTGATCGTGATGTCGGACGAGACCGTGCCGCGCGCCATGCTGAAGTTGAGCGGGGAGAGCTTGAGCAGCCGGTCGTCGAGACGCAGCCCGAGCGTGATGTCCGAGATGGGGAAGCTCTGCGCGCGCACATGCTTGACCGCCCAGTCCACCTTCGCGTCGAAATTCTTGAGGGCCTCAATGCGGAGCTGCGCGTCGGGCAGGATGCGCGGCGTGCCGCCGACCCGGGTGACGGTGCCCGCGCCGCCCTGGGCCGCGAGCTTGTCCGGATTGTAGCCGATGAACGGGCCGGCATCGACGATATCGAGCGTCTGGGTGCGCAGATCGGCGGTGAGCATCATGCGCGGCCGGGTGAGCGCCACGACCAATTTGCCCGCGAGGTCGCTGTCGCCGAATCGGCCCTTGAGCCCGGTGAAGCGCCATTCACTGCCGGTCTTGGTCAGCGCCGAGGTCAGGTGATAATTGCGCGTGTCGGGCACGGCGATGCCGGCAAGCATGAAGATGTCGGCGAGATTCTGCCCGCGGATATTCATGTGGAGGTCGGCGCCTTCGATCTCGGTCGCGCCCGGCAGCGTGCCGGTGACGTCGAGCTGGGTGCGCACGCCGGCAGCGTGGAGCTCGAGCCGGTTCTGGCCGCCGGTCACCGTCGCGTTGGGCGAGAGCAGGGCACCATTGAGGGTGAAGCGCGTGCCGCGCGCCGTGCCGCCGCCGTCGAAGCGAATCGCGCTGGCGAAATGCGTGTCCTGCGCCCTTACCGTCTCGACATGAATGTCGGCGGTCAGCTGCATGCGCGGGTCGTTGTAATGGATCACCGTGCCCGCCACGAGCGCACGGCGGATCAGCGGCAACTCGAACGGTTCGGCCGGCTTGTCGCTGAAGGTCCAGGTGTTGCGCTTGCCGGCCTTGTCCCATTGCAGATCAACATGCGCGCCCTGCAGATCGAGCCAGTTGATGCGCTCGCGCCCGGTGATCAGGCTCCAGGTCGAGATGGTCGAATCGATCCGCTTCGCCTCGAGGAACTTGCCCTTGCCGGCCCAGCCGGGATTGGTGACGGTGAGCCCTTCGGCCACGAACTTGACGTTGAAGGGGTTGAAATAGAGCTGGAAATCGCCCGCGACCCTCACGTCGCGCTGGGTCATGCCGCCGGTGATTCGCTCGAACGGATGCTTGAGGAAGCGGCCCTTGGTGACATAGAGGACCGTCCACGTCAGCACGATGATTCCGAGCAGGGTGAACAGTACGGAGATGGTGGCGGCGAGCGGCGTGCCCAAGGTGCGCACGGGGCGGGCGACGGCGCTGTTCTGCGTCGCCGGAGCCTCCGCCACGATCGGTGATTCCCGGTCTGCCATGGGGGAAAAACCCGGAGCGACCGCGGAAGGTTGCATTGCACCATCGCTTCGGCTATGCGCCCCGCTTTCCGCGATCCGAGGGACTGACCGGCTATCAAGGGCTGCCGTGTCGATCCGCAATCGTCGAACTTAAGGAGACGAAAATGCCCAAGCTCAAGACGAAGAGCGGCGTGAAGAAGCGCTTCAAGTTCACCGCCACTGGCAAGGTGAAGCATGGAGTCGCCGGCAAGCGCCACCGCCTGATTTCGCACAACGCGAAGTATATCCGCCAGAACCGCGGCACCTCCGTGCTCGCCGACGCCGACGTGGCTCACGTCAAGGCGTGGGCGCCCTACGGTCTGAAGTAAGGAGGGCCTAAGAAATGGCACGAGTTAAGCGTGGCACGACCACCAAGGCGAAGCACAAGCGGATTCTGGATCAGGCGAAGGGCTATTATGGCCGTCGCAAGAACACGATCCGCATCGCGCGCCAAGCCGTCGAGAAGGCCGGCCAGTATGCCTATCGCGACCGCAAGGTTAAGAAGCGCAGCTTCCGCGCCCTGTGGATCCAGCGCATCAACGCCGGCGTCCGCGCCGAGGGCCTGACCTATTCGCAGTTCATGCACGGGCTGAAGCTCGCGGGCATCGAACTCGACCGGAAGGTCCTGGCCGACATCGCGATGCACGAGGGCGAGGCGTTTACCGCCATCGTCGCGCAGGCGAAGGCGGCGCTGCCCCAGGCCGCCTGAGGCGACCTGTAGCGACCGGAATTCGGGGCGTCGAAGCACTGGCTTCGGCGCCCCTTTTCGTTTCCCCCACCGTCGAGGTGCTCCAATGGCAATGCAGACCTGGTGGCTCTACGTCACCGCCGTGTTTCTGATCGCGGCCATACCCGGGCCGAACATGCTGCATGTGATGGTGCAGAGCATCCATCACGGTCCCCGCCGCGCGCTCTTCTCGATGGCCGGGCTGATGAGCGCGGTATTGCTGTGCCTGCTCGCCTCGGCGGCGGGGCTGGGTGCGCTGCTCAAGGCGGCGCCGATGGTCTATGACGTGCTGCGCTATGCCGGCGTCGCCTATCTCGTGTGGCTCGGCATCAAGGCGTGGCGCGCGCCGGTGGGTGACGGCGCGGCGGCGGACCCGCACACGCGGCGTTCGGCGCGCGCGCTCTATGCCACCGGCCTCGCCACCGGCCTGTCCAATCCCAAGCTGATCATCTTCGCGGCGGCACTCTTCCCGCAGTTCATCGACGTGCACCGGCCTTTCTGGGGCCAGCTCGGCATCCTCGTCGCCAGCTTCGTGGTGATCGAGGGCTTCTGGTATGCGGTCTATGCGCTGGGCGGGCGTTCGCTCGCCGCATGGCTCGCGCCAGCGAACCGCCGAAAGCTGTTCAACCGCGCGACCGGCGTGATCTTCATCGGCTTCGGCGGCGCGCTGCTGGGTAGTCGCGTATAGGCTTGACCTGAGCCCGTTTCCGGGGTTCGGGCCTCCTCGCACAGAGAACGGAAAACATGACGACCGATCTAGACCAACTCCGCGGGGACCTGCTGGCGTCGATCGACGCCGCGGCGGGGCTCGACGCGCTCGAGAGCCTGCGCGTCCACGCGCTCGGCAAGCAGGGCGTGGTGACCGGCCTGCTCAAGACGCTCGGCGGCATGTCGCCCGAGCAGCGCCAGAGCGAGGGCCCGCGCATCCACGCCCTGCGCGAGGCGGTGACCGAGGCGCTGGCGACCCGCAAGGCCGGGCTCGAATCGGCGGCGCTCGAGGCGCGGCTGGCGAGCGAGACGCTCGACATGACCTTGCCGGTCGACGGCGTCGCGCCGGGCAGCGTGCATCCGGTCAGCCAGGTGATGGACGAGCTGGCAGAGATCTTCGCCGATCTCGGCTTCGCGGTCGCGACCGGCCCGGAGATCGAGGACGACTGGCACAATTTCACCGCGCTCAACATCCCGGACACGCATCCGGCGCGCGCGATGCACGACACTTTCTATTTCCCCGACGACGCGTCGGGCGAGCGGAAGATGCTGCTGCGCACGCACACCTCGCCGGTGCAGATCCGCACGATGGTCAATCAGAAGCCGCCGATCCGCATCATCGCGCCCGGCCGCACCTATCGCTCGGATTCGGACGCGACGCACACGCCGATGTTCCACCAGGTCGAGGGGCTGGTGATCGATCGCGGCATCACGCTCGGCCATCTGAAGTGGACGCTCGAGACCTTCCTCAAGGCCTTTTTCGAGCGCGAGGACATCGTGCTGCGGCTGCGCCCGAGCTATTTCCCCTTCACCGAGCCCTCGGCGGAGGTCGATGTCGGCTACACGTTGGTCAACGGCAAGCGCGTGATCGGCGGGTCCGACGGCTGGATGGAAGTGCTGGGTTCCGGGATGGTGCATCCCAAGGTGATCGAGGCCTGCGGGCTCGACCCCAACGAGTGGCAGGGCTTCGCCTTCGGCTGCGGGATCGATCGCCTCGCGATGCTCAAATATGGGATGGATGACTTGCGCGCCTTCTTCGACGGCGATCTGCGCTGGCTCAGGCATTACGGCTTCTCGGCGCTCGACGTGCCCACTTTGAGCGGGGGAGTCGGGGCATGAAGTTCACCATCGGCTGGCTCAAGCAGCATCTCGATACCGACGCGACCGACGCGGAGATCGTCGACGCGCTGACCCGCGTCGGACTCGAGGTCGAGGGCGTCGACAATCCGGGCGAGAAGCTCGCAGCGTTCCGCGTGGCGAAGGTGCTCACCGCCGAGCGCCATCCGCAGGCGGACAAGCTCCAGGTGCTCACCGTCGATACCGGTGAGGGCGTGCTGCAGGTGGTGTGCGGCGCGCCCAACGCGCGTGCCGGACTGGTCGGCGTGTTCGGCAGCGCCGGTGCAGTGGTGCCGGCGAATGGCATGGTGCTCAAGGTCGCGGCGATCCGCGGCGTCGAATCGAACGGAATGATGTGCTCGACGCGCGAACTCGAGCTCGGTGACGACCATGACGGGATCATCGAGCTGCCGGCCGACGCGCCGGTGGGTACGGCCTTCCCGGACTATGCCGGGCTCAACGACCCGGTGATCGACGTCTCGATCACGCCCAACCGCCAGGACTGCATGGGCGTGCGCGGCATCGCGCGCGATCTCGCGGCGGCGGGGCTGGGGCTGCTCAAGCCGCTCGACGTGGACCCGGTGGCGGGCGAGGGCCCGGGCCCGGATGTGCGCACGGCTGACACCGAGGGCTGCCCGGCTTTCTACGGCCAGGAAGTGCGCGGCGTGCGCAACGGCGAGGCGCCGGCCTGGATGCAGGCGCGGCTCAAGGCCATCGGCCAGAAGCCTATTTCGGCTCTGGTCGACATCACCAATTATGTGATGATCGATCTCGGCCGCCCGCTCCACGTCTATGACAAGGCGAAGCTCACGGGCGGTCTCGTGGCGCGGAAAGCCAAGGTGGGCGAGCAGGTGCTGGCGCTCAACGGCAAGACCTACAGCCTCGAGCCGCATATGACCGTCATCGCCGACGACGTGCACGTCCACGATATCGGCGGCATCATGGGCGGCGAGGATTCGGGCGTGAGCGAGGCCACCACCGATGTGGTGATCGAATGCGCTTTCTTCGATCCCGACCATATCGCGCGCACCGGCCAGAAGCTCGGCCTGACCAGCGATGCGCGCCAGCGCTTCGAGCGCGGGGTGGACCCCGCTTTCCTCGAGGACGGCCTCGCCATCGCGACGCGGCTGGTCACCGAAATCTGCGGCGGCACTGCGAGCGGCGTGACCCGCGCCGGCCAGCCGCCGATCGGCCGCGACCCCATCGCCTATGACCCGAACCGCGCCGAGACGCTCGGCGGGCTGGCGATCGCGCCCGCGCGCCAGAAGGAAATCCTCGACAGCCTCGGCTTCATCGTCGAGCCGCTCGACGCGAACGGCGATCCGACCGACATCGCCAATGCCTATGGCGCGCTGCGCGTGACCGTGCCGAGTTGGCGCCGCGATATCGACGGGGCCGCCGACCTCGTCGAGGAAGTCATCCGCATCGAGGGGATCGACAAGGTTCCGCCGACCCCGCTCGACCGGATTCCGGGCGTGGCGCGGCCCACGGCAACAAGTGAGCAAAAGCTCGAAAGGCGTTTGCGGCGCACCGCGGCGGCGCGCGGGCTCAACGAGGCGGTGACCTGGAGCTTCGTCTCCGAGGCCGAGGCCGCGCCGTTCGGCGGTGGGGCGTGGACCCTCGCCAACCCGATCAGCGAGGACCTCAAGGTGATGCGTCCGTCGCTGCTGCCGGGCCTGCTCGCCGCGGCCGAGCGCAACCTCAAGCGCGGCGCGACGAGCGTGCGCCTGTTCGAGCTCGGCCGGCGCTATCTCGCCGATGCCGCCAAAAACCTCAACGAACGCCCGACGCTCGGCGTGGTACTGGCGGGCAGCCGGTCTCCGCGCGGCTGGCAGTCGGGCAAGGCGCAGGGCTTCACCGCCTTCGACGCCAAGGCCGAGGCGCTGGCGTTGCTCGAGGCGGCCGGCGCGCCGGTCGCCAATCTGCAGGTGATGGGGGAGGCCGGGGCGACCTGGCATC
>Ga0065165_1002630_pt1 | contig 14604 bp, 15 predicted proteins | sample AraplaMF_Cvi_mMF_FD_63813 | JGI IMG/M metagenome (GOLD analysis project Ga0065165, IMG submission 63813) | Arabidopsis root microbial communities from the University of North Carolina, USA - plate scrape MF_Cvi_mMF (version 2) (version 3) | ecosystem: Host-associated > Plants > Roots >...
CCAGCAGCATCGCCGAAATCAACAGCGTCGAGATCAGCGGAACCGCGATCAGCCGCGTCATGTAGCGATCGATCGAATTCATGCGGTGCGTCGGTCGCCTTGTTCTGCTCGCCGACGCCAAACGCGCCGCTCGGTTAACGCTAGAGCCTATACTCGCGGTTCCCGCCCGCGCCACCCCGAAACGACGGGTGGCCCGTCATGGGGTGACGGATCGACGGCATCGCACTATGAGCCCCCATGCATTTTCTGGATCAGGCGAAGATTTTCGTGCGCTCGGGCGCCGGCGGCCCCGGCGCGGTGAGCTTCCGGCGCGAGAAGTTCATCGAATATGGCGGCCCCGACGGCGGCAATGGCGGCAAGGGCGGCGACATCATCTTCGAGGCGGTGGCGGGCCTGAATACCCTAATCGATTTCCGCTACACCCAGCACTTTCGGGCTCCGCGCGGCCATGGCGGCTCAGGCTCGAACCGGACCGGCGCCGGGGGCGACGACCTGGTGATCAAGGTGCCGATCGGCACCCAGATCCTCGCCGACGACGACGAGCGCACCCTGCTGCTCGACCTGGTCGAGGAAGGCCAGCGCACCGTCTTCATGCGCGGCGGCGACGGCGGGCGCGGCAATGCCAGCTACAAGACCTCGACCAACCGCGCCCCGCGCCAGCACGGCACCGGCTGGCCCTCCGAGGAAGCCTGGGTGTGGCTGCGGCTCAAGCTGCTCGCCGATGCCGGGCTGGTCGGACTGCCCAATGCCGGCAAGTCGACCTTCATCAATCAGGTGACCAACGCGCAGGCCAAGGTCGGCGCCTATGCCTTCACCACGACCCGGCCGCAGCTCGGCGTGGTCCGCCACAAGCAGCGCGAGTTCGTCGTCGCCGACATTCCCGGGCTGATCGAGGGCGCGGCGGACGGGGCCGGCATCGGCGACCGCTTCCTAGGCCATATCGAGCGCTGCCGCGTGCTGCTCCATTTGGTCGACGCCAATGACGAGGATGTCGCCGAAAGCTACCGCATCGTCCGCGACGAGTTGGAGAATTACGGCGCCGGACTGACCGACAAGCAGGTCATCGTCGCGCTCAACAAGATCGACACGCTCGACGACGAGCTGATCGCCGCGCTCTCGGCCGAGCTCGAGGAAGCGAGCGGCGCCGAAGTGATTCCGCTGTCGGGCGCCGCCGGCACCGGCGTCGACTGGGTGCTCGACAAGCTGCTCGAGGCGATCGGTCCCGAAGCGAGCAAGGTAAGCGACGACGACGAAGGCGAGGACGCGATCGAGTGGTCGCCGGTGTGATAATCCAGCCGTCGCGCGTTGCCATCGTGGTGAAGCCGAATGATGCATCGAACGATCACGAAGCACGCATCCTGATCGATGGGGCGGATTGGCTGGGCGTCGATGTGCTTGGCCTTGATCCGCCCGACCTCGCCAAGGAATTGCTCGGTGCCGCCGTGTGCGTACGGGTCGGCCGATGCAGTTGTGGTGTGGAGGGGTGCGACGATCGCACAGTTAACCGAACGCAACTCGGCGATGTCGTGATCTGGCAAGCGCACAAGCGTTCTCTTCACTTCGACCGCGCTCAGTACGAGGGCGAGGTGGAGCGATTTGTCGCCGACCAGAGCTGGCGACCTGTCGAGCGGCAGGTCGAATACGCGGTCGAAGGACTGTTTCGGAACGCAACGCTGGAAGCTCGACTTACTTTCCAATGGGCGTCAGCGCGGATTGCCAAAAATCTGGTCCATCTCTCGTTTCAAGACGGGCAAGAGCAGCGTCTGCTCGAATTTAGCTGGGATGGAGCGACCGTCGATAGCGCGGTGAATCGCGCGCAACTATTTTGGAACGAGCGCTTCGATTCCTGAGTACGCGTCTGGCGGACGTCGCAACCGGCGATCCTGTCTGGCGGGCGCGGCATCTGCGCCATATAGCGGCGACGTGTCGCTCTTCCCGCTCGCTTCCTGTCCACGCGTTATCGTCAAGATCGGCTCGGCGCTGCTCGTCGATCCCGAGGGCGGGGTGCGGCGCGACTGGCTTGCCGGAATCGCTGCCAGCATCGCGGAGCGCGCGCGCGCCGGGCAGCAGGTCGCGGTGGTGTCGTCGGGCGCGATCGCGCTGGGCGCGCGGCGGCTGAAACTGGCCAAGGGCGGGCGCGCCAGTCTCGAGGATGCGCAGGCGGCGGCCGCGGTCGGGCAGATCGCGCTGAGCCAGGTCTGGGCGGAGACGCTCGGTGCCGAGGGGCTGACCGCGGCGCAGATGCTGGTGACGCTCGACGATCTCGAGGACCGGCGGCGCTATCTCAACGCCGCGGCGACGCTCGACCGCCTGCTCGGGCTCGGGGTGGTGCCGGTGCTCAACGAGAATGACAGCGTCGCGACCGAGGAGATTCGCTTCGGCGACAATGACCGGCTCGCCGCGCGGGTGGCGCAGGCGGCGGGCGCCCAAGGCGTGGTTCTGCTCTCCGACGTCGACGGGCTCTACGATCGCAATCCCGCATTGGCCGGCGCGCAGCATATCGCGCGGGTCGAGCGGATCGACGCACGCGTCGAGGCAATGGCCGACAAGGGCTCGGCTTCGGGGATGGGATCGGGCGGGATGGTCTCGAAGATCGCCGCCGCGCGGATCGCCAACGCCGCCGGCGCGCACCTTGCCATAGCGTCGGGCCGGATCGAGCATCCGCTCTCGGCCGAGGCGAAGCATACCCTGTTCGTCGCCGAAAAGGCGGCGCCTGCGCGGAAAGCGTGGCTGGCGGGCGGGCTAACGGCGCGCGGTACGATCCATATCGATGCCGGCGCGGCGCGGGCGCTCGCGACCGGCAAGAGCCTGCTCGCCGCGGGTGCAACCCGCATAGAAGGCAGCTTCGCACGCGGCGATCTCGTGGTGATCGCCGATCCCGAGGGGCGCCAGCTCGCTCGCGGCCTCGCCGAATATCCGGCGGAGGATGCCGCGCGCATCGCCGGCCGCCGCAACGACGAGCAAGGCGAGATATTGGGCTACGCGCCGCGCTCGGCGCTGGTGCACCGCAGCCACATGGCGCTGCTGTGAAAGGTGGAATGAAATCCGTTCGTGCTGAGCTTGTCGAAGCACTGTGTTTCTTTCGTCGGCGGGTAGCAGGACGGCCCTTCGACAAGCTCAGGGCGAACGGAGAGGGGGATCAGTGGCGAGGTTAGCCATCACGGGCGGCACCGGCTTCGTCGGCTCGCGGCTGATCGCGCTGGCGACCGCGGCAGGGCATCAGGTTCGCGCGCTCACCCGGCGCGAGCAGGCGCCGCGCGAACGCATCGAGTGGGTCGCCGGCGATCTCGGCAACACCGATGCCCTGGCGCAACTCTGCGACGGCGCCGACGCGGTGATCCATGTCGCGGGCGTGGTCAACGCGCCCGACCGGGCCGGCTTCGCCACCGGCAATATCGAAGGCACCGGCAACATGCTCGCCGCAGCCGAAGGAGCGGGGGTCAGGCGCTTCGTCCATGTCTCCTCGCTTGCCGCGCGCGAGCCGGGCATGTCGGATTACGGCTGGTCGAAGGCCGAAGCCGAGCGGCTGGTGGAGCATTCGCTGCTCGACACCAGCGTGGTGCGCCCGCCCGCAATCTATGGCCCGGGCGATCTCGAGATGCTCGAGCTGTTCCGGCTGGCGAAGAAGGGGATTGCCTTGCTGCCGCCGGGCGGGCGGCTTTCGGTGATCGAAGTCGGCGATCTCGGCCGGTTGCTGCTCGCGCTCGCCGGTGCCGGCACCGGCGGCCATTCCTATGATTGCGACGACGGCCGAGCGGACGGGTGGAGCCACAAGCAGTTCGGCCTCGCGATCGGCACTGCGGTGGGCAAACGTGTCGCGGCCATCGCGCTGCCGCGCCCGCTGATGATGGCCGGCGCCCATCTCGACCGGCTGGTCCGCGGCAAGGGCGCGAAGCTCACGCCGGACCGCGTCGCCTATTTCTGCCACGAGGATTGGGTGATCGACGCTTTGCGGCGTCCGCCGGCGGCGCTCTGGGCCCCGCAAGTCGAGACGCCGGCGGGTCTCGCCGCGACCGCCGCCTGGTATCGCGAGCAGGGACTGCTCTAGACACGTTCCGTGCTCCTGCGAAAGCAGGAGCCCAGAGTGGCAAGCTATACGCCCATAATCCTGGGCTCCTGCGTTCGCAGGAGCACGTGACCTGCACCGCCGCGTTCCGCCGCTTGCAATGTGGGATTTCGCGAGATTGCCTATTCCAACGTTCGCCGCCGTGTACCAGCTCAGCCCATCATCCTCCGCGCCATCGCCTCGGCGACCTTGATACCGTCGATCGCCGCGGAGAGGATGCCGCCGGCATAGCCCGCGCCTTCGCCCGCCGGGAACAGCCGCTCGACATTGAGGCTCTGGAAGTCGGGACCGCGCGTGATCCGCACCGGCGACGAGGTGCGCGTCTCGACGCCGGTCATCACGGCGTCGGGATGGTCGTAATTGGCGATCTGCCGGCCGAACACGGGCAGCGCCTCGCGAAACGCCTCGATCACGAAACCCGGCAGGCATTGCGACAGGTCGGTCATCTTCACGCCGGGCTTGTACGAGGGCACGACTTCGCCGAGTTCGGTCGAAGCGCGCCCGGCGAGCAAGTCACCGACCTTCTGACCCGGCGCGTGATAGTTCGAGCCCCCGGCGATATAGGCCAAGTCTTCCCAATGGCGCTGGAGCTCGATCCCGGCGAGCGGGCCGCCGGGATAGTCGCGCGCCGGATCGATCGCGACGACGAGACCCGAGTTGGCGTTGAACTCGGCGCGCGAATATTGGCTCATCCCGTTGGTGACGACGCGGCCTTCCTCGCTGGTCGCCGCGACCACACGGCCGCCCGGGCACATGCAGAAGCTGTAGACTGTGCGCCCGTTCTCGCAGTGGTGGGCGAGGCTGTAGGCCGCCGCGCCGAGATCAGGATGCCCTGCACATTTGCCGAAGCGCGCGCGGTCGATCCAGCTCTGCGGATGCTCGATCCGCACCCCGATCGAGAAGGGCTTGGCTTCGAGATGGACGCCGCGGCGGTGGAGCATCTCGAAGGTCGGCCGCGCGCTGTGACCGACCGCGAGCACGACATGATCGGCCTCGAGGAAGCTGCCGTCATGGAGGTGGAGCCCGCGCACGCGCTGCTTGCCGTCGGGGAGCCGTTCGAGTTCGATGTCGTCGACCCGGGTCTCCCAGCGATACTCGCCGCCGAGTTCCTCGATCGTGCGGCGCATGCTCTCGACCATGGTGACGAGGCGGAAGGTGCCGATGTGCGGGTGCGCCTCCCACAGGATGTCGTCCGGGGCGCCCGCCTTGACGAACTCCTCCAGCACTTTTCGACCCAGGAAGCGCGGGTCCTTGACCCGGCAATAGAGCTTGCCGTCGGAGAAGGTGCCCGCGCCGCCTTCGCCGAATTGGACATTGCTGTCTGGATTGAGCTCGGCGCGGCGCCATAGTCCCCAAGTGTCCTTGGTACGCTGGCGTACGACCTTGCCGCGATCGAGGATGATGGGGCGGAAGCCCATTTGGGCCAGGATGAGCCCGGCGAACAGCCCGCACGGCCCTGCACCGATCACCACGGGGCGCAGACCGTTCCAGTCCTGCGGCGCCTGCGCGACGAACTTGTACGCCATGTCGGGGGTAGGGCGGAGATCCTTGTCGTTCGGGAAACGCGCAAGCACCGTCGCCTCGTCGGTCAGTGCGACGTCGACGGTGTAGACCAACTGGATCGCGTTGCGGCGCCGGGCGTCGTTGCCGCGGCGATAGATCGAGAAGCCGGTCAGCTCGGCGGACGCGACGCCCAGCCGCCGGGCGATGGCCTCGGGCAGCGCCTCGGGCGCGTGGTCGAGCGGCAGGGTAAGTCCGGAGAGGCGAAGCATCCCAAGCCCCTAACGCTTCGCGCCGAATGCCGCCAGCATGCGCGATCGTCCTACAATGACGTCATGTGGACCGCACCGATCAAGCTGATCATCTGGGATCTCGACGACACGCTGTGGCAGGGGACGCTCGCCGATGGCGATACCGTCGCGGTGCACGCGCGCCGGGCCGAGCTGATCCGGGCATTCAATGCACGGGGCGTGGTCTCGTCGATCTGCTCGAAGAACGATTTGGAGACGGCGCGAAGGGTGCTGGTCGAACTCGGCCTGTGGGACGAATTCGTCTTCCCGCACATCGCCTTCACCCCCAAGCCCGCGGCGATCCAGGCGATCATCGACGACATGCAATTGCGCCCCGCCAACGTGCTGTTCGTCGACGACAATCCGATCAATCTCGGCGAAGTGCGGCACTGCCTGCCTGAGATCCAGACGCTCGACATCACCCGCGCCGATGCCGACGACCAGCTCGCCAGGCTGCTCGCGTTGCAGACCGGGACGCGCAGCCGCGTCGACGACTATCGCATGCTCGAGCGCAAGACGCGCGACCGTGCCGCGTCGGGCACCCTATCGAACGAGGACTTCCTGCGGTCGTGCGGTATCCACGCCTGCGCGCCGAACATGATGGACAATCTCGATTTCGCGCCCCGCATCGCCGAGCTGATCAACCGCTCGAACCAGCTCAACTACACCGCCTCGCGCGTCGAGCCGGCGGCCCTCGAGCGCGACATCATCGATCTCGTCGGGTTTGACAGCTGGTCGATCTTCGCCTGGGACCGATACGGCCATTACGGGCTGGTCGGCTTCGTCATGGTCGATCGGGCCGCCGGCACACTCCGCCATTTCACTTTCTCGTGCCGGGTGATGCACATGGGCATGGAAGCCTATGCACTCGCCAAGGTGCGCGAGATGTGGCCGGATATCGACAGCAGCGCCTGGGACGGGCGGTTCAGCCGCACCGCGCCCGACTGGATCACCGATTGCAGCTTCCACGACCCCGCGGTGCGCAACCAGCTCGTCGGCGGGCAGGTCGCCGTCGCCGCGGAGCCTGCGATTCGGATCATGTTCGACTGCCAGTCGGGCGGGATCGCGCATTTCAGCCGCTTCCGGCCGGCGACCGAATTCGACAACCATCCCCGCGTTTTCTCGATGCGGATGATGACCGACGGCAGCCATGCCGACCAGCACTTCCCGCCCTTGCTCGTCTATGGCGCGACGGTCGACTATCTCGACGTGCGCTGGCCGGGCCAATGGCATCTGATCGACATCGGCCTTTACGAGACCTGTGTGATCCGCACCTGTATCTTCCTGATCGAGCGCGGCTTGCGGATGCTGGTGGTGCTGCCACCCGAAGAGGCACCCGACGACAAGTGGCGCGTCGGGCTGAACCATACGCCCGAACGATCACGCCGCCTCAACGCGTTATGGCGCAAGGCCGCGCTGGAAAATCCGGCGAACGTCTGGGTGCTCGATCTCGCCCATCTGATCGAGCGTGACGACGAGATGGCCGACGTGACGCATTATCACGCAGGGCTGCTGCAGAAGATCGCGGGGCAGGTCGATTGCTGGGTCGAGCAGCTCGCGCTCGGCGGGCAGGCCCAAGCCGCTTAATAGCTGCCGTGCGCGTCGCGCGGGTACCACCAGGCGAAGCGCGTCCCGAGATCGGTGGTGCTGAACACGGTGTTGCCGCGATTGCGCTCATAGCCCATCGCGCCCTTGCCGTTGAGCTGGCCGACCCACCAGCCGCTATTGGCGCGGCCGATGAAGGTGACGCGGACGCCCTGCCCGGTAAAGGTCATGCGGTGGCCGCCGCCGCGTATCGCCTGGTCGGTGAACACGCAGGCGCGCTCGGGCCCGTCGTTGAGCGAGCAGCGAACGGTCTCGCGCGAAGCCGTGCCCTCGGCTGTTGCGGGGCCGGCGAGCGCAGTCGCGGCGAGGGCGATCAGGATCGAGTGTCGCATGCGCCCTCGAACGCCGGGACCGGCTGCACGTTCCCTGCTCAGCGCGCCATTTGGGCGGCGTGATTGCCTCGGCGGACCGCCTCGCCGGCGGTGTCGGCGGGGCGCTCGTAGAGCCGAGTGACGATCTCGGCGGCCGAGCGTGCATCCGTGGCGCCGCGCAACGCCCGTCCGGCACCGGCCTCGCTGTGGGTCAGCTCGTACTGAACGAAGCGGAGCTGCTCGGCGAAGGACGAGCCGCGGATGTCGTGGCCGGCCCAGGCCGCGAAGTCGCGCTGGCGCGGACCTTCCCATTGCGCGAGGCCATAGCCCGGGCCGCCGCCGATCTGGTCGATGCCGGCGTTCATGTTGCTCTCGGCGTCGAGGTTGGCGACGATGCCGATCGCCTGGGCGCGGCTCCAGCCCTGGCTCTGGAAATAGCTGACCGCCTGGTCGATCCGCGCCTGCTGGCCGCCCTGGCCGGTCGGGACGACCGAGCCGGTGGTCTGGGTGCCCTGGGTCTCGCCGCCGCCGCTGCCGCCCGGCGCGCGCAGGATCACGCCGCCATGGCTGAGTGCCCAGCTGAGATTGCCGTGCGAAATCTTCTGCGTGCCGTCGGCATTGACGTTGTTCGATCCGATCATCTGTCCCGGGCCGGAGACGATCTCGGTGTGCGAGACGCCGCCGCCCTGGATGATCACGACGTCGCCGGGCTTGGCCTCGGAAGCGGGAACCGGCGTCCAGCCGCGCGCGCGTAGGGTCGAATTGAGCTGCGCGACCGAATCGGTGTGGAGATTGCCCGGCAGCTTGCCCGCCTCGGTCAGCACCGCCGATACGAAATTGGCGCAGCAGATGTTCGAAGGCACGCCGGCATTCATTGGCAGATTGTCGTTGCGATTGCCCTTCAGCGACGAGGCGTTCTGGCCGAGATATTTCTCGGCGATCTTCGCGACGTCGCTCGAGCCGCCGCCCACCGTGCCGCCATTGACCTGCGAACCGCCCTCGACTGCGCCGCCCCCGCCCGTGCCGCCCGTCCCGTTGGGGATGGTCAGCGTGCGATTGGGGAAGATCAGATTGGGGTTCGAGATGTGGTTGGCCTGCGCCAGTGCCTGCCAGGTCGTGCCGAAGCGGCTGGCGATCGCCGAGAGCGTGTCGCCCGGCTGGATCGTGTATTCGCGCGGCGCCTCTGCATTCCCGCCGCCTGCGGGAATGTTCACATGCTGGCCGGGTCGGATCAGATCGGGATGGAGGATCTGCGGGTTGGCGCTGATCAACGCGCTCAGCGAGACGCCCTTGTCGCGCGCGATCGCGCTCAGCGTCTCCCCCGCCTTGACGATATGGCCACGATCGCCGCCGCCGCTCGAAATGTTGGTCTGAGACTGTTGAACCGAAGAGACGCCCGTCATGGCCCTTACTCCGCCAGAAGCGATGATAGACCAGTCTGATAGCGGAGGGGGAAAGCCGGGTCGCTAATCGGAACGCTTAGGCGCTCAGAGCGGCGGGTCGAGCGCGATGCGATAGCGCATCTCGGCGGAGAAGCTGCGCGCGACGGCCTTCAGATTGGCGTCGGCATCGGCGTCGCGCTGGATCGACTCGAGCGCGGCGAAGGCGGCCTCGCGGTGGCGCGTGCTGCGGAACAGCGGGGTTGCCAGCTCGGGCACGCGACGCTCGCCGATCGGCCAGCTCGCCATGCAGGCGAGATCGGTGACCACGCGGCGCATCTCGCTCTGTCCCAGCTCGACTCGCTTGAGCGTACCGGTGCGACGATAGGATTTTGGCCAGCCGGCCTCGAATGCGTCGAGCGCGCGCGCCTGGTCGCTGGGATCGATGGCATTGGCCGCCTTGCACGCCGAGACCGCCGGTGCGGCGGGGCCGATCAGGCCGGCGCCTTGCGTCATCGCTGGCGAGGGTGCGTGCATCCGGCCGTTGGCATAGCGAAACTGGACCAGCGGCCCGCCCGCGGGGGTGGCAGGCATCGCGACGGTGAACATGCCGCGGCGCAGCTGCGGGCGTGCCGCAGTGCTGCAGGTGCCGAACGATTCGGTGACGAGCGGCTCCTGTCCGGTACGTGCGACGATCACGGCATAGCGGGCCGGGCATTCCGTACCCGCCTTGCCACGGATCAGATGCAGCCGGGCGCCCTGCACCGTGTAGCTGCCGACCACCGAGAGATGATCGACCAGCTCGGCACCGAACGGCCGCGAGATCACGGTCTTGCCCAGTTTGATCGCCTGTTCGCTGCCGGCCGAGACGACGACTGCCCTCTGATCGGCGGCATGGGCTGCCGCGCCTCCCGACAGCAGCAGCGGGGCGGCGAGCAGCATCAACGGCCTGGGCATCGAGGACCTCTCAAAGAACGGGAGTGACGGCGACAGCACGCGCGAGCGCGCGCGAGGTTCCGGATCAGCTGCGATTTTGCGCAGAAAGATCGGCAGTCGCCGCCTCGAACCGCGCGATGACGCCGTCGAGTCCGGCCGGCGCGTCGGCGCGCGCTGCGCTGTCCAGCGCGGCACGGACGCCGCTGATCTGCTGGTCGCCGCTCGCGCCCGAAAGGCCGGCGATCTGGACGACCGCCTGGCGGGTGAAATCGTCGAGCGCGCGGCGCAGTTCGCCTTCCTGCGCCGGGCTGCCCCCGAAACGCGAGGACAACGCGCTGGTAAGGTCGCCGAGACCATAGACGTCGCCGCGCCGGACGAGCTCGCCCATGTCGGGCGCAAAACCGCTGCCATTGCCCGCGGTCTGGCTCCACGCGTGCGTGCCACTGCCATTGCCACGGCTGGCGGCATCGACCCAGGCGAGAACGCGGTGGCCGATCTCGCCCAGAGTCTCGATCGCCGCGCCACGCGCGTCGGTCGACGCGGTGCTGGCGGGGGAGAGGGGCGAAAGCCCGGAGATGCGGTCGATGCTGGTCATGATCCTGTTTCCGTCGCGTGGGAGGTGCCGGCGATCAGCGCTTCGCGTCCGCCAGCCGGTCGAGAGGCGAAGGCGTATCGAGCAGTTGCTCGAGCGGACCCGGTGCCGCGAGCGGCGAAGGCCGGCCTGCGGCGCGGACTACGTCGCCCGATTCGTGCTGCGATTCGACTGCCATGTCGTTCTTCTGCTGCGAGCGCGAAGCGAGCGCTACGTCGATATTGACGTTGGTGCCCGGGATGCGCGCGCCGATTTCGATCGACATACCTACCTCCATGTTCCCTCCCTATGTGGTCGCCCGGGGCCTTCGGCGCCATAATCGCAACGATTAGCCCGGCCGGCGGGCGCCGGACCTGCGCCTGCGCCCGAACCAGATGCCGCCTAACAGTCCGGCGATCGCCGCCGCTCCGACGACGTAGAGCAGGGTGTTGCTGCCAGCCCCTTTTTGCACCTCCGCTGCCGTCGTGGCGGTTGGGGCAGCCTGGCCGGGGACGAAACCGCTGTCGGTGAGCGCCATCGCGTCGAGGTCGAGCCCGGACGATCGCGCGCCTTCGCGCACGGCGGTCGCGATCCGGTCGAGCGCCGTGGGGTCGTCCTTCGCATGCTCCAGATGCGCGCCGATCAGCGCGGCCTGGAGCAGATAGGTCTCGGCCATTTCCTGCTTCGCCGCATCGTCGGCTGTCGTGATCTCGGGGAGCGATGCCATCGCTCGAACGGCCTGGTCGCGTATCGCGACGATCTGCGCCGCAGGCGGGGTGTCGGTGCGCCGATGCGCGGCGAGCCAGGCGTTGAGCCACCAGGTCGCATAAGCGTGGCCGACATTGTCGATCCGCATCCCGTATTCGGCGAGGATCGGCGCCATCTTGTCGATCAGGTCGACGGTGGCGAGCTCCTTCTCGAGCAGCGCCGCACCTTCGGAATCCTTTGCGCGGGACTTTTCGACGAAGCGCGCGAAATTGGCGCGGCGGCGCTCGATCGACGGGGTGTAGGTCAACTTCGCCGACGGCGCCGGAGTGGCGCGCGTCGCGCTGCGGCGATTGGACGAGACCGACTCCTGCGCCACCTCATCCATCGCCGTACCGTGCGCGATCCCGGCCATCAGGCCGCCCCAATCGACGCCTTCCTGTGCTGCCAAAGGCGATGCGATCAGGAGTGCGCTCCCGGCCAAGGCGATCGGGAGCGAACGCATCACAGCTGCGGCTCAGCCCTGCCGATCGCCGGACTTGCGGCCGCGGGCGAGCCAGACGCCACCGATCAGCCCTGCGGCTGCGGCAGCTGCCGCGGCATAGATGACGGTGTTGTCGCCGGCCGCCTGCTCGCGCGCCGCGGCGACCTGGGCCTTGTCTTCGGGCGTCCCGGTCGCCGCGACTTGTGCCGCATCTTCGGGAAGGTCAGCTGCCGCGACCTGCGGATCGGCTGCATCCTCAGCTGCGCCGACTCCGCCCGGCACGAAGCCGTCGTCGGTCAGGTCCATCGAATCGAGGTTGAGCCCCGAAGCGCGCGCACCCTTGCGGACCGCCGCGGCGACCTGGCGGAACAGCGCCGGATTGCCCTTGGCATGCTCGATATAGGCGCCGATCAGCGCGGCCTGGACCAGATTGGCCTCGGCCATCTCCTGCTTCACAGCGTCGCTGGCGGTCGCCATTTCGGGGACTGCGGCCATCGCGCGCGCGGCCTGCGCGCGGACTGCGGCGATCTGGCGTGCCGGCGGCGTGTCCGAGCGCTGGCGCGACGCCAGCCATGCGTTGAGCCACCATGCGGCATAGGCGTCGCCGACATTGTCGGTGCGCATCCCGAAGGCGGAGAGCTCGCGGCCCATCTTCGCGATGATGTCGGACGAGGCGAGCTCCTTCTCGAGCATCGCCGCGCCCTTGGGATCCTGCTTGCGCGACTTCGCGACGAACTGGGCGAAATTGGCGCGGCGGCGTTCCATCGACGGCTTGTAGGTGAGCCGAACGGTCGCCGGCACCGGCGCGACGCGGGCATGGCCGCGGCGATTGCTCGATACCGAGTCGCCGGCGGCATCCATCACGCTGTCTTCCATCGCGTAGATGCCCATTCCGGTCATATCCATCGCGCTGAATTCCTGCGCCGCGGCCGGGGCTGCTAGCCCGGTCAACAGCAAGACGAACGCAGCCAAGCGGCTGGAAAGGTTCCGGATACGCATCGACAATCTCCCAAACAGGTGCTCGCCCCGGGGCGATGGGTCCCCGAGGCGAGCGGTTAATGCGGGTGACGCGGTTACTGCTTGCGTGCACCCTGAGACAGCGCTTCGCCCAGCGTCTTGATGACGGTGTTGGCCGAGCTGAAGAACTGGCTGAATTCCTGCGACTTCGCGCCGAACTTCAGGTTCTGCGACGACTTGTTCTCGCCCTCGCCGAGGGTCTTGCTCATGTCGTCCATTTCCTTGGCGAGCTTGTCCGAGGTGCGGCCGAGCGCTTCGGCGATCGCCATCAGCCAGCTCTTGCCGCCACTGGCCTTGGCTTCCTTGGCTTCGCGGCTCTCGGCGAGGTTGGTCGACATCTTGTCGACGATGTCGTTGAGGTCACGCTCGGCCGACGCGGCTTCGAACGGGCTGGCGCCGGTGCGGTCGGCGATGCCCTGGACGACCTGGCCGATATTCTGGGTGGCGCCGCGCGTATCGCCCATCGAAGCGCAGAAGGCGCCCTGGGCGAGATCGATGGTCGACTGCGGCAGGCCGAGCTTTTCGCCGAGCTGCTGGATGACCTGCTGGCCGACTGCAGACATCAGCGTCTTCGCGGCCATCGCGGCCCAGCCGCCGGGGCCCATTGCCAGCATCGCCAGGTTGGTCGGGTTGATTACGTTGCTCAGAATGCCACCAAACATCGCCTTACTCCTACTCGAGGGCGGCGCCGCCGCCGGAATGATCAGGTGCCGATGCTCCTGCTCGACGATGACCTTTCAGCACTTTTCCTCGGGGCTTGCTCTCCGCGAAACGACTAGGGCGCCCTAGTCGATCCGATTAGGGCCTAGTCCGAGGGGTAGAAAAGCAGCCCGGCAAGCGCCGCCAGTTCGCGCATTCCGTCGAGCTCGAGCTTGCGCGCGACGTTCGACAGATGCACCCGCACGGTATTCTCGGCCATCAGCAGCAAGGTCGCGATGTCGCCGTTCGAGCGGCCCCAGCCGAGGAAGCGGATGCAGGTGATCTCGGTGGGGGTCAGCCGCAGCAGCGCCTCGCGGTGCCGCTTGGGCACCCGCGCCGCCTCGATCATGTGTTCGCCCAGCGCCACGCGCTCGGGCGCGCCCGGCATCGCATCGGCCTTGCGCAGCAGCTCGGCGATCGCGGCGAGACGCTCGTCCTCGGTCATTGGCTGGGGGGCGGGCTGCATGGCGTTCAATGCACCAGGCCCTTGAGGATGTTGAGGATCAGGTCCGGACGGCTGAGAATGTCGCGGGTGATCGCCTCGATGAACGAACCGACGAGCAGCAGCACGATCGCGGTGGCGGCGAACGCCTTGATCGACATCGACAAGGTGAAGACGTTGAGCTGCTGGGCGAAGCGGTTGATCAGCCCGAGCCCGACATCGATCAGGAACAGCACGGTGAGCACCGGCGCGGCGAACAGCGTCGCGAGCACCATCAGCCGGCCGAACTCGGCCTCGAACAGCGCCAGTCCGCGCGCGTCGAGCGTCGGCATTGGCGCGGCGACCGGCCACAGCGCATAGCTTTCCATCAGCACGTGAACGAGCAGCGACAGCCCGCCCGAGAAGATGAACACGATCCCCGCCAGCCGGCCGAGGAACGCGCCGTTTAGCGAGGTCTGGTGCCCCGACAGCGGATCGACGATCTGCGCCATCGTCGCGCCGACCTTGGTGTCGATGATCTGGCCGGCGGCCTCGAAGGCCCACAGCAGCACCGCCCAGAAGAAGCCGATGGCCACGCCGATCACGACCTCGCGGCCAAA
>Ga0065165_1002631_pt1 | contig 14600 bp, 14 predicted proteins | sample AraplaMF_Cvi_mMF_FD_63813 | JGI IMG/M metagenome (GOLD analysis project Ga0065165, IMG submission 63813) | Arabidopsis root microbial communities from the University of North Carolina, USA - plate scrape MF_Cvi_mMF (version 2) (version 3) | ecosystem: Host-associated > Plants > Roots >...
GATCCCGCCCAGCACGCGGTCCAGCAACTCGCCCACGCTCTCGCCGCCCAGGAAGCGCTGGCTCTCCGCCACGGGGCTGCGTTGCAGGCCGGTGAAGGCCTCCACCAGCGCGTCCTGGGAGATATCGGCCAGCCGGCCGCCGCGGATCTCCTGCCATTCCGGCCACACTTGCGGGGTCAGATCCGCCTGGCCGGCATGCGCCAGCACCAGGTCAGCCGTCTGGACGGTGCGCGGCAGGCCCGAGACGATGACCCGGTCGAACCGCACGCCGGCCTGGGCGAACGCCTGCCCGGCCGCGCGGGCCTGGGCCACCCCTTCTTCATTGAGATTCACCTGTTCGGGCAGTACCGGCCGGCCGGTGGTGCCGTCGAAATAAGTGACCGCTCCATGGCGCATCAGGTAGATGCGGCGGCGGTGCGGGCTACGGGGCTGCGTGTCCAACATGTCAGGCAGTGTGGCGCATCCTCTTCGCCCCTTCTGTCGCGCAGGCGAAAGTGTTGTGCCCCCCAGTCGCTTCGCTCCTGCCCCCAAGGGGCGCCGCCCAGCGGACTGGCGGAGCCAGATCCGCGGGCGTTGCTCGGTCACTGGGTCGCTTCGCTCCGTCCGCAACCGGCCGGGTTTATGACCCAATTGATTCGCTTCCGCTCTCAGCGGGTTGGCAAAGCCAGGCTCGCGGGCGTTACCGGTTGTCCCGTGGGTGACGGGGCGCGTCAGCCCAGTAGCAGGCCGTGTTCGGCGCGGGCCAGGGCCTCGGGCGTGCCGGAGACCACCAGGGTGTCGCCGCCATGCAGCACCAGGTCGTCGGCAGCGGTGTGGACAGATCCGTCGCTTCGCTTGATGGAAATCACGCTCACGCCCCAGGCTGCCGTGCCGACCTCGCCCAGCTTGCTGCCGTGCAGCGCGCTGGCAGCCGGCAGCGAAATGGATTGCAGGCGCGCCTGGTCGCGCTCTTCTCCAGTGTCATCATCCAGGCCGTGGAAGTAGCCGCGCAGCAGGCCGTAGCGGCGGTCCCGGGCGTCGCGGGCAATGCGCAGCACACGGCGCATCGGCACGCCCACAAGCGCCAGCGCATGGCTGGCCAGCATGAGCGAGCCTTCAATCGCTTCCGGCACGACCTCCGTAGCCCCGGCGGCGCGCAGCTTTTCGAGGTCGCTGTCGTCGATGGTGCGCACCACAACCGGCACCTTGGGCGCATGGCTGCGCACCTCATGCAACACCTTCAAGGCCGATGGCGTGTCGTGATAGCTGATGACCAGGGCGCTGGCCCGCGACAGGCCCGCGGCAATCAGGCTGGGCAACCGAGCAGCATCGCCGAACACCACGCTCTGCCCGGCGGCCGCAGCCTGGCGCACGCGGTCCGGGTCCAGGTCCAGCGCCATGTAGGGAATGTTCTCGGCTTCCAGCAGACGGGCCAGGTTCTGACCGCTGCGGCCATAGCCGCAGATGATGACGTGGGCATCAGTCTTGATGGCCTTCTTCGCAATGGTGGTCAGCTGCACAGACTGCAGCAGCCAATCGCTGGCCGACAGTTTCATGACGATGCGGTCGCTGTGATCGATGATCAGCGGCGTCATCAGCATGGACATCACCATGGCGGCCAGCACCGGGCTGACCCACTGCGCCGCGATCAGGTTCTGCTGTGCGCCCAGCGTCAGCAGCACAAAACCGAACTCGCCGGCCTGCGCCAGGTACAGCCCCGTGCGCAGCGCGGCGCCGGTGGGGGCACGGAACAACTTGGCCAGGCCCGCCACCAGCACAAACTTGGCAAAAGTAGGCACGAGGGTCAGCACGATCACCAGCGGCCACTGGTACACCAGCGTCTGCCAGTCCAGCCGCATGCCGATGGTGATGAAGAACAGGCCCAGCAGCACGTCATGGAAGGGCCGGATGTCGGTCTCCACCTGGTGGCGGAACTCCGTTTCAGCGATCAGCATGCCGGCCACAAAGGCGCCAAGTGCGAGCGACAGCCCTGCATGCTCCGTCATCCAGGCCAGGCCCAGCGTGACCAGCAGCAGGTTGAGCATGAACAGTTCCTGGCTCTTGCGGCGGGCCACCAGGGTGAGCCAGCGCCGCATCACATGCTGCCCGCCGGTGAGCAGCAGGGCCAGCAACAGCACCGCCTTGAGCCCTGCCCAGGCCAGGGACTGCGCCATCTGGGCACCAGTGCCGCTCAGTGCCGGTATCAGCACCAGCAGCGGCACCACCGCCAGGTCCTGGAAGAGCAGCACGCCGATCACGCGGCGGCCATGCTCGCTTTCCAGTTCGAGCCGCTCTGACATCAGCTTGACCACGATGGCCGTGGAACTCATGGCCATGGCGGCCCCCAGAACCAGCGCGCCCTGCCAGCCCAGGTCCCAGTGGCTGCCGGCCATGGCGAAAGCCCACTGCAGGAACCAGTGGCCCAGCATGGTGCCCCCCACCGTGACCACCACCTGCAGCAGGCCCAGCCCGAACACCAGCGAACGCATGCTGCGCAGCTTGGGCAGGTTGAATTCCAGCCCGATGGCGAACATCAGGAAGACCACCCCAAACTCAGCCAGGTGCTGCACCCCCGGGACGTCACTGGCCAGCGACAGGGCGTTGGGGCCGATCAGCACGCCCACCACCAGGTAACCCAGGATGGGGGGCAGTTTCAGGGAACGGCAGACCACCACGCCCAGCACCGCGGCAATGAGGTAGACGAGCGTGAGATCCAGGGCAGTCAACATGGCCCTGATAGTACTGGGCCTCCCCTGGCGGGCTGCCCCGGAACAGGCAAGCTTTCACGCGCTGTCGCCTCTTGGCGCCCTGGCCGGGCGCCGGGCGTCTCTTCGAGTCGACAGAAATGACCTTGGTCAACTCTGCCAACCCCCTTTCGGACGAGCGGTCACCCCCTTAGGAAGACTGGCGTTCGTCACGGCCCGGGCGCAAACTTGCCGGCTTATGCATCGGGTGCATGCCCGCATGTGCAAGCGGCTTTGCCGGACGTGGCGAACCGGCGAGGCTTCGGGGTACCGTTCGCGCCACCGAAAAGTTACGGAGCATTTCATGCCCAATCTGTCTTTCGTTTCTCCCACGCGTAACAGTCCCTGGGGCACCTACCTGTCCCAGATCGATGCCGTCGAGCCCTACCTGGGCAAGCTGGCGCGCTGGGTGGAAACGCTGCGCCGCCCGAAGCGGGCGCTGATCGTGGACATCCCCATCGAACTGGACAACGGCACCATCACCCACTTCGAGGGCTACCGTGTGCAGCACAGCCTGACCCGCGGCCCGGGCAAGGGCGGTGTGCGTTACCACCCGGACGTCACGCTGGAAGAGGTCATGGCCCTGTCGGCCTGGATGACCGTCAAGAACGCCGCGGTCAACCTGCCGTATGGCGGCGCCAAGGGCGGCATCCGGCTGGACCCGAAGCTGCTCTCCACGAAGGAACTGGAAAAGGTCACCCGTCGCTACACCAGCGAGATCGGCATCATCATCGGCCCGACGCAGGACATCCCCGCCCCGGACGTGAACACCAATGGCCAGATCATGGCCTGGATGATGGACACCTACTCCATGAACGTCGGCGCCACGGCGACCGGCGTGGTCACCGGCAAGCCGATCCCGCTGGGCGGCTCGCTGGGCCGCGTGGCGGCCACTGGCCGCGGCGTGTTCGTGGTTGGCCGTGAAGCCATGCGCCGCCTGGGCGTGGAGATGGACGGCGCCCGCGTCGCGGTGCAGGGTTTCGGCAACGTCGGTTCGGTGGCGGCCAAGATGTTCGCCGCCAACGGCGCCAAGGTCGTGGCCGTGCAGGATCACACGGGCACCATCCTGAACGAACAGGGCCTGGACATGACCAGCCTGCTGGACCATGTGGCCCAGACCGGCGGCGTGGGCGGCTTCAAGGGCGCGGACCGCATCGAGAACGAGCAGTTCTGGGATGTGAAGTCCGACGTGCTGATTCCTGCCGCCCTGGAAGGCCAGATCACGGCTGAACGTGCCAAGCGCATCCAGACCCGCGTGGTGCTGGAAGGCGCCAACGGCCCGACGACGCCGGACGGCGACGCCGTGCTGGCGGACCGCGGCATCATCGTCGTGCCGGACGTGATCGCCAATGCCGGCGGCGTGACCGTCTCCTACTTCGAGTGGGTGCAGGACTTCTCGTCCTTCTTCTGGACCGAGGACGAGATCAACGTCCGCCTGGACAAGATCCTGATCGGCGCCTTCAAGGGCATCTGGGATACGTCCGAGCAGCACAAGATCCCGCTGCGCACCGCCGCCTTCACGGTGGCGTGCACCCGCGTGCTGCAAGCCCGCGAAGAACGCGGACTGTATCCGTGACTCTCCCCCCTACCGCCTGATGGCGGCCCCCCCACCGGGGGCGAGCCTGGTGGACTGGCGGAGCCAGATCCACGGGCTCCGCTGGAGGAAGGGCCGGCTTCGCGGCCCGGTTGGTTCGCTGGGCGGTGCGTGAAGAGAGGGCTTCCGGAAGGAGGCCCTTTTTGCTTTCAGGAGAGGTGGAGCCGGGGATGGGCGCGCGCCGGAGGGACGCCGTCGAGGAGGAGGGCGGGGTCCAGGGTGTGCAGGGGGATGGAAGGATCGGCGGGAATGCGTTGCTGGGCGACGAGCGCCATATAGCGCAGGGCTGACACGCGCAGGAATGACGAGAAGTTGCCGACGGCGCCGCGCGCCTGCACCAGCTCGTCGTACAGCTTGGCGATGAGCTGGGTGACCGACATGCCGTCACGCGCAGCAATCTCCTCCAGGACCTCCCAGTGCAGGTTTTCCAGGCGGATGCTGGTGACCACCCCATGCAAACGGACGGAACGGGTGCGCGATTCGTAACTCTGGGGATCGGCGCTGATGAAGACCCGGCACATGCTGAACTCCCTGCTTGCGGACCAGCCATGCACCAGCCCGGCGGCGCCCGCCGCACGACCGATTGTGCGCCGCCGTCCCGCTGCCGTCTCGCTGCCGTGTCGCCGCCGTCAGTGCGAGATTCGGGTGCCTAGCACCGCAAGGAATTGCGCGATCCAGGCCGGATGCGCCGGCCAGGCAGGCGCGGTCACCAGCACGCCATCGGTGACCGCCTGGTCCACCGGGATGTCGGCATAGCTGCCGCCGGCCAGCTCCACTTCCGCCGCACAGGCAGGATAGGCCGACACCCGCTTGCCACGGATCACGCCGGCCGCCGCCAGCAACTGCGCGCCATGGCAAATGGCCGCGATCGGCTTGCCCGCCTGCGAGAAATGCTGCACCAGCGGCAGTACGCCCGGCATGGTGCGCAGATATTCAGGGGCGCGGCCTCCCGGCACGACGAGGGCGTCGTAGTGCTCGGCCTTGATCTCGTCGAAGCTGGCGTTCAGCGTGAAACGGTGGCCAGGCTTCTCGGAATAGGTCTGCGCGCCCTCGAAGTCATGGATGGCCGTCAGGACATGGTCGCCCGCCTTCTTGCCCGGACATACGGCATGCACCTGGTGGCCTACCGCCAGCAGCGCCTGGAAAGGCACCATGATCTCGTAGTCCTCGACATAGTCGCCGGCCAGCAACAACAGCTTCTTGCCCATGAGATGTCTCCAGAATCGTCCAACAGGACTGCCGATTCTGGGAAGCGCCGGGCCAGCGCGGGTAGTAGCCGGTTATGTGCGCAGGTCAGCCGTCACCACAGGCGGCGACGCAGGCCGCGGCAGGCGAGAACGCGCCACGGAGGTCAGGCCAACCGTGAGGGCCCAGCAGATCCAGGCCGTCCACAGCGTATGGCTGGGGTAGTGCGCGCCCCGCGCCATCTGCGCCATCCCGTACAGCAGTCCCAGCGCCATCACGCAAGCCAGTGCCGCCCGTGCCTGCCGGGGATACGCACGGCGCAGCATGAAGAAGAGGCTGAAGAAGGCGAATGCCGAGCTGGCATGGCCCGAAGGGAAGCAGTGACCCGGGCCGCCGTCCCGCAGTCCGAAGTGCCAATGCGAGACATAGTGCGCCGTGCCGCCAAATTCCGCCAGGTCCCAGGGGCAGCTGGTCACGCTGCCTTGCTTCATCAAGGGAATGGCCACCAGGCAAAGGGCAGTGATCACCACCGCCCGCCAGCGCTCCCGGCGGGTCAGCCCGGGCCACAAGGGCCGCACGGCATTGACCAGCAGCATGACGACCAGGCCGGTGGCCAGCCAGCGCCCGCCCTGATGCAGCACGCCGGCGGTGAACCAGTGATCCCGCAGCGCAAAGCCGTGGATGTCGCCAAACGCGCGCACCGCCCACAGGTCCAGGTCGGCCGCGTCCCAGCCCAGCACGGCCAGCAAGCCGAGCACCACGCCCCACGTACAGCGCCCCAGGCGGGGCAGCAGACGAGGATCGACAAGGACGGCGTCGTGGGCGCCGGCGGACAGTTCGGTCAGGGTCATCGGCTTCATGGCGACGTGAGTGGGCCTTCCAGGACTGAAGGACTCCTGAAGCAAACCTGAAGACGACCTTAAGATCGCGCTGGCGCACCCGCCGGGCCGCGAATCCGTGCAGTTCTACCGGTCGTTGCCGCGCACGTGTCGCCGTCCATGGCTGGTATCGTTTCAGCGATGCAGCCCTGCCCGTCCGCTTACCCCTTGCCCCCGATGCGATTGCTCCTGATCGAAGACGACGAACTGCTGGGCAGCGGCCTGAGGGATTTTCTGGCCTCCGAAGGCCACGAGGTCACTTGGGCCACCCGGTTATCAGACCTGCTGCCGCGGCAGTACGAGGACGCGGACGCACTGCTGGTGGACTGGCAACTGCCTGACGGTTCGGGCCTGGACTGGCTTCGAGGCCTGAGGCAGCGGGGCGTGGCAACGCCGGCCCTGATGCTCACCGCCCGCGACCTCCTGGCAGATCGGCTGCAAGGCCTGGACAGCGGCGCGGACGACTACCTGGTCAAGCCCTTCGCCCCTGAAGAACTGGCCGCTCGGCTGCGCGCCGTGAGCCGCCGGCACATGGGGGCCAGCAGTTCCCAGCGCCAATACGGCGACGTCTGGCTGGACCTGGCCGCCAAGCGCGCCACCCGCGCCGGCGCTGCCGTGGAACTGACCGCCCGCGAATGGGCGGTGCTCGAAGCGCTGGCCCAGAAAGCCGGCCGCCTCTACCCCAAGCGTGACCTCGAACTGCAGGTCCTGGGCACCGACGCCGAGGTGCAGAGCAACGCGCTGGAAGTGCATATCTCCAGCCTGCGTCGCAAGCTGGGCCGCGGCCTGATCGAGACCATCCGGGGGATGGGTTACCGGCTCGGCGCATGAGCCTCGCTCCCGCCCGCAAACCTTCCATCGCCGGACGCCTGGCGCGCCAGCTCCTTTTGATTTCCGTCTTGTGGGCATTGCTGGCGGGCGGGCTGGTCTGGTGGGTGGTGCAGGAGGAGGTGGACGAACTGCTCGACGAGACGCTGCAGGCGTCGTCCCAGGTGCTGGGCCAGTTGCTGCGCCAGAGCAGTGTCCTGCTGCCCGCCGAGGTCACGGACTCCGATGACTTGAGCACCCATTTCGCATGGCAGCTGGTGGGGGCCGACGGCCGCCTGCTGCTGCGCTCGCCGCTGGCGCCCACCAAGCCCTGGCAACTGCCACCGGGCTTTACCGACTGGCAGGACGACGGCGCTGATGGAGACGACTGGCGCGTTCATGTGCGGGCCTTCAAATCCACCGCCGGTTCGGGCTGGCTGATGGTGGCGCAGACCAGCGCCGAACGCCAGGAGGTGCGGTCCCGGGTCGGTTTCGCAAGCGCGCTGTCTGCCCTGCTGGTGGGCACCTTGTGCATGATCTGGTTGAACCGGCGCGCCCGTCGCGAGTTGCTGCCGCTGGCGCGCCTGAGCGAGGCCCTGGTCCACTACGACCCGCTGGACAGCCGGCAGAGCCTGCCGGAGCAGGCCCGCCGTGAGTTGGTGGAGATCCGCGCCGCCGTGCTGGACCTGGGTCAGCGGCTGGCATTGCGGGTGGCCAATGAGCGTGCCTTCAGCGCACATGCGGCCCATGCCTTGCGCACCCCGCTGGCCGGGATGGATACGCAGCTGGCCATGGCGCTGCGCGAAGCGCCGCCCGAACAGCGAGAGCGTCTGCAGCGCACCCGCGAAGCCACGGACCGGCTGCGCCGGGTGGTCACCGCCTTGCTGACGCTGTTCCGCAGCGGCATGAGCTTGCAGTGGCAACCCCTAGACCTCGCGGCACTCATGACCCACCTGCCGCTACCGCAGCAATTGGAGCTGGATCTGCCCCCGGAGCCCTGGGTCCAGGGCGATCCAGACCTGCTGGCGGCCGCGCTGATCAACCTGCTGGACAACGCCTGGCGTCATCGGGCCACCCGGTTGGCCCTGCGCCTGCATCCACAGCCGGATGGCGGTCTGGTGGTGGAGCTGGAGGACAACGGCAGCGGCGTGCCGGAATGGCGCCGTGAAGACCTCAACGACGCCCTGGAGCGCCAGCAGTACGAGGGGCGCATGGGCCTGGGCCTCATGATGGCGGACCTGGTGGCGCGCGCCCACGGCGGCGACCTGCGTCTGCTGCCCGTGTCCCAGGGGTTCGCCGTCGCCTTGCGCCTGGGGCCGCCACCCCCGTAGGGCGGGGCCTTCGGCCACCGCGAAACCGCGTCGCGGCTACACTGCCGGGTGTATGACGACGCAAGCTGTGCTCACCCATTCACGCGCCCTCGAAGTGGCGCGCCAGGCCTTGAAGGTCGAAGCCGAGGCCCTGCTGGCCCTGGGGCCGCGCCTGGGCGAAGCCTTCGAGCAGGTCGTGCAACTGATTCTGTCCAGCAGCGGCCGGGTGGCCGTCATGGGCATGGGCAAGAGTGGCCACGTCGGACGCAAGATCGTCGCGACCCTGGCCTCCACCGGCACCCCTTCGTTCTTCGTGCACCCGGCCGAAGCCAGCCATGGCGACCTGGGCATGGTCACCAAGTCCGACATCGTGCTGGCCCTGTCCAATTCCGGCGAAAGCGACGAACTGAACGCGATCATCCCGACCCTCAAGCGCCTGGGCGTCAAGCTCGTGGCCATGACGGGCCGGGCGGAGTCCTCGCTGGCCCGCCATGCGGACCTGGTGCTTGACTCCCGGGTCGACCAGGAAGCCTGCCCCCTGAACCTCGCGCCCACGGCCAGCACCACCGCGCAGATCGCCCTGGGCGATGCCTTGGCGGTGGCCTTGCTGGACGCCCGCGGATTCCGCGCCGAGGACTTTGCCCGCTCCCATCCTGGCGGTGCGCTCGGCCGCAAGCTGCTGACCCATGTGCGCGACCTCATGCGCAGTGGCGAGGCCCTGCCGCTGGTGAAGGCCGATCTCAGCCTGCTGGAGATGATGCGTGTGATGTCCGCCAAGGGCCTGGGGTGCGCCATCCTGGTGGACGACCACGAACGGGCGACCGGCATCTTCACCGACGGTGACCTGCGCCGCCTGATCGAGCGCGGGACGGACCTGCGCGGCCTGACCGCTGGCCAGGTCATGCATGCCAGCCCGCGGACCGTGCTGGCGGACGCCCTGGCGGTGGATGCCGCCGACCTGATGGAATCCGCGCGCATCACCCTGGTGCTGGCGGTTGACGAATCGCAGCGCCTGCTGGGCGCCATCAGCATCAACGACCTGATGCGTGCCAAGGTGATTTGATGACCGCTGTGCGCGAACTTCAGCCGGCGCTCCGGTTTCCCCCCGAACTGCTGCTGCTGGCGCAGGGGCCTGCCACAGGCCTGAAGGCCGCCATCTTCGATGTCGATGGCGTGCTGACCGATGGCCGCATCTACATCGGCGAGCGGGGTGAGGACTTCAAGGCCTTTTCGACGCTGGATGGCCACGGGCTGAAGCTGCTCGCGCAAGGCGGCATCCAGCCCATCGTCGTGACCGGGCGCGATTCCCCGGCCGTGCGGCGCCGCGTGGCTGACCTGGGCCTGGCCCATGCCGTGTACGGCGCCAAGGACAAGCTGGCCGCCGCCCAGCCGGTGCTGGACGCGCTGAAGTGCCGCTGGGAAGAAGTGGCCGTGATCGGTGACGACTGGCCGGATCTGCCGCTGATGGTGCGGGCCGGTTTCGCCTGTGCGCCCGCGCAGGCCCACGCCGAGACCAAGGCTGCCGCTCACTACGTCACTCAGTCCCCTGGCGGGCATGGCGCCGCCCGTGAGTTTTGTGACTTGCTGCTGATGGCCGCCGGGCAATATGCCCGACTGCTGCACGGCCACCTGTCCACCCTGGACGGAGGCACCCACTGATGGCGGCACTGGCTCCGCCACCCGTGGGACCCCGGCGTCGGGTGCAACCGCTGCTGTGGCGGCTTCAATCCTTTCTGGCCAGCTATGTGCCCTTGCTGCTGATGGCGGCGCTGGCGGGCTTCACCTGGTGGCTGATCAAGAGCACGCCGCAGCTGGAAGCGCCGCGCGAAAAAGTGGCGCCTCGGCATGTCCCCGACTACCGCATGCAGGGGTTCGAGCTGGAGCGCTTCAGCAGCGACGGCCGCCTGCTGGCGCGGATCCTCGGCCGCGAACTGCGCCACTATCCGGACAATGACACGGTCGAAATCGACGTGCCGGAACTGCGCGCTTACGGCGAAAAGGGCGAATTGCTGGTGGCCCAGGCCAAGCGCGCCGTCTCCAATGGTGACGGCAGTGAAGTGCAGCTGCTGGGGGATGTAAAGCTCCACCGCTATCCGAATGGCGACCCGGCGGCCGACGCCGACCTGGCGCTGTATGGCGAGTTCCTGCATGCGTTCGTGCCGGAGCAGAAGATGCGTTCGCACCTGCCGGCCCGGGTGGTTGGCCTGGGCGGCGAGATGCAAGTGCGCAGCTTCGAATACAACCACCTCACCGGCCTGCTGACGTTCACCGGCGGTGGCAAGGCGCAGTTCAATGCGCAGCCGCGAAGGGCCGCACCCGCCGCCGCCAAAGCCGCAAACGCAGCTTCCGGTGCTTCCGGCCGGCCGTCGCCGGCTGCGCCCGCCCGCCAAAGCCCCCGCCCCTGACCTGCCTCCAGAGGCCTCCCATGTCCCGTCTTGTCTACATCACCGGTGCCTCCAGCGGCATCGGCCAGGCACTCGCCCTTCAGTATTACCGTCAGGGATGGTCGCTCGCGCTCGTCGCGCGGCGGGTGGAAGAACTGACCACCTGGGCCCAGACCGAGGGCCTGGACGCAGCCAGATGGCGCGTCTACCGTGCTGACGTGAGCGATATCGCGGACATCACCGCCACCGGGCGCCGCTGCATTGCGGAGCAAGGGCTGCCGGACGTGGTGATTGCCAACGCCGGCATCAGCATCGGCGTGGACACGGCCCATGAGGAGGACCTGGCCGTGATGCAGCGCATCTATGCGACCAACAACATCGGCATGGCGGCTACTTTCCAACCGTTCGTGACCCCGATGCGCCAGCGCCGCAGCGGCACGCTGGTGGGCATTGCCAGCGTGGCAGGGGTGCGCGGCCTGCCCGGCCACGGTGCCTACTCGTCCAGCAAGGCGGCTGTCTTTGCCTATTGCGAGAGCCTGCGTGGCGAATGCCTGGCCGACGGCGTGCGCGTCGTCACCATTGCGCCCGGCTACATCGACACGCCGCTCACTCGCAAGAACCGCTACCGCATGCCCTTCCTGATGCAGCCCGAAGCCTTTGCACAGCGGGCCTACGACAGCATCGAAGCCGGCGCGCGCGTTCGGTTCATCCCCTGGCAGATGGGCGTGGTGGCTCGCGTCATGCATGTGCTGCCCGGCGCCGTGTTCGACCGCCTACTGGCCGGGCGCCCGCGCAAGCACCGTCAGGGCGAATAGACGCCCCCTCAAAGGCACAAACAAAAAAGGCACTCCGAGGAGTGCCTTTTTGCTGGAGGGCCGAAGCCCTCGAATCGCGTGGATCAGTAGCCGCTGCTGCCGCCACCGTAGCCGCCACGGCCACCGCTGCCGCCGCCGCCGTAGCCGCCGCCACCGCCGTAGCTGCCACGGCCACCGCCGCCGCCGCTACCGCCGTAGCCGCCGCGACCACCGCCGCCGCCGCCACCACCGTAGCCGCCGCCACCGCCGCCGCCGCCGAAGCCGCCACGGCTGCCGCCGCCGCCGCCACCGAAGCCGCCACGGCTACCGCCGCCGCCGCCACCGAAGCCGCCCGGACGCTCTTCACGAGGACGGGCAACGTTCACCACGACGGCACGGCCGTCGAGCGCTTGACCGTTCATGCCGTTGATGGCGGTTTGCGCCTCGGCATCAGAGGCCATTTCCACAAAGCCGAAGCCCTTGGAACGACCGGTCTCGCGGTCCATCATGACCTTGGCAGACGTGACGGTGCCGAATTGCGAGAATGCCTCCTGGAGCGTCTCATCTCGCACGCTGTAAGCGAGGTTGCCCACGTATAGCTTGTTTCCCATGGGGAAGCCCTTTCAAAAACCAAATAACCCAATGTGCTGCTTCAACCCATCGTGAACCACTCATACGAAGGCGCTGCATTCAGGCCGTCTGATTATGTGTGACAGGATTGGCGATTCGCAACGCGTCAACCGTGATGTTGTTTTTCGGCTTCTGCGAGCAAACCCCGAGCAGGTGTCAAGAAGGCCAACCTTCTTAGTGAGCACCTTTAGTACATGGCAAAAGCGGCTCCCGAAGTGGGCCGCCCCTACTCATTAATGTCTGCTTAGCGGACGTTCTTTCACGATTTGTCACTGTTTGGAGGGTCAGAAGACAGTGATCCGCATCATTTCCCTGGTCCCATCGGTCACCGAACTGTTGTTTTCGGTGGGCCTGGGCCGCTACATCGTCGGACGCACCGGTTTTTGTATTCATCCCCCAAAGGAGGTGGATGGAATTCCAAAAGTCGGTGGTACCAAGAAGCTCAATCTGGACAAGATCCGTGGGCTGTCGCCCACGCACGTCATCGTCAATGTTGATGAAAATCGACTGGAGGACGTGGAGGATTTGCAACGCCTGGGCGTTGAGCTGGTCGTCACCCATCCCTGCGCGCCTGAAGACAATGTGTCGCTCTTGCAGCAGCTCGTGGTGCATTTTGCGGGAGAAGTGCCCGAGGTCAGGGCGCATAGCGCTCGCCTCGAACAGCGGCTGACCCAGGAACTGGCCGCCTGCCGCGCACAGCAGTGGCCGGCGCGGCGGGTGCTTTACCTGATCTGGCGAGACCCCTGGATGACCGTCGCCCGGGACACGTACATTGCACGCATGCTGGCCGAAGTAGGCTGGACCACCTGGCCCCCGCACGGCGGCGGCGACCACGGCGCGGCCCGTTATCCCGTGCTGACCGGACAAGAGCCCTGGCTTGAAGACATGGATGAATTGCTCCTGAGTTCCGAACCCTATTCGTTTGGCCCGCAGCACCTGGCGCAAGCCCAAGCCTTGTGCCCGAACGCCCGGGTGCGCCTGGTCGACGGTGAACTGATCAGCTGGTATGGGCCGCGCGCCGCCGACGGCCTGGCCTACCTGCGCCAGCTGGCAGGCACATGACGACGCCCGCTGCACGACTGCTGCTGCTGGAGGACGACCCTGCGATCGCGCAGACGGTGGACTTCGCGCTCAGCCGCGAGGGCTTCGAGATCCGCTACTGCGGCTGGGTGCACGAGGCGCGGATGCAGCTCGCCCGGGGCGACGTGGACCTGGCCATCCTGGACGTGGGCCTTCCGGACGGCAACGGACTGGACCTGTGCCGTGAGATCCGCCAGGGCCCGTGCGGGCGCCTGCCCATCCTGGTGCTGAGTGCGCGCAGTGAAGAGGGCGACAAAGTGCTTGGGCTGGAACTGGGCGCCGACGACTACCTCGCCAAGCCTTTCAGCCCGAGGGAACTGGTGGCCCGTGTGCGGGCGCTGCTGCGGCGCGCGCAGGCACCGGTGGCTGCGCCGGTGAAGTCCCAGGGCGGCTTCGTGGTGGAGGCCGAGGGCTCGCGCGTGCGCTTTCACGGCGAGCTGTTGCCGCTCACGCGCCGGGAGCTGGGCCTGCTGCTGCGTCTGCTCAGCGCGCCGCAGCGCATCCATTCCCGCGAGGTACTGCTCGATGCCGTCTGGGGTCTGGAAGCCGACAGTGGCGACCGGACCGTGGACACCCACATCAAGACCCTGCGCGCCAAGCTGCGCCAGGTACGCCCGGACCTCGACCCTATCCGCACGCATCGCGGCATGGGTTATTCGCTGGAGTAAGCGCGCATGCGACTGGGCTTGCGCGTGTTCTTCGGCTTCTTCCTGATTGCCGGCCTGAGCTCCATCATCCTGCTGCGCGTGGTGCTGGGCGAGGTCAAGCCCAGCGTGCGCGAGGTGATGGAAGACATCATGGTGGACACCGCCAATCTGCTGGCCGTGCTGGCCACCGACGACCTGGCGGCGCTGCCCGCCGGCGGGGCGCTGGACAACACCCGCTTCGCCCAGCGGGTGCGCGAGTACGCCCGGCGCCCGGTGGACGTTCACATCTGGGGCCTGCGCAAGCAGACCCTGGACTTCCGGATCTATGTGACCGATCCGGCCGGCCGGGTGGTGTTCGACACCGTGCAGGGGCAGGGCTCTGCCGTTGGCCGCGATTACTCGCGCTGGAATGACGTGGCCCGCACCCTGCGCGGCGACTACGGCGCCCGGTCTACCCAGGACCGCTATGGCGGTGAGGTCAGCCCGGTCATGTATGTGGCAGCGCCGGTGCGATCCTCACAGGGCCAACTGCTGGGCGTCGTGACGGTGGCCAAGCCCGTGGCCACGG
>Ga0065165_1002633_pt1 | contig 14597 bp, 9 predicted proteins | sample AraplaMF_Cvi_mMF_FD_63813 | JGI IMG/M metagenome (GOLD analysis project Ga0065165, IMG submission 63813) | Arabidopsis root microbial communities from the University of North Carolina, USA - plate scrape MF_Cvi_mMF (version 2) (version 3) | ecosystem: Host-associated > Plants > Roots > Endosphere...
GAAGCCTCGTATGTAGTCTCCTCACCGCCATCAAGCGTATAATCCACAATCGCACCGCCAGACTCGGCATCGAAGCTCTTGATCGTAAACAGCGCCTTATCGGTAACAAAAAGCGTATCGCGTGTAAACACCTTCGGCATACTTACCGTGTGCGATACAACCGGAGGGGTATCATCAACATAAACAGCGGCGAGTTGCTTGTTTGTGAACGTAGCCCCTACGTTACCAACCTGATCCACGGCCCGGTACCGGATAGACGTAACACCCTGTTTGGCCGGCAAAGCAAAAGGAGCTGTATAGACCAGCTCAGGCGCACCATTGATACTGTAGAAGAGTTGCTTCACACCGGCCTTATTATCGGTAGCTTCCAGCGATACAAGCGTACTCTTGCTGGCATACGACTTACCCGCTGAAACAGCAAAGTTCGCATCGAACGACGATTTCACTTCCGGACCCTTCGCATCAAGATAAAATGTAAACCGCTGCGCCGACTCTACATTGCCCACATGATCATGGGCATAATACGTCAGCGTATGCTCGCCGTCCGACAGCGCGGCCAGCGAAACCTTAGCCCCATAAAGCGCCGGCTTCTGATCGTCAAAATAGTACTCTATCTTTTTAACACCAGAGGCCCCGTCTTGAGCAGCAAGCGCAATAAACGCGCGTGGAGAAAGAACCTGTCCATCCACGTGGCTTCCACTCACCTCATGCTTCGTAGCCGGTGCGGTAAGATCCACCAGGAAAGTCGCCCACTTCGGCTGCTCCACATTCCCTACCTTATCCACCGAAAAATACTTCACAACATACTCCTTCTCGTCAGCCAACGTAACCGGTGCCGACAACGCCGTGTACGCCGCCTGATTAACCGAAAGATAAACACCGTGCAACCCCGACATCTCATCCTTGCCCTTAACAGCAAGCGTCAACCCTTTTCCAAAATAAACCTTATCCGTAGCGTACCGCGTAGCCCCTTGCAGTTCCAGCGTAGAGACCGGCGCCATACCATCAACGTTTACGGGAAAAGCAACCGTGCTCTCCTTCGAATGGTGATTATCATCATGCTTTATAAAATGCTTTCCATGGCCGTCCCACTTCATCGCATGCGTAGCCTCCTTACCCTCTGTAAGCGTAATGCCATCCGATGAATTAGGAGAAGTAGACAGTTGAAGATACACCGGCAGCGACAGCGGCCAGTACAGATTGCCTTCGGAATCTTTAAAAGGTTTCTTTTCGAAAGCAGGCTGGTCTTGAGAAAACGCAGAAACCGCGAGACATAAAGCCACCGCAGAAAAAAGTAAACGCATAGAAATTCCGGTTAGTATAAGTTTGGAGGCAACAAAATAGAAAAAAATTACTACCTGAATATCATGCCGCCAACGTCGCCACCCACCCGGTTTAAAACACCATCCATTCTCATAACACACAACGTTATACCAAAGTAAAATTCTGCTTTTGTCAAAAAAAAGGCACCTCCACAACACATACTGCACCGCCCCGCCCCATAACACACAACACCCTGATTTTCCGGACAGAATCGTAAAACATAACCCGACCAGCGTATCCACAAATCCCGCTCAACCCATATCGAAAATAAAAATCCGAGTGATTACACCGGTTATCATACAGGTGTGACGTAAAACAAAAAACCTATCACCCTACAACACCTCACAAACGGCAAAATTCACCTTCGCAAAAACTGCCCGCAGACACCGCCTGTATAGCCAAAAGTGCCCCGCTGCATTCCGCACGCGGGGCACTTTACGTCTTACCCATCTAGCACCGACTGATGAAACAGCTTACGGCTCCGGAATAACCGTCCATCTGTACGTATTTTTTAATACACGTAGCTTCTCCAGCGCTTCGGCGCTCGGCGTAGCCACACCCTCGTAGCGGAAACCACCATCACCCGTTGAATTGAAAGTGGCAGCGGCATACACATCGTCGATAAGCGCCGAAACCGTAGCCGAGGTAAAGCCTGTACCGCGTATATCCACCTCACGGATTCGACCCGTACGAGAAAATGACACAACCTGCAACGTCGGACTGTATTGAATATAAAGATACTCCAGCTGATGATTCTTCGTAAGATCAAGTATCCGGAGCACACCTGTCTCCTGCATTAACAGACCTTTTAGCTTAGGCAACCGGCTCACATCGATTGCATCCAGATTTGTTCTGATCCCGATCTCAGTGAGAAGATCCAGATCACCGGTTACGCTCACAAAGTAATCACCAGACCTTTCATAGACATGATCGAACGCATTATCATGCACTCCACCAATGTTCCAGTAACCGCCTCCTACACCATCACCGAAATCCGTATACAACTTTCCCTCTGGACCAATAATGATTGGACCGGTACTGACATTCACGCGGGTATAAGGAACTCCACGTAAAACATACGTAAACGCCGGTTCGAGCGTAACCTGGAGCGGTTTCCCCTGAAGTTCTTCCTGAAGATCCTCGTAGATAAAATTCCGCGCATATCGTTTATATCCATGCTTAAGAACCACCAGCGTATACGTAGTCGTAGGATCCTCATTGAAAGGCAGCGCACTGGTTCCGGCTTTCAGAACAATATGTTCTACCGTATCCGTACCGTCCATAACAAACGCCTCACCATCCGTAAGACGATTACCCCCCGGGCCATCCGACACAAACGCTGCAATCAGAATATTTTCCCCGCTAATAAGACGGATATCGAATTCAGCATAACCAAACGCCGACGGCGGATTTGACCCAGTCGCCACCACCTCCGCCTGTAACGTCAGAAGCGCATCAGCCGAAACCGTAAAAGAATACGGAAGCGGATTGGCAACAATACCAGCAAGCGGCGACCCCGCCTGCGGCGTAGCATACAAAACAGAATCACCAAGAACCAGCATAAAATCCACAACCGAATACGTACCCGGCACAAGCGAGATGGCCTTTGACACATAACCGTCGCCAAGCTTAAGCAACTCCACGCGCTCATGCGTAAGAACCGACTCACCACCAGCCGTACGAATACTCAACAATAACTCCGCTCCCGACGGAAGACTAACTGCCGCTACACGACCCTGCGTAGACGACGTCACCGCACGTACAGTAAACTGAACATCATGCGGACCAGAACTCACAGGTTGCTGATCAGAACAGCACCATGCGCCGATTGCCACCAGGACAACCAGAGCCAACTGAATCATTTTTCTCATAAAGATTAAAGGGTTTTATAAATAGTGATTAACCGTTTACAATGAAACGTATCTTCAACGTCAACTGACATAAAATATCAAACCAATGTAATTCGCATGCACCATCCAATATACGTGTGGCGAACAATATACAATTCATCAGCAACACAACGTACATCGCCATAATAAAAACAAGAAACATATACTTATAAAAAAAGGCAGCGATAAACGCCACCTTTACACGACATAGCACAATAGTCAAATACATATATCCACAATTATCATATACATTTACATAATATATAAATAGAGCCATCCAATACACACGAACATACAACAACATCGTTATCCCGACACAGAAAAAACCAATCAATAGTAACCGTCTGGCCGTAATCGATCATTCCAAAAACCAACCTCAATAAAGACATCACCGGAGTAACCGAATTGCACGAAAGTCCAAAAGCCGTCACACATACGCAATGTATACTTAACAACTGCGATCAAATCACAGATAACTGCAACCTCTACCACGCTAACTGCCAACATAAGCCAGCTAAAAAAGAGTAAGTCGATCACGACAAGCATTCAACATCAAAAAAAACGCTTACCAATCTTCGTTGAGCCGCTTAATATGTTGCCTTCTGTACACATTTTCAGACACATACCCCAGACATCCAGAAGACACACGCCGAACATCCCATTTAAAAAATTACACATCGACAGGTTTTTAAACAAAAATCTCTATTTTGGCTCACTCAGTTTAAAGCTATTGTCGTTAGCCTATGCATACCTATGTACGATGTATATATAGCATCGCGTTTCTCCTCGCGCTGACCGGACCAGTCACCGTACGAGGACAGGAATTGTCGTACAAACATTACTCCGTTCGTGACGGCTTGCCCGGATCGACGATATACCACAGCCTTCAGGATAAAGACGGTTTTATCTGGTTTGCCACCAACCAGGGCGTAAGCCGGTTTGACGGCCGAAATTTCCGAAACTTCTCCCGCCAGCATGGTCTCCCCGACAACGAAGTAATGCGGCTCTACCTGGACAGTAAAAACCGGGTATGGTGCACCACATTTGTAGGCATACCCGCCGTTTTCCATAACGACTCCATCATCCGTTTCGACGATTGCCCAAACGTACAGGGAATACAGGAAGACACACGAAACGGCATGATATACCTCACCGGAAACAATATCAGCCAGGGTGACACCAGCTATTTTCTCTATCAGGCCATCAACACACCAGGACGCTGGACTTTTAACAAAACGGTCCGGAGAGTATCCGATGGATGGCCCATGCTCAAAGCGTATTCCGACGACCTGAGTTTATATTTCGAATCCCAGGGCGAGCACCATTGCATCGTCGCGATAAAAACAAAAACATCCGAGCAGCGCTATCCACTATACATGTATCATCAAAGTCCGTTTGCCAGCCCAGGCTTTCTGGATATGGACGAAAACCAACACGGCGTCGCCTTCTGTACACTCGACACCCTGTACTATGCCGATAAACATAAACTCCACCCCATTCTCTCTGCCAGCTCACTTAGCCTCAGAGCAAACCTGGCCTCCCTCTTTTGCGAAAACGATTCAACACTATGGCTGTGCACACGACACCTGGGCATCACGCGCATCCGCAACTTCCTTAAACCCAACACAACAATAGAATCCTTCTTCTCCAATACCTTCTGCACGTCCATAATGAAAGACCAGGAAAACGGCTATTGGATCACAACCTATACCGACGGCGTCTACTATCTTCCCAACCTGTCCTTCCACACCGTAGCGTCACCCCTCGAAACCAACAACACCGACGTCCGAAGCATCGGAAACCTTGGCAATAACATCATTGCCGCAGGATTCGCCGGTGGTAACATCCTATTCATCAACAACACCACACTTCACGCCGAGCAACCGTCATGTTGGAAACCACCTGAAAAAAACAGACTGGTACTCGACATCAAGGCCATGGCGCCAAACCTTTTCCTGGTTGCCTGCGACGACGGCTTATACGCCATTGAAAACACAAACAAAATCAGCCCCGTTGAAACAGGACTGTCTGTGAAAGGACTTTTCTTAGACCGCAACAATACATTTGTCACGGCCTCATCATGGGGTATCCGGGCAACAAACCTGAAGACCGGAGAATATAGCCAGGAATTCTCCGGCCGCACCACCTGCATAACCGGCATGAACGGCTTCTATTACTGGGGCACCCTCCATGGCGTATATACAAACAACCATAACACAGCCCAATACCTTGGCAAAAAGTACCCCGCGCTGTCCGGCATCATAAGCTACCTCACCGCGGCAAAAGACTCCGCGCTTTGGGCATGCACACAGGAAGGACTGGTAATACTCAAAAACGAAAACATAACCCGCATCAACACCGAAAACGGAATCCCAAGCAACAATTGCAAACACGTATGGTTTGACAAAAATACAGCCTGGGTATCCACCAACCAGGGCATTGCACGAATAGAATACCACTGGAAAGGAAGCCGCCTCATCTATACCGTATCGAACATTACCGAAGAAGACGGCCTGATAACAAACGACGTAAACCAGACAACAACCGACGAAAGATACCTATGGGCAGCCACCGCCCAGGGAATCTCGTTCTTCTCAAAACACTATGTCAGCCAATCCGTGCACAACCCGCTGATAAACATCAGCCGCATCGTATCCGGGGGAATCCCACACCCTCCTGCCGATACCATCCGACTACACTATCCAAATAACAAACTTCAGATCGAGCTATCAGGCATATCATACCACAGCGGCAGAAACATCAGTTACGAATATCGTCTGCGCGAAGTCGACAACCATTGGAGCAAACTCACCAACAATGCCATAGAATTTCCCACATTACCCTTCGGCACCTTCGTCTTCGAAGTACGGACCGTAGACCGATGGGGCAAAAAAAGCACGGAACCAAAAAGAATCTTAATCATCCACACTGCACCCTTCTGGAAATCGAACGCCTTTGCCATAACCATGTACCTCGTCACCGCCGTAATGATGAGCCTTGTATTCTATACCCTTCACCGTATTAACCACCGTAAAAAAGAACACGAATACGCGCTCCGCAAAAAAATGCACGACCTGGAGATGAAAGCCCTTCGCGCCCAGATGAACCCGCACTTCATATTCAACTGCCTGACCTCGATACAATACCACATCATGCGGGCCGATATCCGCAGCGCGACAAACTACCTGCATAAATTCTCGACACTCATCCGGCGAACACTACAGCACAGCACCTCGTCATCGATACTCCTGCAGGAAGAACTAAAAATCCTCACCCTATACCTCGAACTCGAAAAGTTACGACTCGGTGATCGTATGGAATACAGCGTAAACGTATCGGCAGACCTGAAAACAGAAAGCCTGTTCGTCCCCTCCATGATCGTTCAACCCTATGTGGAAAACGCAATTAAGCATGGTGTCTCACCCTTAAAAGACAGAACCGGAATTATAAACATCTCCTTCGAACGTAATCACGAATACATCGAATGTACCATAGAAGACAACGGCCCGGGTATCCACAACCTGGCGGAACAACGCATAACGCTCATCTCAAACGACCACGTCTCGTTGGGAACAGCCATTACTGCGCATCGCATCAACACACTCAACGTAATCCGGCAAAAGAAAATAAAACTGGAAATTATTAATAAGTCCGATCGCCATATACAAAGCACCGGCACAATCATACTCCTCTCATTCCCGATCCTAAACGACTGACTTATGCAAATAAAAACAATCGCCATCGAAGACGAAGACAAAAGTCTATATGTCCTGCATGAAATGATTCGTCAATGCGCGCCCGATCTCCAGGTATGTGGATCGGCCAGCCACAAAGCACCCGGCATCGAACTCATCGAAACCATAAAACCCGATCTCGTTTTCATGGATGTATGTATTGCCGACGGCACAGGGTTCGAAATACTACAGAATTTATCTTACCGGGACTTTGAACTAATACTCGTAACCGCCTACGACAGCTACGCCCTCGACGCCTTCCGCTTTGCTGCAATCGACTACCTCCTCAAACCCATCGGCATGATTGAATTTGAAGAATCCCTCGACCGCGTCCGTAAACGACTCGGCGAACGGATGAAACAATCTTCAATCGATACATTGCTCCGAAACCTTGCCCAAACACACGAGCAGCAAAAGAAACTCAGCATACCCACCATGAACGGCTGCGAATTCATATCATTATCAGACATCGTGTGGTGCAAGTCCGACAGCGCCTACACAACATTTCACCTCACAAACAAAACCCGCATCACCTCATCGCGCAACATCGGCTTCTACGAAGAACTACTTTCTCGCCACAACTTCTACCGCATCAACCACGGCACACTCATTAACATGGCATTCATCAAAACATACATAAAAGGCAAAGGCGGCCAGGTTGTTATGATCGACGGTACTGAACTTGAAATCTCCCAACGCCGCAAAACCGAATTCCTCGAACGCACCGCTATGTCCTGAACCAGCGAACCGCCTATACAAAAAGCACCCCATAACCGGAGTGCTTTTTCGTATTAAAGATCGTCCGCCAGGCAGACGATAACTATCGTATCGCAACGAAACGGCCTAAGCCGACTTCTTCACATACTTTGTCAGAATCACAATCTGCTGACCGTTCACACGACCCTCAATATGTTCGGCATTGCCTTCCACCAGAGAAATACCACGAACAGCCGTACCACGTTTCGCCGTAAAACCGCCACCCTTCACATCAAGGTCCTTAATCAACACCACCGTATCACCGGCCTGCAACACCGTACCGTTACTGTCTTTGTGAACAACCACGTCATCGGCAGCAGCTGCAGTCTCTTCCGTAACGCCGGCCTTAGCCCACGCCAGCATATCGTCTTCCAGGTACAACATATCCAGCAAGTCTTGCGGCCAACCCTCACCCCGAAGCTGATGCAACATGCGCCAGGCAACTACTTGAACAGCCGGTTCAGTGCTCCACATGCTAGAATTAAGACAACGCCAGTGGTTGGGCTCTATCTTCTCAGGATTCCGGAGTTGCTCAAGGCAGGTACCACACACCAACACCTCACGCTCAACATTCGGCGAAGCCGGAAGAACCTCATACACCTGCAGGCCATCACCGTTCCCACATAACTCACATACTGATCCGCTTCGTTCACGCAGCTTCTGTTCGATACTCATCAAGATTTGTTTTAGTAGACAGCCGCAAAGATACGCATTTTCTCCTTTTGGTATAACGGATGCCATAGGGAACAACCTACCACAAAAAACACATAGCCACATTGCCTCCTGCGTCTGAAATGCCGACCTTTCCCGCGAAAAATGAATCGGGATGAAAGAAATCTATAAAAACACATACTTCACCAGCGACCACCGGCTAAAAGAAGTACAGGATGTAATCGACCTGATGCACGACAACTTTCCCGAATGCGGATTACCGGGCCCCATTGCCGTAACCGACCAGTGGATTGTGATCGGCTCCAAACTTGGCAACCTGTCGCAAGGATATAAACACGGCGATTTCGATAGTAATATGTACACCATCGATCGTGTATGCATTTACGATCGAAACACGCGAAAACTGGAAAGCATCACAAACAGAGAATACGCCATAGCCCATCATACATAAAAATGAAAAGAATCAAATACCGGTTAATTCCAGAGAAGAGATGGTAACCTTATTAAAGAAGCTCCTTAACAACGAAATCCCAGCCACCTTCTACGTTAACTTCAGCGGCTACCTCTAAACAACAATCGCATTACATCTCCTTGCATTCTAAATCCGGCAATCTTATTTAACTCCTGATCCTGCTTCGCCCGCCCCTTGCCCGCCTTCGCCCGCAATAGCTTTAGTGACGACGGGAATAATCCTCTGAATCTTACGAATCCTGTTTACGCCTTGTTAAATGATGACAATTTCATAACACCGCCCATTTGCCCCTCGTGTAATCGAAAGAGAACTTTGCAAACCTTGGTTCGTGGAGGCTCGCGATAACGATATAACGCTATTTCAACGCATTCGTGCCGACGATCGTGTGGCGCTGAATGCTTTGTTCGCGCAATACTATCAAAAGCTCTGCGCGTTTGCCTGCACCTACCTGCATAACCCCGCAGAAGCCGAGGAAGCCGTATCCGACGTATTTTTCAACCTCTGGCGAAGCCGCCACCAACTCGCCATAGAAAAGAGCCTCAAGGCCTACTTATATACCGCGGTCCGCAACGCTGCCCTGGCAACCCTGCGCAACCGCGAACCACTCTTCGAAGACGTTTCCGACAACGCTGTCAGCGCAGCCGTGCCCGACACACAGGATCCCGAGGCCACCCTCACTTATCACGAACTTCGCCAGCACATCGACGATGCCGTCAACACCCTGCCCCCACGCTGCCGCCAGATCTTCCTCATGAGCCGCGTAGAAGCCCTCACCTACCGCGAAATCAGCGAGATCCTCAACATCTCCGAAAAAACCGTCGAAAACCAACTCGTCAAAGCCCTCCAAATCCTCCGCGTCAGCATCCGCCAATACGGCTAATCACAAACCGCCCCCAATACCCTCTAGTTTGTATTAGTTTATTGATGGTGTTACCAGTTGACCATTCAGTTGAGTATTCAGTTGAGTCAATTCGACCTATCCTCTACCCATCTGCCCCCGATCCCTCCGCCATCCTCCCTTCACCTCCACCCATCACCTCCACCCATCACCTCCCCATAACAAAGCCTTAACCGTTTCATAACATTCGCGCATAGTGGGGATACACCCCAAATCGTCTCTTCCAGTATATAAAACATAGTACACTTTATGGAGAACCCTATACCGGAACAGCTCATTGTGCGATATCTCTCGCGGGAAGCATCGCTTCAAGAACAGGAGGAGCTTTTCAACTGGGTAGCAGCCGACGAGCGAAACCAGCAATTGTTTCACGAAATGGTCGTCGCCTGGAATCAAAAGTATACCCCTGACGACGCATTTAAGCTCGCTCCGGCACTGGACAGACTGAACCACCGTATTGACGAATTCGAGAAAGCGGAAGCATTACATATAAACGAAGAAGTAACCCAGGAAGGAATTTCCTGGTGGAAGATCGCCGCATCGATAACCGTTTTCCTGGCTGCCGGCTTCGGCATCTATCGCTATACACAGAAGACAACAACGCCACAGGCACCCGCCATATTCTATACAATTGCGCAAGCCCAGGACGCGCAGCAAATGGTTACCCTGCCCGATGGTACCGTCGTTACCCTGAACGCGCACGCCTCGCTGCGGTATCCACAAACATTTAGCGGAGCAACCCGTGAAGTATACCTCGACGGCGAAGCGTTCTTTGCCGTGGCGAAAGACGCCGCTCACCCATTTAAAATACACACTGGCACCGTAACTACACAAGTACTGGGAACCTCCTTCAACGTCCGAAGCACACCAGAGCGTATAACCGTAAGCGTTGCAACCGGTAAAGTTCAGGTTGGCGATGGTAGCCAGGAACACATAGTATTACCAAACGACAAGCTGGTATACCATATCGAAGCGCGCCAGGCCGAAAAGAGCACCGCCAACCTCATTAAAGAACTGGGCTGGATGCAACGTGAACTGAACTTTGAAGACCTCACACTGAGCGAAGTAGCCGAACAATTACAAAACGCGTACGGTATCCCCGTCGTGTTTGAAAACGTGGCGTTGAAAAAGTGTAAAGTCACAGGCCATTACACCCGCCAGCCTCTGGATAAAGTACTTCAGGCCCTGGAATACTCTACCGGCCTGCACTATGCGTTACAACACAACACCCTACGGCTGTCCGGACCGGGCTGTCAATAATCCTCCATTCATACCAACTGTATACTCCTAACCATAACTCTATCATTCTATGAAACCATGCTTACAGGCATTTGCACACACAACACACCGGTGGCTTCACCGCACGTTGGCCGGGGCGCTGCTGGCATTGCTCTGCATCTACTCCCTGCCCGCCGCCGCAGCGACGGCACAAAACGTTTACGACGTAAAGATCGATCTGCAGGTAACCAACACATCGCTGCAAGACCTCTTCAAACAAATTGAAGAACGTACCGATTTCACATTCACCTACAGCAGCCAGAAAATCAACATGATGCAACGGCTCACCCTGCAACGCTATCCAAATCTTGGCGTATTACTCGATGCTATCGCGGCAGAGGCGCACCTCGAAATACGTCAGCTCGATGCCATGCTGCTCGTAAAAGCAGCACGCGTACAACCAACACATGTCGCTAAACCGGGCGTAATACGCGGCCGCGTTTCAGACGACGTCTTAAAAACAACACTCCCCGGCGCAACCGTAGCACAGAAAGGAACCAGCAACGGTACCACTACAGACGTTAACGGAGAATACACGCTCCGTGTCCCTGCCGGAGAAGCCGAAATAGAAGTAACCTACATCGGCTACCGCACCTATTCCGAAACCATAACCGTACCCGAAGACGGTATCGTCGAACTGAACTTCAAATTGATAAACGACATAACCGAACTTCAAAACATAACCGTTACCGGTATACTGCAAGGACAACAACGCGCACTCAACCAACAGAAAACCGCAGACAACATCCGCAACGTAGTAAGCGCAGACCAGATCGGCCGCTTCCCCGATCCCAACGTAGCCGAAGCCTTGCAACGTGTGCCGGCGGTAAACATTGAACGCGACCAGGGCGAAGGCCGTTATGTACTCGTGCGCGGTCTCGCACCGCAGTTCACAAACATCAGCATCAACGGCGAGCAGATTCCATCACCCGAAGCCGGCGTACGCTACGTGGCACTCGATGCCGTACCCGCCGACCAGCTGGCATCAATTGAAGTAAGCAAAGCCCTTACGCCCGACATGGACGGAGACGCCATCGGTGGTTCCGTAAACCTCGTAACACGTACCGCCCAGTCAGAAGAATTGAACGTAAGCGCGTCTGCATTGGCCGGGTACAACAACATCAGCGGTAAAACCAATCTTCAGGGTTCACTCGAACTCAGCAAGCGCTTCCTCAACAACAAACTCGGCGTCATGCTCAACGGAAGCTACTACGCCACCGAGCGCGGTTCTGAAAACTGGGAACGCGACGGCAACGACTTCGAACTACGCGATTATGCGCTGGCACGTACACGTACCGGCCTGAGCAGCACCATCGACTACAAAATCAACGAACAGCACAGCCTGTACTTCCGCACACTTTATAACCGCTTCACCGATCGCGAAATCCGCGGCCGCTATGTATTTAAACCCAACGTAGACAACTCGCCCTTTGAAGAAAATGTAATCGAACGCCTTACCAAAGATCGTCTCGAAAAACAATTTGTAACCAGCTTCAACCTTGGCGCGAAACACACCTTCACAGGCTTCAACCTCGACTACGAAATATCGTACTCCGAAGCCATTCAGGACACACCGTTCGACGTGGAGATTACCAGCGTCAGCGCATTCGATCAAATGTCGATAGACTTCAAAACAGATCCCGAGTTCCCGAACATCACGCTCGACGACGAGCCCCGCGCACAGCGTACAAACCGTTACCTCAACAATACGCAATACGAGTTCGACGAGGCCACCATGGGCAATACCTACGCCAAAGACCGTAACAAAACAGCCAAATTCAACATTGGCATCCCTTACAAAGCAGGCAACGGCGATGGGCTGATAAAACTCGGAGGTAAAGTCCGTATGAAAGAAAAATACTACAACATTACCGAAAACGTATTTGGCTATACCGGTTCAAACGACCTTACATTGGATCAATACACCGGTGGCAAATACAACAAGAACTTTATGGATAGCCGGTATAACCTGGCACAGGGCGCGGACTCCGAAAGCTTCATCCGTCACTTCAACGCCAACCGCCAGGACTTCGAACTTTCTGTTGACGACAAGCTCGCTACAGAAGCAGCCGAAGCCTACTCCGCAAGCGAAGATGTCTATGCCGGTTACGCCATGACACGCATTCAACGCGGAAAACTCATGCTCCTCGGCGGTTTCCGTTACGAATACACCGACGTATCGTATACATCATACAACGTCATCAACGAAAGCGAAATCATTCCCGAAAAAGGCGGCCGCAACTACGGCTTCCTATTACCACAATTCCATGCCAGGTATAAAGTAAACGACGACTTCAATCTGCGTGCAGCCGTAACACGTACCTACGCACGGCCTAACTTCAGCGACATCATACCCGCACAGGAAATCAACCTCAACGATCGCGAAGGTACCATCGGAAACGCACAGCTCAAGCCCGTATCGGCTACCAACATCGACATCATGGTCGAAAAATACTTCGGCTCTGTGGGCATCCTTTCCGGCGGAGCTTTCTATAAGAGACTCGGCGACTTCATCTTCAGCCGTCGCTTCGAATCAGCTACCTACCCGGGTTCGCAAGGCGAACTCATACGCCTCACACAGGCACAGAACGGCGAAAACGCCGACCTCCTCGGCTTCGAGCTCGCATACCAGCAGAACCTCACATTCCTGCCGGGTGTCCTCAAAGGATTCAGTGTGTATGCCAACTACACACTCACATCGTCTAAAGCCCGTATTCAATCACGCGAAAACGCTAACGAAGAAGAAGAGATCCGCTTGCCCGGTCAGTCACGCAACGTAGGTAACCTTGCCCTGGGCTACGACCTCGGCCGCTTCAACGTACGCCTCGCGGCGAACTTCAATGGCGAATACATCAGCGAGATCGGTGGCGACGCCAGCGAAGACCTCTACGTAAAGAACCGCGTACAGCTCGATGCAACAGCCACCTTTACAATCACACCACGCATCCGCGTGTTCACCGAGTTCCTCAACCTCACCAACCAGCCCTTCGAAGTATACCAGGGCGAAAAGTCACGCTACATCCAACGTGAGTTCTATTCATGGTGGACACGCGCCGGACTGAAATTCGACCTCTAATTCTCAACGACACAAACCAATGAAAAAATATAACTTCCTATATGCACCAATCTTCGCGCTGGCCCTCGCGGCGTGCGTAGACAACTCGCTCGATGAGACACCGCTGGACGACAACTTCCCGCTGCAACTCATACTGGATACCGACGAAGGCGCAGACCTCGCCGACGCCGAAGACTACAAAGTAGAAATCAAATTCGCAGACTACATGCCCGGTACAAAACTACCCGGCACCCCCATCACACTGGACTATGTCATAGAAGACCTCGAAGGCACAATGGCCGGCGCCGTAGCCGTAGACAAAGTCATCTACGAACTAGAAATGGACGACTGCACCTACGAGCGTGAGCTCACCTTTACCGCAGCTGCCAATGGATTGAGCGGCACCATAACCATAGCCCCGGACGCAGACCTCGGTACATTGCCGGAAGCATTCGAAGTAGTCTTTACACTACCCGGCGCAGACGACATCGAAGGAAGCTTCAAAGTAGTATTCTCGAAC
>Ga0065165_1002634_pt1 | contig 14596 bp, 10 predicted proteins | sample AraplaMF_Cvi_mMF_FD_63813 | JGI IMG/M metagenome (GOLD analysis project Ga0065165, IMG submission 63813) | Arabidopsis root microbial communities from the University of North Carolina, USA - plate scrape MF_Cvi_mMF (version 2) (version 3) | ecosystem: Host-associated > Plants > Roots >...
TCGGGCCCGCTTTCCTTCCTGACCCGCAAGGACGTCTACGCCGAAGACAAGCTCAAGGCTGACGAGGAATCGCTGCGTCAGTTCTATTACAGCCACGGCTATCCGGACTTCCGCGTCATCTCCTCGCAGGCCGTCCTCGACGAATCGACCAACAAGTACAACATCAACTTCACGGTCGAAGAGGGCGAGTACTACAAGTTCGGCGACATCAATGTCGAATCGACCGTTGCCGGCATCAGCAGCGAAGACCTCAAGGGTCTGGTCGAGACCCGCACCGGCGACGTCTACGACTCCCGCGAAATCCAGAAGACGATCGACTCGATCTCGAAGCGTGTGGCCGCGGCCGGCTATCCTTTCGCTCGTGTCACCCCGCGTGGCGATCGTAATTTCGAAAACCACACGGTCGGCGTTTCCTACATGGTCGACCAGGGCGACCGCGCCTATGTCGAGCGGATCGAGATCCGCGGCAACACCCGGACGCGCGACTACGTCATCCGCCGCGAATTCGACTTCAGCGAAGGCGACGCCTTCAACCAGAACATGATCTCGCGCGCCAAGCGTCGCCTTGAGGCTCTCGGCTACTTCACCTCGGTCAACATCTCGACCGCCCAGGGCAGTGCCTCGGACCGCGTCGTGGTGATCGTCGACGTCGAAGATCAGTCGACCGGTTCGTTCGGTGTCGGCGCCGGTTACGCCGCTGGCGGCGACGGCTTCCTGCTCGAAGCCTCGATCGAAGAAAAGAACTTCCTCGGCCGCGGCCAGTACATCCGCGTTGCCGCAGGTGGTGGCTTCGATGACGCCCGCACCTATACGCTGTCCTTCACGGAGCCTTACTTCCTGGGCTACCGCCTGGCTGCCGGCTTCGACCTCTTCAAGAGCCAGACCTCGTCGAACGACTACTACAAGTACGACGAACAGGGCATCACGCTGCGCGTCACCGCGCCGATCACCGACGATCTGGCGACGACGTTCCGTTACACCTACAAGCAGATCAAGTACGAGAACGACGGCGGCTTCGGCAATGACGGTATCCCGTTCACGGCTGACGACAACGTCTCGGCGCCCTATGCCTACCTGATCGACAAGCAGGACTTCACGCAGTCCTCGATCTCGCAGACGCTGACCTACAACACGCTCGACAGCCAGACGCTGCCGCGTGAAGGCTTCTACATCACCGGCACGCAGGAATATGCAGGCCTGGGCGGCGACTCCGACTACTACAAGATCTCCGGTCGGGCCCGTTACTTCCACCTGCTGTCCACCGAAGCCGACCTTATCGGCTCGCTGGCCGTCGGTGCCGGCCACGTCTTCAAGACGGGCGACGACCTCAACGTCTTCGACCAGTTCACGATCGGTGGCAGGCAGATCCGCGGCTTCGAGAACGACGGCATTGGTCCGCGTTCGGTTGAGCACGGCGACGACTCGCTGGGCGGTACGACCTACTTCACGGCTTCTGCCGAACTGTCGATGCCGATGCCGGGCCTGCCGGAAGACATGGGCGTTCGTGCCGCTGTCTTCACCGATGCCGGCACGCTCTATGGCAATGATGTCAACACCCGCGGCGATGCGTTCGAGGGCACGGGCATGTCCTGGCGCGTCTCGGTCGGTGCGGGCGTCATGTGGGCATCGCCCTTCGGCAACATCCGCTTCGACTACGCAGAGCCTGTCGTGAAGGAAGACTTCGACAAGGTACAGCAGTTCCGGTTCAGCATGTCGAACCAGTTCTGATAATCTCCGGTCGCGTTGGCGACCGGAAATCTGTTCTGGAGCTCTGGCTTTATGGACCAAAACGAATTTTATCCGTCCCATGACGGGATAAGCCTGCGCGAGCTGGCGGACCGTCTTGGGGCCGAACTGCGCGATCAGGGCACTGCCGAGCGGGTCATCCGCTCCGTGGCGCCGGTCGCAAGGGCAAAGCCCGGGCAAATTTGCTACATCCTGTCGCGCAAGAATCGCGAGGAGCTCGCCACCTGCGAAGCCTCGGCGATCCTGTGCGATCCGGGTCTCGCCTCCGTCGTTCCAGAGCACATCGCCATTGTCCTGACCAAGGCGCCGCACGCTGCCTTCGCCATGGCGGGCGAGATGCTGCATCCGGAAGCGATGCGGCCATCGCTGGTAACCTCCCTGCCGTCCGCCATCTCGCCGATGGCCTTCGTCGATCCGACCGCAAGGCTTGAGCCCGACGTGGAAGTCGAGCCCATGGCGGTAATCGGTGCCGGCGTCGAAATTGGTGCTGGCAGCAGGATTGCCGCCGGCGCCGTCATCGGGGCCCACGTAAAGATCGGCCGGGGCTGCACCATTGCCTCCGGCGCCAGCATCGTCGCCGCGCTGATTGGTAATGGCGTGATCATTCACAACGGTGCGCGCATCGGCCAGGATGGCTTCGGCTTTGCTCCCGGCCCGCGCGGCATGCTCAAGATTGCCCAGATCGGGCGGGTCATCATCCAGGACAATGTCGAGATCGGCGCCAACACGACGGTTGACCGTGGCGCCATGGACGACACCGTCATCGGCGAGGGCACCAAGATCGACAACCTCGTGCAGGTCGCCCACAACGTCCGCATCGGCCGCCATTGCGGCATTGCGGCGGGCGTCGGTATTGCCGGATCGACACAGATCGGCGATGGCGTGTTGATCGGCGGCGCCTCCGGTATTAATGGACACATCAAGATCGGCAATGGTGTGCAGATCGCGGCCATGAGCGGCGTGGTCGGCGATGTGCCGGCGGGAGCGCGCTACGGCGGTGTTCCGGCCAGGCCGATGAAGGACTTTTTGCGGGACCTGGCAGTGATCATGTCCCGGACCGACGAACGGGCAAAACGCAGAGGAGACAACAATGACTGATGAGACCAAGCCGGAGCTCGGCGCGGCCGACATTCAGGAAATCATGACGCTTTTGCCTCATCGTTACCCGTTCTTGCTGGTTGACCGCATCATCGAGATCGACGGCGACAATTCCGCCATCGGCATCAAGAACGTGACGGCCAACGAGCCGCATTTCACCGGTCACTTCCCGGAAAAGCCGATCATGCCGGGTGTCCTTCTTGTCGAAGGCATGGCCCAGACGGCCGGCGCCATCTGCGCCCGCAAGCAGGGCGAGGCGGGCAATCTCGTCTACTTCATGACCATCGACAATGCCCGCTTCCGCAAGCCCGTCGTCCCGGGCGACCGGGTGGAGTATCATGTGGTCAAGCAGAAGCAGCGCGGCAGCATCTGGAAATTCCATTGCGATGCATTGGTGGATGGCGTGCTGGTGGCGGAAGCCGATATCGGCGCCATGATGCGTAAGGGAAGCGAATGAGCAGTGTAGCCGCCAGTGCGCGCATTCATCCGACCTCTGTCGTCGAGGATGGCGCAGTCATCGGCGAAAACGTCAAGATCGGCCCCTTCTGCCAGGTTGGCGGTCGTGTCGTGCTCGGCGACGATGTCGAGCTTGTCTCTCACGCCGTGGTGACGGGACGCACGGACATCGGTCGTGGTTGCCGCATCTTCCCAATGGCGGTGATCGGCGGCGTGTCGCAGAGCCTGCACGAAGCGGGCGAGGGCTCCAGCCTGTCGGTCGGCGACAACTGCACCATGCGCGAAGGCGTCACGATGAACACCGGCACGGTCGGTGGCGGCGGCAAGACGGTCGTCGGCAGCAACGGGCTTTTCCTGGCCAATTGCCACGTCGCCCACGACTGCCAGCTTGGCAGCCATATCATCATGTCCAACAATGTCATGCTGGCCGGCCACGTGCATGTCGGCGACCGCGCCATTCTTGGCGGCGGTTGCGCTGTCCACCAGTTCACCAGGATCGGCCGCCAGGCCTTTATCGGCGGCCTGTCGGCGGTCAACTATGACGTCATTCCGTACGGGATGCTGAACGGCAATCCCGGCGTCCTCGGCGGCCTGAACGTTGTCGGCATGACCCGGGCCGGCGTCGAGCGCGCCACGATCCACGTCGTCCGGCGTGCCTACAAGGATATCTTCGAGGCGGAAGGAAACGTCCGCGCCCGTGCGGCGGAGGTTCGCGATACCTATGCCGACTGCGCCGAAGCGCTCGAGATCATCGATTTCATCACGGCGGAGAGCGACCGCGCCATCTCGTCACCCTTCCGTAGAAAAGCGTGATGGAGCCGACCGGCGCACCAAGCCAGGCGCATGAGGGTCGGTTGGCCATCATTGCCGGGCGAGGGCAGTTGCCGGTTTACCTTGCTGAGGCGGCGCGCGATGCAGGCGAGGATCCCTTGATCCTTGCCCTGGCGAATGAGGGCGATGGGCGCTTCGACGGCTTTGAAACCATTCATGTCGGCGTGGGCGATCTGGCCCAGATCCAGACGCGGCTGCGCGATGGCGGAATTGCCCGCGTCGTAATGTCGGGTGGGGTCGCGCGCCGGCCGGATCTGCGCGACATCAGGCCGACCTTCAAGACCCTCATCAAGGTGCCGTCGGTCGTCCGCACGCTGATGTCCGGCGGCGACGACACGGTGCTGCAGATGGTCATCAAGCTGATCGAAGCCATGGGATGCCGAGTTATCGGCGCCCATCAGATCGCGCCCGGGCTGCTGGCACGAACAGGGCCGCTCGGCCGGACAAGGCCGGGCGACGACGATCGGCGTGACATCGAGAAGGCGGTCGAGGCAGCCCAGCTTCTCGGCAGGCTCGACATCGGCCAGGGTGCCGTCAGCGTCGGGGGGCGGGTGGTCGCACTCGAGGGTGTCGAGGGGACCGATCAGATGCTTCTGCGGGTTGCCGAACTGCGCAAGGCTGGCCGGATCTCCGCCCGGCGCCGCGGCGTGCTGGTCAAGCTCAGCAAGCCGCAGCAGGATATGCGAGCGGATCTGCCGACGATCGGGCTGTCGACGCTCGAAAATGCAAAAGCGGCAGGCCTTGCCGGCATTGCCGTCGAAGCGGGCCGCGCACTGGTGCTGGACGAGGCGGCTTTGATTGCGGCGGCCGACGCAGCCGGCCTGTTCGTGGTCGGCATCGACCTGGAGCTGGACGGGAGAGGCGCTTGAACGAGGATGCACCAACTGCACTAACTGGCGGCCTGACCGTGGGGATCGTCGCCGGCGAGGTCTCCGGCGATATGCTCGCAGCCGATCTCATTACGGCGATGCGGCGGTCGAACCCGGGTCCGATCCGGCTTGTCGGAGTGGGCGGCGACGGGCTGGCAGCGCAGGGCCTTCAATCGCTTTTCGATTTCTCCGAGCTTTCGATCATGGGGCTGACGCAGGTGCTTGCCCGCCTGCCAAAGCTGGTCCGGCGGATCCGGCAGACGGCTGACGCGCTGATTGCCGCACGTCCCGATGTGCTCGTCATTGTCGACAGCCCCGATTTCACCCATCGGGTCGCAAAGCGCGTGCGCGCCGCGCTCCCAAACCTGCCTATCGTCAACTATGTCTGTCCGAGCGTCTGGGCCTGGAAGGAATACCGGGCAACCGCCATGCTGCCTTATGTGGACCGCGTGCTCGCCGTGCTGCCCTTCGAGCCCGAGGTGATGCGGCGGCTGGGCGGACCGGAAACGACCTTTGTCGGCCACCGGCTGACGCACGATCCGGGAATTCTGCACATCCGCGCGGCAAGACATGAGCGGCCGAAGCGCCAGGCGGGCGAGCCGAGGACGATCATGCTCCTCCCCGGTTCGCGATCGGCCGAGATCAAGGCGCTGCTGCCGGTTTTCGGCGATGCCGCGCGGGATTTCGTCAGCCGCAACGGAGATACCCGCTTCGTCTTGCCGACCGTGCCGCGACGTGAGGCGCTGGTGCGCGAGCTTGCGGCCGGGCTTCCGGTTCCCGTTGAGATCACCGCGGACGCGCAGGGCAAGCAACAGGCCTTCATCGATGCCGACGCGGCGATGGCCGCGTCCGGGACGGTCATCCTGGAACTGGCGCTCGCAACCGTGCCTGTGGTCTCCGCCTACAAGACCGACTGGCTCATCAAGCTGCTCGCATCGCGCATCAAGACGTGGACGGGTGCGCTTCCCAATCTCATTGCAGATTATCCGGTCGTTGCCGAATACGTTAACGAAGTGGTGCGGCCGGCCAGTCTCTGCCGCACAGTCGAGCGCCTTTCGGCCGATACGCTGCAGCGTCAGGCCATGCTGGAAGGTTTTGATCTGGTCTGGCAGCGTCTGCAGGTGCCGGTACCCTCCGGCGAAGCGGCAGCGGTGGCGGTGTTCGACACAATGCGCAAGAAAGTGCCGATCCGTCGCTGACGGTCGCCTGGGCGGAACGCCACTCCATAATTTTCGATATTGGCGTAAGGGCATCAAAAAACCCGGCTGTTTCCAGCCGGGTTTTGAAGGTCTGCGATCGGATCAGCGCTTCGACAGCGGCACGTAGTCGCGCTGCGGTTCGCCCGTGTAGAGCTGGCGCGGGCGGCCGATGCGCTGCTGCGGATCTTCGATCATTTCGGCCCACTGGGCGATCCAGCCGACGGTGCGGGCAAGAGCGAACAGCACGGTGAACATGGTCGTCGGGAAGCCCATCGCCTTCAGGGTGATACCCGAATAGAAGTCGATGTTCGGGTAGAGCTTCTTTTCGATGAAGTACTCATCCGTCAGCGCGATCTTTTCGAGTTCCATCGCCACCTGCAGGAGCGGATCGTCCTTGTGGCCGAGTTCGCCGAGAACTTCATGCGTCGTCTTCTGCATGATCTTCGCGCGCGGATCGTAGTTCTTGTAGACGCGGTGGCCAAAGCCCATCAGGCGGAAGGGATCGTTCTTGTCCTTGGCGCGGGCGATGTATTCCGGGATCTTGTCGACCGTTCCGATTTCCTGCAGCATGTTCAGTGCTGCCTCGTTGGCGCCGCCATGGGCAGGGCCCCACAGGCAGGCGATACCGGCCGCGATGCAGGCAAACGGGTTGGCGCCGGACGAACCGGCAAGCCGGACGGTCGAGGTCGATGCGTTCTGCTCGTGGTCCGCATGCAGGATGAAGATGCGGTCCATGGCACGCGCCAGAACCGGGTTCACCTTGTATTCTTCGCACGGCACGGCAAAGCACATCCGCAGGAAGTTGGACGCATAGTCGAGATCGTTCTGCGGGTAAACGAAGGGCTGGCCGATGTGGTACTTGTAGGCCATGGCGGCGATCGTCGGCATCTTGGCGATCATCCGCAGCGACGCGACCATGCGCTGGTGCGGGTCGGTGATGTCGGTGGAATCGTGATAGAACGCCGACAGCGCACCAACCGTGCCGACCATCACCGCCATCGGATGGGCGTCACGGCGGAAGCCGGTGAAGAAGCGGCTCATCTGCTCGTGAACCATGGTGTGCATGGTGACGCGATGGTCGAAATCCTTCTTCTGACCGGCTGTCGGCAATTCGCCGTACAGCAGCAGGTAGCAGGTTTCCAGGAAGTCGCCCTGTTCCGCCAGTTGCTCGATCGGGTATCCGCGATGCAGAAGGACGCCGGCATCGCCATCGATGTAGGTGATCTTGGATTCGCACGATGCGGTTGAGGTAAAGCCCGGGTCGTAGGTGAAGGCCCCGGTCTGCTTGTAGAGATTGCCGATATCGATCACGTCCGGCCCGATCGAGCCCGACTTAACAGGCAGGTCGACCTTCTTGTCACCGAGTACGAGATTTCCGCTTTTGTCCGTCATGCTGATCCTCCAACCTATTGGCGGCATGGCGCCTAAACGCGCCATAGGGTTTAAGCGTCCAACGTTTAGCTATATGATCCGTCCGCCGCTGCCAAGCGCTCCTGACGCCGATTTGTGCACCGCGGAAACATAATGGGCAAAGGCTCCGGTTGCACTCCAAAATCGCGTCTTGCGCAAGATCAAGGAGGTATCCCGGTCCCCTCCGGTCGTCGCCCGTTGACGCCCCAAAGAGAAGCGCGCAGGTTGCATCCGCACATGGACGGACGGGCGGCTGGGCTTTGCATGCGGGAAGAGACTGGGCTTTCCAAGACGCATGATATGGGCATGCCAGAACCCCGCCAGTCGGGGCATTGGCCGGGCCGTGCCGCGCCCGACTCGCTGCCTTTTGCGCAGAGCGGCGCTGTCATTGACGTGCCGGGGCGGCGGCCCACCGCTCCATCCGGATGGCCCGGCGTCCGCCACGCGACTGACCGCCGGATCGCAAGACTTCGCCGAAGCCTGCCGCTCATGCTGGCCGAGGAAGCCGCCTATGGACATGCCTTCCTGTTTGTCCCTGTTGCAACCGGGGCAGGGGCGGTCGCGTGGTTTGCCGCGCGCCAGGACTATGCCGTCGGACCCCTTTTGGTCGCCTTCGTCGTCTTTGCGCTCGCCGCCGTGCGCACGCGCCACGGCACCGGTCCTTTCCGTCTTGTTGCCTGCGGTCTTGCCCTTTTCCTCGGCGGAATGCTGCTCGCGGATCTCGAAACGCGGCGGCTGCACACGACCATTCTCGACACGCCCGTGACTACCGACGTGACGGGCATCGTCGAGCGCCGCGAAGCCGACGGCAAGGGCCGCTGGCGCTACATCGTTCGCCTGCAGGAGACGGCCCGGCCGCAACTGCGCCGGCCGCCTGAACGGGTGTCGCTGCTCTCCCGGAGCCGGGGTGAGCCCGCAATGATCGGCGACGCCATCGGCGGGAGAGCCCGCCTGTCGCCGCCTTCCGGACCGGCGCTCCCAGGACTGAACGACTTCGCCTTCTCTTCCTATTTCGACGGCGTCGGCGCGGTCGGCTTCTTTTACGGCGCGCCGCGGTTGACCGCTGCCGCCGGGGTTCCGAAGGAGGGTGCCGGCGGCATTTCGGCCTGGCTCTTCGATCTGCGCAGTCAGATCGGCGCGCGGATCCGCGCCACCGTCTCCGGGGACCCGGGCGCCTTTGCCGCGGCGATCGTCACCGATGAACGGCGGGCGATTTCGCAAGACACGACCGAGGCGCTCCGGCTTGCGGGACTTGCGCATATTGTCGCAATCTCGGGCCTCAACATGGCGCTGGCAGCCGGCATTTTCTTCGTCGGCGTCAGGACCGTCCTGTCTCTTGCGCCGGCCTTCGCCCAGTCCTGGCCGATCAAGAAGATCGCCGCCTTCGGTGCTCTGGTCATGGTCACCGCCTACTATCTCATCTCCGGCTTCGGGGTCTCGGCGGAGCGCGCCTATATCATGATGGCGGTGATCCTGGTGGCGGTGCTGTTCGACCGCCAGTCCCTCAGCCTTCGCAACGTCGCCCTTTCGGCGCTGATCATCATTGCCGTCTCGCCCTCGGAGATCCTGGGTCCGAGTTTCCAGATGTCGTTTGCTGCCACCGCGGCGCTGATCGCCGGCTACGAAGCCTGGCAGCGCCGGCGCCTCGTGTCCGATCGGGTCGTGTCACGCAAGCGGCGTCACCGGCTGGTGACGTCGATTGCGGGCGGCAGCCATTTCCTCGCCGGCATCGTTATGACCTCGTTGATCGGCAGCGTCTCGACCACGATGTTTTCGGTCGAGCATTTCCACCGCATCGCCACCTACGGGCTTGCCGCCAATCTCGCCGCCATGCCCCTGATTTCCTTCGTCGTCATGCCGGCCGGCCTGATCGCCATGCTGCTCATGCCGTTCGGGCTGGACGCTCCTTTCCTGAAAGTGATGGGACTGGGGCTTGAAGGCGTCATCGCCATTGCTCGATATGTGGCGGCCTGGGGCGGCGATGTCGGTATCGGCAGGCAGCATGTGGCCTTCCTGGCCGTCGCGACGATCGGCTTCGTGCTTCTCGTGCTGCTGCGCACCAGACTGCGTCTCCTCGGCCTGCCGTTCCTGATGGCAGCCGTCAGCCTGTCATGGCAGCAGACGCTGCAGCCTCGACCGGATCTGCTGGTGTCGGAGGACGGCACCATCGTCGACCTGATCGCCGACCATGGTATTTCCACCAATCGTGCCCGGGTCCCGGACTTCGTCTATGACCAGTGGCGCCGGGCCCTGACCCTGCCAGACCCCGAACCACCGCTCGTGACTGCAGCCGGAAGCGCCAGACCGACCGCTGGCCAGCCGAAGCGGGACCCGGCAATGAAGGGCAAGACGTCGCTTCTGCTCGCGGATGAATTGGACGAAGAAAACGAACGGCCAGGCAGCCCTCAGGAAGACAGCACGTCCAGACAGACCGGGGCATCGGGCACCGATCCGCCGGCTTCGGCTCGAAGCCACGGCAAGGATACGTCCCCCGTAAAGCTGACGCGGGACGAACGCCTCGAGGCCCGCAAGGCAATCGCCGGCGCGCCGGTCGATCGTTTCCTGTGCAACGGGGCAAGCTGGTGTGCGGCAAAGGCGAGGGCAGGGCCGCTCGTCGTCGTGGTCGAGGACAGCCGCTATGCAGGTGTTGCCTGCGATGTTGCCACCATCGTCATCGCAGCAAAAGCGAGCTTCGACGAGTGCCTGTCCGGAGCGCTTCTGTTGACCGGCGACAGCTTGCGCAAGACAGGTGCACTCGAATTCATGTTTGCCGGTTCCAGCCGAACCGCCGGCTGGACTGTCCGTGCCGCCATGGCCGGACGAGATCGCCCTTGGACGCAACACCGCCTGTATGACTGGCGCAGCCGCAGTTTCGACAGGACCCTGCCGGAACCCTTGTCGGTCCTGATCAATGGTACCGGCGGATCAGTCCCACCAGCTTCCCCTGGACCTTGACCCGGTCCGGCGGGAAGATCCGCGTTTCATAGGCGGGATTGGCGGCTTCCAGTGCGATCGACGCACCGCGACGGCGGAAGCGCTTCAGTGTCGCTTCCTCGTCATCCACCAGCGCTACGACGATGTCGCCGGGATTGGCCGTATTGCCGTTGCGGATGATGACGGTGTCGCCGTCGAGGATGCCGGCCTCGATCATGGAATCACCCTTGACCTCCAGAGCGTAGTGCTCACCGGAACCCAGCATCTCGATCGGCACGGAAATGTCGTGGGTGTTGTTCTGGATCGCCGAAATCGGCACACCGGCGGCAATCCGGCCCATGACGGGAACACTCGCGGAATGCGGCGCATCGTCATTGGCCGCGGGCTTGCTCGGTGCCGGTGCAGGCGGCGTCTTTCCGAGGCTGCCCTCGATGACGCTCGGGGAAAAGCCACGGCGCGGCTGAAGGCTTGCCGCATAGGCTTCCGGAAGCTTGATCACCTCGAGCGCACGCGCCCTGTTCGGCAGCCTGCGGATGAACCCGCGTTCCTCGAGCGCCGTGATCAGCCGGTGGATGCCAGACTTGGATGCCAGATCCAGGGCATCCTTCATTTCGTCGAAGGATGGCGGTACCCCGGATTCCTTCATGCGTTCATGAATGAACAGAAGCAATTCCTGCTGTTTGCGGGTGAGCATGGCCGTGGCATCCTTCGAGAGTCGGGAAACAAATCCAGAACAGACACTATATGTTCCACATGTGTTCCGCAAGTCCCTAAAATCTCGTGAAGGCTCGGAGAATTTCATTTGCCAGCCTGCGCCTTCGTCGCAATCGGCACTTGCGCGATACGCCTCTATGACCAATGTACTTGCGGAGCTGGAAGTCTGGGGGTGCGCTTGAGTATAAGACCGATCGATCATCTTGTTCTGCCGGTAACGGAACTGAATAGGGCCCGCCTGCGCCTGTCCGCGCTCGGCTTCACGGTTGCAGCCGATGGCCAGCATCCCTTCGGCACGGCAAACGCCTGCGTCTTCCTGGCCGACGGAACCTATCTCGAGCCGCTCGCTGTCGCCAATCGCCGTACCGCCAATGCGACGGCGAAACGCGGAAACGTCTTCACCGAGCGCGACCTTGCCTTCCGCAAGGCGCGCAACCGCGAGGGGTTGTCCGCCATCGTTGCGGGCACGCAGGACGCCGCGGCCGATGACACCCGGTTTCGCGAAGCCGGCCTGTCGGCAGGCTCGATGCTGGATTTCTCGCGGGCCTTCGTCGCACCCGGCGGGGAGGAGGCGGTGGCAAGCTTCCGGCTCGCCTTCGCGGCCGATCCGTCAGCCGCCGACCTGTTCCTCTTCTGTTGCGAGCGGATCAACCCATTGCCGGCCAACCGCGGCGAGCTGGAAATGCACATGAACGCGGTGACCGGCCTCAGCGAAGTGATCCTCGCCGCTCCCGATCGCGGGATCGCCGTCCCCCTGCTCGAAGCCGTGTTTCAGACGACCGCCGAGAGCGACGATGTGGCTGTCCGCGTCGCGACCGGGAACGCCGGCATCCGCGTCGTCTCGCCGGAGCATCTTAAAACCGAGTTCGGGCTCGCGCCGGATCTGCGGGCGACGGGCCTCAATGCCCGGGCGGTGATCTTCAAGTCGGCGGATCTGGCCGTGACAGAGATCACGCTTGCTGGTAACGACGTGTCCTTCATCCGCAGGGAGGGCCGCGTTCTCGTGGCGCCAGCTCCCGGACAAGGCGTGTTATTCGGTTTCGAGGAATAGACAATGGACGTAGCCCCCAATTCGGAAGTCGTGGTCGGCGAGGGAAAAAGCCAGGTCGTGTTCTCCAACACGAAGCGGTTTTCGCTGATCGCCGGGCCGTGCCAGATGGAAAGCCGCGACCACGCCTTCATGATCGCCGGCGTGCTCGCGGAGCTTTGCGAAAAGCTCGGCCTGGGTCTCGTCTACAAGTCGTCCTTCGACAAGGCGAACCGCACCTCGATCTCGGGCAAGCGCGGGATCGGTCTCGAATCCGCCATGCAGATCTTTGCCGATCTGAAGGCGGAATTCGGCTTTCCGGTGTTGACCGACATCCACACGGAAGACCAGTGCGCCGAGGTGGCGCCGGTGGTGGATATCCTGCAGATCCCGGCCTTCCTGTCCCGCCAGACGGATCTCCTGGTCGCCGCGGCCAAGACCGGCCGCACGATCAACGTCAAGAAAGGCCAGTTCCTTGCCCCGTGGGACATGAAGAACGTGCTGGCCAAGTTCACCCAGAGCGGCAATCCCAACGTGCTTCTGTGCGAACGCGGCGCCTCGTTCGGCTACAACACGCTGGTCTCCGACATGCGCTCGCTGCCGATCATGGCGTCGCTGGGCTCGCCGGTCATATTCGACGCCACCCATTCCGTCCAGCAGCCCGGCGGGCAGGGCGGCTCCACCGGTGGAGATCGGCAATTCGTCGAGACGCTGGCGCGCGCCGCGGTGGCGGTCGGCGTTGCGGGCGTGTTCATCGAGACCCATGAAGATCCCGACAACGCCCCCTCGGACGGCCCCAACATGGTGCACCTGAAGGACATGCCGCGCCTGCTCGAAAAGCTTCTGGCATTCGACGCGGTCGCAAAGGCCTGATCCTCCAACGGGCCGGCGAGCGCCGGCCCTGTCTGGCCTCAGGCCGCGCGTGAATTCCGCCCGCGCGATGTCGACGAGACCTGGTCGGCGGAATATGCGCCGGCAATCCGGAACCGTTCGATCAGGGCATTCAGATGGGTCGCCTGGTCGCTGAGGTCGCCGCAGGACTGGTTGGTCTCCTCGACCATGGAGGCATTCTTCTGCGTCACCTGGTCCATCCGGTTGACGGCCTCGTTCACCTCGCTGAGCGCGGTCGCCTGCTCGGACGCGGCCTTGACGATGGTTTCGATCAGGGCGTTGACCTTCACGACCCTCTGGTCGATTTCCGCAAGTGAACCGCCTGTCTTCTGGACCAGGGCGACGCCGCTGGCGACCTGCGCCGACGAGGTCTGGATCAGGGCCTTGATCTCCTTGGCGGCCTTTGCAGAGCGCCCGGCGAGGTCGCGCACTTCCTGGGCGACGACGGCAAAGCCCTTGCCCGCTTCGCCGGCCCTCGCCGCCTCGACGCCGGCATTGAGCGCCAGAAGGTTGGTCTGGAAGGCGATTTCGTCGATGACGTTGATGATCTGGCTGATCTGCGAGGACGATCCCTCGATGCGGCTCATGGCGGCAACCGCTTCCATCATCACGGAAGACGAGTGCTCCGAGCTTTGCTTGGCGCCTTCGCCCATGGTCCGGGCTTCCCGCGCCTGGTCCGTCGTCGCGCGCACCGTGGTAGTGATCTCGTCCAGCGCTGCCGCCGCCTGTTCGAGCGCACTCGCCTGCGTTTCGGTGCGCCGTGCGAGATCGTCTGCAGCGCCGGCGATCGTCTGCGAGCTTGAACGGACGGTTGTCGTTGTCGACGAGATCTCGCCAAGCGTTCCGGCCAGCACGTCGATGCTGCTGTTGAAGGCATCGCGCAGTGTTTCGTATTCCCGGGCAAACACGCGGTCGATCGTGCAGGTCAGATCTCCCTCCGAGAGCCGCTGCAGCGCCACGCTCAGGATCTCGATCACCTCGGCGCGCTCGCGGTCGGCGCGGCTGCGTTCTGCCATCTGCTGGCGCTCGCCTTCGATCTTCTGCTCTCGTTCGCTTTCCTGAATCCTGCGTGCGGCGATCCGCTCCAGGGCGGCCTCGCGGAAGGTCGTAACCGCCTTTGCCATTTCGCCGATTTCGTCGGTTCGCGCATCGAACGGAACAGGCTTGCTGTAATCGCCGCCGGCAAGCACGCTCATGTAATCGCGCATCCCCGCGAGCGGCACGATCGCACGGCGCCGCAGTTCAAACAGCCCGCCAAGCAGAATGAAAACCGCAAGCGCTGCTGCGCCATAGGCGAGCCGCGTCTCGGACCGCGTCATCTCGGCTGCGTCCTTTTCCCGGTCGGCCTGGAATGCTGTGGCCGCGGTCACAAGCTGCAGGACGGATTCCTCGTGCGTGTGGAACGCGGCCGAGAGGGCATC
>Ga0065165_1002636_pt1 | contig 14580 bp, 12 predicted proteins | sample AraplaMF_Cvi_mMF_FD_63813 | JGI IMG/M metagenome (GOLD analysis project Ga0065165, IMG submission 63813) | Arabidopsis root microbial communities from the University of North Carolina, USA - plate scrape MF_Cvi_mMF (version 2) (version 3) | ecosystem: Host-associated > Plants > Roots >...
GAGACCTTCCTCAACGTGATCGGCATCGACGAGGTGCTGCACAAGATGAAGGAGGTGTTCGCGAGCCTCTACAACGACCGCGCGATCAGCTACCGCGTGCACAAGGGCTTCGCCCATGCCGACGTCGCGCTGTCGGCCGGCGTGCAGCGCATGGTGCGCTCCGACCTCGGGGCCGCCGGCGTGATGTTCACTCTCGACACCGAGAGCGGTTTCCCCGACGTGGTCTTCATCACCTCCAGCTATGGCCTCGGCGAGACGGTGGTGCAGGGCGCGGTGAACCCCGACGAGTTCTACGTGCACAAGCCGGCGCTGAAGAACGGCAAGCAGGCCATCATCCGCCGCAACCTTGGCTCCAAGCTGATCAAGATGGAGTTCTCGACGCCGGCCGAGAAGTCCGCGTCCGGCAAGCTGGTCAAGACGGTCGACACCGCCACCGAACTGCGCAACCGCTATTCGCTGATCGACGCCGACGTGGCCGAGCTGGCGCGCTACGCGCTGATCATCGAGCAGCACTACGGCCGGCCGATGGACATCGAATGGGGCAAGGACGGCGCCGACGGCAAGCTCTACATCCTGCAGGCCCGCCCGGAGACGGTGAAGAGCCAGGCCAAGGGCAAGGCGGAGCAGCGCTACCGGCTGAAGGGCAGCGGCACCGTGCTCGCCGAAGGCCGCGCGATCGGCCAGAAGATCGGCACCGGCCCGGTGCGCATCGTGCACAGCCTCGCCGACATGGACACCGTGCAGGCCGGCGACGTGCTCGTCACCGACATGACCGACCCGAACTGGGAGCCGGTGATGAAGCGCGCCAGCGCGATCGTCACCAACCGCGGCGGGCGCACCTGCCACGCGGCGATCATTGCGCGCGAGCTCGGCATCCCGGCGGTGGTCGGCTGCGGCGACGCGACGGAGACGCTGAAAGACGGCGCGCTCGTCACGGTGGCCTGTTCCGAAGGCGACACCGGCTACATCTACGAAGGCCTGCTCGACACCGAGGTCAACGAGGTGCAGCGCGGCGAGCTGCCGTACTGCCCGGTCAAGATCATGATGAACGTCGGCAACCCGCAGCTGGCCTTCGACTTCGCGCAGATGCCCAACAGCGGCGTCGGCTTGGCGCGGCTCGAGTTCATCATCAACAACAACATCGGCGTGCACCCGAAGGCGATCCTCGACTACCCGAACATCGACCTCGACCTGAAGAAGGCGGTCGAGTCGGTGGCGCGCGGCCATGCGTCGCCGCGCGCGTTCTACGTCGACAAGCTGGTCGAGGGCGTGGCCACCATCGCGGCGGCGTTCTGGCCGAAGCCGGTGATCGTGCGGCTGAGCGATTTCAAGAGCAACGAGTACCGCAAGCTGATCGGCGGCTCGCGTTACGAGCCGGAAGAAGAGAACCCGATGCTCGGCTTCCGCGGCGCGTCGCGCTACGTCAGCGAGAGCTTCGGCGAGGCCTTCGCGATGGAGTGCGAGGCGCTCAAGCGCGTGCGCAACGACATGGGGCTGGACAACGTCGAGATCATGGTGCCGTTCGTGCGCACCGTCGGGCAGGCGAAGCGGGTCGTCGAGATGCTGGCCGAGCACGGGCTGAAGCGGGCCTCGGCCGGCGGGTCGGACGGGCTGCGCATCATCATGATGTGCGAAGTGCCGAGCAACGCGATCCTGGCCGACCAGTTCCTCGAGCACTTCGACGGCATGTCGATCGGCTCGAACGACCTGACCCAGCTGACGCTGGGCCTGGACCGCGATTCGGGCATGGAGCTGCTGGCGCGCGATTTCGACGAACGCGACCCGGCCGTGAAGGCACTGATCTCGCGCGCGATCGCGGCCTGCCGCGCGGTCGGCAAGTACATCGGCATCTGCGGCCAGGGGCCGAGCGACCACCCCGATTTCGCCGACTGGCTGGCGCAGGAGGGGATCGTGTCGATCTCGCTGAACCCGGACACCGTGGTCGACACCTGGCAGCGTTTGGCCAAACGCTGAGCGCAGTGTGAGCGAAGCCCGGCCGACCACCGCCTACTGGCGCCGCAACCGGCGCATCGTCGCCGGATTGCTGCTGGTGTGGTTCGCTGTCGGCTTCGGCGTCGCGTGGTTCGCGCGCGACCTGGGCTTCGTCTTCTTCGGCTGGCCGTTCAGCTTCTGGGTCGGCGCGCAGGGCGCCTTGCTGGTGTTCCTCGCGATCGTCGGCGTCTACGCGTGGGTGATGGACCGGATGGACGCGGCGCAGCCGGGCGGCGACCATTCCGGCCATGAGTGACCCCGGCGAGCAGCGCCGTTTCCTTCGCCGGCTCAACAAGGTCTACGGGCTCTACACCGTGGGCCTGCTCGCGTTCATCGCGGCGCTGGCCGCGGCCGAGCAGGCCGGCCTGCCCAAGCGCTGGATCGGCGTGATCTTCCTGCTGGCCACCGTCGCGCTGTATGCCGGCATCGGCATCGTCAGCCGCACCACCGATGCGCTCGAGTACTACGTGGCCGGCCGGCGCGTGCCGGCGGTCTACAACGGCATGGCGACCGCGGCGGACTGGATGTCGGCCGCGTCCTTCATCAGCCTGGCCGGGACGATGTACCTGCAGGGCTACGGCGGGCTGGCGTTCATCATGGGATGGACCGGCGGCTTCTGCCTGGTGGCGCTGCTGCTGGCGCCGTACCTGCGCAAGTTCGGCGAGTTCACGATCCCCGATTTCCTCGGCGCGCGCTACGGCGGCCATGCGCCGCGGCTGATCGGCGCGGCGGCGGCCATCCTGTGCTCGTTCACCTACGTGGTGGCGCAGATCTATGGCGTCGGGCTGATCACCACCCGGCTGACCGGCGTGGCCTTCGAGGTCGGCATCTTCCTCGGGCTGGGTGGCGTGCTGGTGTGCTCGTTCCTCGGCGGCATGCGCGCGATCACCTGGACGCAGGTCGCGCAGTACATCGTGCTGCTGGTGGCCTACCTGGTGCCGGTGGTGTGGCTGTCGGTCAAGCAGACCGGCGTGCCGGTGCCGCAGGCGATCTATGGCGCGCAGCTGCAGAAGCTGACCGAGCGCGAGAAGGAGCTCGCGCAAGACCCGCGCGAGCTGCAGGTGATCGCGCTGTACAAGGCGCGCGCCGACGCCGATGCGGCGCGCCTGCGCGACGTGGCCGGCGCGCTCGCCGCGGAGCGTGCCGACGCGCGGCGCCAGCTGGCCGAGCTGCGCCAGGCCGGTGCGTCGCTGGCCGAGCTGCAGGCTGCCGAGAAGCGGCTGCTGGCGCTGCCGGCCGACGAAGCCGCGGCGCGCATCGCCTGGACGCAGTCGCAAACGGCCAACGAGGCGAGGGCGCATCCGCTCGGCGGCATGCCGCCGCACGGCACGCCGTTCGCCGGCGACCCCGACGGCACGCCGGCCGAGCGGGCGGCCTTCGACGACTCGCGCCGCAACTTCATCGCGCTGGTGTTCTGCCTGATGCTGGGCACCGCCGCGCTGCCGCACATCCTGGTGCGTTGCTACACGACGCCGTCGGTGCGGCAGGCGCGGCAGTCGGTCACCTGGTCGCTGTTCTTCATCCTGCTGCTGTACCTGTCGGCGCCGGCGCTCGCGGTGCTGGTGAAGTACGAGCTGTTCACGTCGCTGGTGGGCACGCCGTTCGAGCAGCTGCCGGCCTGGATCGCGAACTGGGCCAAGGTCGATCCGACACTGCTGTCGGTCGCCGACATCAACCGCGACGGCGTGCTGCAGCTGGGCGAGATCCGCATCGGCGCCGACATCGTCGTGCTGGCCACGCCCGAGATCGCCGGGCTGCCATATGTCGTCTCCGGCATGGTGGCGGCCGGCGGGCTGGCGGCGGCGCTGTCGACCGCCGACGGGCTGCTGCTGACGATCTCCAGCGCGCTGTCGCACGACGTCTACTACCGCACGCTCGACCCGAAGGCGCCCGGCGGGCTGCGGGTGATGCTGTCGAAAGTGATGCTGCTGCTGGTCGCGCTGGCGGCGGCGGCGCTTGCGACGCAGAAGCCGGCCGACATCGTGTTCCTGGTGTCGGCGGCGTTCTCGTTCGCCGCCTCGGCCTTCTTCCCCGCGCTGGTGCTCGGCGTGTTCTGGCAGCGCGCGAACCGCCAGGGCGCGGTGGCCGGCATGCTGGTCGGGCTGTCGGTGACGCTGTACTACATGGCGCTCAACGAGCCGTGGATGCGCGGGCTGCTCGGCGTGCAGGCGCCGGGGCGGCTGTGGTTCGGCATCCAGCCGATCTCGGCCGGCGTGTTCGGCGTGCCGGCGGGTTTCGCGGCGACGGTGATCGCCAGCCTGCTGGCGCCGGCGCCGGGGCCGCAAACGCGGGAGTTTCTCGATCGGCTGCGTGCACCGTGACGACTCCGGACAGAAAAATGTCCACTCACCAATTTTCTGAGTAGAATCCCGAGTTCGCCTTGCCACACCCAGACGACGCTTGGGGTGGTGTATCACCCAACAGCCTGTTTTTGCTTGCCCAGCCGGGAAGCAGTGGCCGGCAAAGGGTGCAAACCCAAAAGGAGTTTCAATGCGTCACTACGAAATCATCTTGCTCATCCATCCGGATCAGAGCGAACAGGTTCCGGCCATGCTGGAACGCTACAAGGGTGTGATCACCGCCGGCGGCGGCAAGGTCCACCGAGTGGAAGATTGGGGCCGTCGCCAGATGGCTTACCTGATCCAGAAACTGGCCAAGGCCCACTACCTCTGCATCAACATCGAATGCAGCAAGGAAGTCCTCGGCGAGCTGGAAACGGGCTTCCGCTTCAATGACGCCGTGCTGCGTCACCTGACCGTCGTCCGGCCGCAAGCCGACACCGGTCCGTCGGTGATGATGAAGGCCGTCGAGAAGGAAGAGTCCCGCAAGGCCCCGCAGGAAGCTGCAGCCTGAGAACAGTGAAGTCCCGCGGCTGTCACCCGCGTGTTGCATGAACCGACTGGTTCTGGCAGCGCAAGTGGTGGAGCGGGGCGCCATGAGGTACACACCGGCCGGGCTGCCGGCCTTCGATTTGAGCCTCAAGCACGAATCGCAGGTCAGCGAATCCGGTCAGGTCCGCCGAGTCTCCCTGGAGATCCGGGCCGTGGCCATCGGTGACATCACACGGCGCCTGCAGGCATTGCCGATCGGAAGCACAGGCACCTTCGCCGGCTTTCTTTCAGCGATGCGCAGCGGTCGCGGCACGCTGTTCCATGTGACCGAATTCGAATGAGCTTCGTGCTCAACCTGTTTGTCCGGATATTCAAGAGTGAGGTGAAACATGCCCCCGCCACGTGGTAAAGGTCGGTTCTCGAAGGACCGCAAGCCCAAGCGCAACCAACAATCCCTGCTGTTCCGCCGCAAGCGCTTCTGCCGCTTCACGGTGACCGGCGTCAAGGAAATCGACTACAAGGACATCGACACCTTGCGCGATTTCATCGGTGAGAACGGCAAGATCACGCCCGCACGCCTGACCGGCACGCGCGCGTTCTTCCAGCGTCAGCTGACCACCGCCATCAAGCGCGCGCGCTTCCTGGCGATGCTGCCGTACAGCGACCAGCACAAGGTCTGAGGAGTACCAGCATGCAAGTGATCCTGCTCGAAAAAGTGGGCAACCTCGGAAACCTGGGCGATGTCGTCAAGGTCAAGGACGGTTATGCACGCAACTTCCTGATCCCGACCAAGGCCGCACGCCGTGCGACCGCGGTGGCGATCCAGGAATTCGAAGCCAAGCGTGCCGAGCTCGAAAAGGCCGCTGCCGAGAAGCTCGCCACCGCGCAAGCGCTGGGCGAGAAGATGAGCGGCCGCACCGTTCACATCACGCAAAAGGCGGGTGTGGATGGCCGGTTGTTCGGCTCGGTGACCAACAACGACATCGCCGAAGCGCTGACGCGCATCGACTTCAAGGTCGCCAAGGCGCAGGTCCGCCTGCCCAACGGCCCGCTGAAGACCGTCGGCGAGCACGTCGTCTCGGTGGCACCGCACACCGATGTCGTCGTCGACGTCAAGGTGGTGGTGGTGGGCGAAACCGACTGAGGTCGCTTCGCTCCGCGATTGAAAGGCCGGCATCGCCGGCCTTTTTCATTTTCCGGCACCTCAGGCCGGCACCCTTACATCTTTTCCGCAGCTTCCTCACCGGAAGTCCACAGGCTTACCCACAGGCTGTCGCGCACCAGCGCTTAGGATCGACTGATGTCCACCGTATTCAATCTTCCACCGCAGTTCGGGTCGGATGCCCACGGCAGCAGCGGTGATGACGAGGTGGCGCGCCTTCGCGTGCCACCGCATTCGATCGAGGCGGAGCAGAGCGTCATCGGCGGCCTGCTGCTCGACAACAGCGCCTGGGACCGCTGCGGCGACCTGCTGCAGGACACCGATTTTTATCGCTACGAGCACAAGTTGATCTATGCCGCGATCGGCGGACTGATCAACGGCTCGAAGCCGGCCGACGTGATCACGGTGTTCGAGCAGTTGCAGGGGCTGGGCAAGGCGGCCGACTGCGGCGGGCTGACCTACCTGAACGCGCTCGCGCAGAGCGTGCCGAGCGCGGCCAACCTGCGCCGCTATGCCGAGATCGTCCGCGAGCGCGCGGTGCTGCGCAAGCTGGTGGCGGCCAGCGACGAGATCGCGACCGCGGCCTTCAACCCGCAGGGCCGGCCGGTCTCGCAGATCCTCGACGAATCCGAAAGCAAGATCTTCAAGATCGGCGAAGAAGGCTCGCGCTCGCGACAGGGCTTCATCAGCATGGACACGCTGGTGGTGCAGCTGATCGACCGCGTCAACGAGCTGCACGAGAACGGCGCCGAGGAAGTGACCGGCGTGCGAACCGGCTTCTTCGACATGGACCGCATGACGGCCGGGCTGCAGCCGGGCGACCTGATCGTGCTGGCCGCCAGGCCGTCGATGGGAAAGACCGCCTTCGCATTGAACATCGCCGAAAACGTCGCGGTGCACGAAGGCCTGCCGGTCGTCGTGTTCTCGATGGAAATGGGCGCGGCGCAGCTGGCCTTGCGGATGGTCGGCTCGCTCGGCCGCATCGACCAGAGCAACCTGCGCACCGGCAAGCTGCGCGACGACGAATGGGGCCGCCTGTCGGAGGCGGTCGAGAAGCTCGGCAAGGCCGCGGTCTTCATCGACGAGGGCTCGGCGCTGTCGCCGAGCGAGTTGCGTGCGCGGGCCCGCCGCCAGGCGCGCCAGTGCGGCCAGCTCGGCCTGATCGTCGTCGACTACCTGCAGCTGATGAGCGGCAGCGGCGGCGGCAGCGAAGAAAACCGCGCCACCGTGATCGGCGAGATCTCGCGCGGATTGAAGTCGCTGGCCAAGGAACTGAAGTGCCCGGTGATCGCGCTGTCGCAGCTGAACCGGAGCGTCGAAACCCGCACCGACAAGCGGCCGATGATGAGCGACCTTCGCGAATCGGGCGCGATCGAGCAGGATGCAGACGTCATCATGTTCATCTACCGCGACGACTACTACACCAAGGACGAGAGCAAGGACCCGGGTGTCGCCGAGATCATCATCGGCAAGCAGCGCAACGGGCCGACCGGCACGGTGCGCCTCGCGTTCCTCAAGCCGTTGACGAAGTTCGAGAACCTCGCCCCCGGCAGCGGCGGCGGTGGCGGCGACATGTACTGACGCGGGTCAGCGGGTCGCGCCGGCAGCCCGCAGGTCGCGCGCCGCCTGCACCATGTGGCGCAGCGCCGCTTCGGTCTCCGGCCAGCCGCGCGTCTTCAGCCCGCAATCCGGGTTGACCCACAGGTTGTGCGGCGGGATCACGGCGGCCGCCTTGGCCAGCAGCCGTGCCATCTCGGCCTGCGACGGCACGCGCGGCGAGTGGATGTCGTACACGCCCGGGCCGATCTCGTTCGGGTAGCTGAATGCGCCGAAGCCACGCAGCAGTTCCATGTCGGATCGGCTGGTCTCGATGGTGATCACGTCGGCATCCATCGCGGCGATGTCCGGCAGGATGTCGTTGAACTCCGAATAGCACATGTGGGTGTGGATCTGCGTGCTGTCGGCCACGCCGCTGGCCGACACGCGGAAGGCACGCGCCGCCCAGCGCAGGTACTCGTTCCAGTGCGCGCGACGCAGCGGCAGGCCTTCGCGGATCGCGGGCTCGTCGATCTGGATGATGCCGATGCCGGCGCGCTCCAGGTCGGCCACCTCGTCGCGGATCGCCAGCGCGATCTGCAGCGCGGTGTCGGCGCGCGGCTGGTCGTCGCGCACGAAGGACCACTGCAGGATCGTGATCGGGCCGGTCAGCATGCCCTTCATCGGCCGCTCGGTGAGCGATTGCGCATGCACCGTCCAGTCGACCGTCATCGCGTTCGGGCGCGACACGTCGCCGAACAGCACCGGCGGCTTCACGCAGCGCGAGCCGTACGACTGCACCCAGCCGTTGGCGGTGAATGCGAAGCCCTCCAGCTGCTCGCCGAAGTACTCGACCATGTCGTTGCGCTCGGCCTCGCCGTGCACCAGCACGTCCAGCCCGAGCTCCTCCTGCTTGCGCACCGCGAACAGGATCTCGCGCTGCATCGCGTCGCGGTAGGCCGGCTCGCTCAGCGTGCCCTTCCGGTAGGCCGCGCGCGCGCCGCGGATCTCGGCGGTTTGCGGGAACGAGCCGATGGTGGTGGTCGGGAACGCCGGCAGCTTGAAGCGCTCGCGCTGCAGTGCCTGGCGGGCCGGGAAAGGCTGGCCGCGCCGGTCGGCATCGGCGGGCAGCGCGGCGACGCGGCTCGCCACCGCGGTGTTCTTCACGCGCGGGCTGGCGGCACGGGCGGCCACCGCGGCACGGGCCGCGAAGATCTCGCCGCGCACCGCGGCTTCGCCTTCGGACAGCACGCGCTTCAGCAGGTCCAGCTCGTCGAGCTTCTCGGTCGCACCGGCCAGCCAGCTGCGCAGCTCGGCATCGAGCGCGGCGTCGTCGCGCAGCGTCAGCGGCACGTGCAGCAGCGAGCACGACGGCGCGATCCACAGCCGGTCGCCGCGCTTGTCCAGCGCGCGCTGCAGGCGGACCAGCGCGCGGTCGAGGTCGGTACGCCAGATGTTGCGGCCGTCGACGATGCCGATCGACAGCACGCGCTGCGGCGGCAGCCAGTCGAGCACCGCCTGCAGCTCATGGCCGGCCCGCACCGCGTCGATGTGCAGCCCGGCCACCGGCAGCTTGCAGGCGAGGCTCAGGTGGTCCTCCAGCGGCGCGAAGTAGGTGGCCAGCAGGATCGACACCTTCGCGGCCTGCAGTGCGTGGTAGGTCCGCTCGAAGGCCAGCGTCCAGTCGCCCGGCAGGTCGAGCCCGAGGATCGGTTCGTCGACCTGCACCCACGCGACGCCGCGCGCCGCCAGCTCGGCCAGCAGCCCGACGTAGACCGGCAGCAGCGCGTCGAGCAGGTCGAGACGGCTGAAGCCCGGGGTCTTCTCCTTGCCGAGCCACAGGAAGCTCAGCGGCCCGAGCAGCACCGGCTTCACCGTGTGGCCGAGCGCCTGTGCTTCGGCCACCTCGTCGAGCAACCGGCGAGACGCCAGCCTGAAGCTCGTCTGCGCAGTGAACTCCGGCACCAGGTAGTGGTAGTTGGTGTCGAACCACTTGGTCATCTCCAGCGCAAACGTGCCGTCGTCGTGCGCGTGCTGGCAGTCGTCCGTATGCACGTGCCGATGTTCGTCGGCGACGCCGCGCGCCATCGTGAAGTAGCGCGCCAGTTCGGGCTCGTCGCCGCTGAAGCCGAAGCGCGCCGGCTCGCAGCCGAACAGCTGGATGTGGTTGGCGACATGGTCGTAGTACGCGAAGTCGCCGACGGTCACCATGTCGAGCCCTGCATGGCGCTGCAGCGTCCAGTGGCGTGCACGCAGCTCGCGGCCGGTCTGCTCCAGCGCCGCCAGCGGCAGGTCACCGCGCCAGTGGCGCTCGAGCGCCAGCTTCAGCTCGCGGTGCGCGCCGATGCGCGGAAAGCCGAGGGTATGAGTACGAATCATGGAATCGATGCATGTTGATGAATTCAACTTGCAATGATCGGCACACCGCTTCTATGATTCAAACGAAACTTTTTCTCAATCATCCTGAGCTGCATTCATGCAGACCGCCATGCCGACCACGCCGCTGGAACTGCGCCACCTGAAGACCCTGCAGGCGCTGCGCGAGACCGGCAACCTGTCGCGCGCTGCGCAGCTGCTCAACCTGACGCAGTCGGCGCTGTCGTACCAGCTGCGCGCGCTGGAGGAGCACTACGCCACGCCGCTGTTCGAGCGCAAGTCGAACCCGGTCAGCTTCTTCGTCGCCGGCCAGCGGCTGCTGCGGCTGGCCGATGCGGTGCTGCCGCTGATCGACGAGGCCGAGCGCGACGTGAGCCGGCTGGTCAGCGGCGCGGCGGGCACGTTGCGCATCGCGGTCGAGTGCCACACCTGCTTCGACTGGCTGATGCCGGCGATGGACGCGTTGCGCGAGCGCTGGCCCGAGGTCGAGCTCGACATCGTCTCCGGCTTCCAGGCCGACCCGGTCGGGCTGCTGCACCAGGACCGCGCCGACCTGGCCATCGTCTCCGACGTCGACGACGGCGAAGCCGGCGTGGTCGTGCACCCGCTGTTCGAATTCGAGATGGTCGCGCTGCTGCCGAAGGGCGATGCGCTGCTCGGCAAACCCTGGCTGGAAGCGGCCGATTTCGCCGACCGCACGCTGATCACCTACCCGGTGCCCGACGAGATGCTCGACCTGGTGCGCCGCGTGCTTCAGCCGGCCGGCATCGCGCCGGCGCGGCGCACCACCGAGCTGACGGTCGCGATGCTGCAGCTGGTGGCCAGCGGCCGCGGGCTGGCCGCGCTGCCGCTGTGGGCGGTGGCGGGCTACCTGGAGCGTGGCTATGTCGCGAGCCAGCGCATCGGGCCGCAGGGGCTCACCGGCCGGTTGTACGCGGCGGTGCCGCAGCGGCTCGGTGCGCGCCCGTACGTGGCCGACTTCGTGCGTGTGATGCGCGAGACCTCGCTGCGCACGCTGCCGGGCGTGCGGCTGATGCCGGCGCCGGCCTAGGGTTCAGAACGGCTCGAGCCGCCGGATCTGCTGCACCAGCGCCTCGAGCGCCGGGTGGCGTTGCTCGTAGAGCGCGAGCCACGGCGCGAGCTCGTCGGCGCTCAGCGGGCCGGTCAGCGCCGACGGGCCGGCCGGCAGCGCCGCCAGCGCGTCGTCGAGCACCTGCCGGTCCACCGTGGCCCATGAATGCGCGATGCGCCCGGCCAGCAGAGTTCGCGCCGCATGCGCGCGCGCCAGGTAGTTCGCGAGCTCGGGCAGCGCATCGCCGCCGACCTCGTCGTCGATCGCCAGCGCTTCGGTGAAGGTCGGGCCGTCGTAGCTTGCCGCCGGCGCCGCATCGAGCGCAACGGCCCCGGCACCGAACGCGTCCACGCCCTCCAGCGCCGACCAGTCGAAGCTGGCCGCATCGAGGTTCAGCATCTGCTGCGCATCGGCCTCGTTGGCCGCAAGCTGCGCCGGCGCGAGCGCGGCGATGTCGGTGGTCGCGAGCCCCGCCATCGCCCGCATGAAGCCGAACTCGGCCAGCGTGTGGGCATGCAGGTACAGGTGCTCGAAGGCGTCGCGGTCCATCGGCGTCAACCGATCAATGCGCCGGCCAGCGCGCTCGCACCGCCGAGCAGCAGCGGCAGCGGCGTGCCCGAGCGCCCGACGGTCTGCAGCGCGTTCACCGCGATCGGCCGCAGCACGCTGAACATCGCGTTCAGGATCGCGCGGATCACGGTGGCGGTCAGCTGTGCCGCGTTCGACACCACGACGCGCGCCCAGCGGGCGGCCTGCAGGATGCAGTCCATCAGTTGCGAGTTCATCTCGGCGATCTTCGTCATGTTGGACGCCAGCACCACGCAGAACAGGTCGATGCCGGTCAGCCCGGCGATCGTCACGAAGCCGAGCTGGCGCAGCAGGTGCGAGAAGGCCTTCATCAGGTAGCTCAGGCCCTGCGCGGCGGTCTGCGTGAGCCAGCCGGGGTTGTCGGAACTGCGCAGCAGCCAGCGCGCCAGCACCGCGTTGTCGCGCTCGACCGCGCCGCCGAGCGCACGCACCGCTTGCCAGTTCATTTCAAGGCCGCCGACGCTGCGCACGTACTCGGTCATGTCGTGGTTGGCCACGCTCAGCAGCTGGCCGGTCGGCGACACCAGCATCATGTTGTTCGCATCCTCCGGCTGGCCATTCAGGTGGCCGTAGGGGTAGGGGCCGACCATCGTCACCGGGTCGAGGTCGTGCGAGACGCGGAAGATGTTGTGCTTGCCGAGCGACTGCTCCATCGCTCCCTGCGCCCCCAGCGCGCCGACGCGCGGACAGCCGAAGGTGTAGAGCTTCACCGCCTTGCCGCGCGACGAGAAATGCGCCGCCACCAGCGTCGCGACCGCACCGCCCAGGCTGTGGCCGACGCAGTGCACCACGTCGGCATCCATGATGCGTCGGTCGTCGCGGGCGAGGCCGGTCTTCACGCTGTCGAAGGTGTTGCGGAAGCCCTGGTGCACCAGCCCGAAATCGCCGAAGCCGGTCATCGACGCGCGCAGGTCGGTCAGCAGGTCGGCCTTCGAATGCTCGGCCCGCGTGCCACGCGTCGCGATGACGACCTGCTTGCTGCCGGCCCGGTTGAAGCTCAGCACGTAGCCGAAGCCGGTGGTGACGCCGGCCGTCGACCCGGCGAACACCCGGTCGAGCTTCGCGCCGCCGAGCTCGGTGGTCTTCAGCGAGGTGTTGGCGCCGCCGGCCTGCGCCGCCGCGCCCAGCCCGTCGCCGGTGACCATCTTGCGCACGTTGGCGCGTGTCTCCATGCCGATCGTCGGCTGGCCGCTGATCCAGTCCTTCAGCGTGAAGTAGGCGTTGTGCGCGATGTACGACGCCTCTTGCGGCGTCAGGTATTCGTTGATCGGTGTCGACATGATGGTTCGCGGTGTGCGTGGGAGGGGCGTGTCGGTGAAACGTCAGAGCACGCGGGCGAGGTCCAGCGACCAGACGAACTTGCGCGGCGGCGACGCCCGCTCGTCGACGGTCTGCAACCACAGCTTGCTGCCCGACAGGCCCCAGCGGCGGACGCTGCCGTCGTCGAGGCCGAGCTTCGCGAGTTCCAGGCCGTCGCGGTGGCGCGGCGAGAACAGCACCAGGTGCTCGAAGTGGTTCACGTAGCGCTGCGGGCCGAGCCGCTCCTTGTCGGTCTGGTAGCGCACCAGCAGCGCGTCGGGCAGTAGCTGCAGGCTGTCGATGAACCTGAACGGCAGGCCGCGCGACCAGTCGGGCTCGACGTTGCCGAAGCTGCGAATGCGGTCGGCCTCGGCGTCGTAGACGAACAGGCCGTCGGCCGCTTGCGGCTTGTGGTATTTCAGCTGGATCAGCAGTTGCCGGCCGGGCAGCGCGAGCACCGATTCGGCGCTGTACATCAGCCACTTCGCCTGCGCCGCATCGAAGGTGGCGGCGCGCTGCTTGTCGAAGCGGCGCGGGTCGCGGGCATCGAGCTGCCACAGCTGCGTGCGGCGTTCCGGGTCGTAGGTGTTGACGACGGCCAGCGCGGGCTGGCCCGCCGTCGCGTCGATGACGAAGGCCTCGGCGGCCGGGTGCTCGGCGCGCGTGGCCGCCAGCGTGCCGGCCGGCGGCAGGCCGCCGTCGATGCTGACGTTGCGGACCTGCGGGTACGACGCCGCCGGTGGCGCCGGCATCGATGCGGGCCAGGCCGCTTCGCGCACCAGCGAAGCGCCGACCTGCGGACCGACACTCGTCGTGTACTTGCTCTTGAACAGGCCGAAGATCATGCCGTTGCCGCCGTCGTTGGAATGGGCCGGCCCGCAACCGGCGAACAGGCCTGCCAGCACCAGCAGGCCGACGCCGACCCGGGGGGCGGCAGTCGACCGTCGCGGCGGGCGGGCGTGATCTCGTCGTGCGGGCATCGGGCCATTATTGCGGCCGGGCCCTGCTGCGCCGCTCGACCAAAGTCACCCCAAGGCGTCAGACAGGCTGGGACACCCCCGGATGGATGGGGGCGGCCGGTGCAGCCGTCGACGGCGTGGCAGGGATCAGGCGGCCAGCCGCCCACAGGCGCAGCGTACCGACCCCGAGCGCGACGACGATCGCATTGGCGAGCGCGAACGCGATCGGCGCGAGCCAGTGCACCGCGCTGTCAGGCGTGCCCTGCGCGGCCAGCCGCATCGCCAGCGTCGGCAACGCCGCCACGCCGAAGCTGAAACCCCAGTACGAGGTCGTGAAGCCCTGTTCACGGATCCACGGCAGAAGGCGGGCCAGCAACAGCGCCTGGTACAGGCCGTAACCGAGCAAGGCCTGGCCGACCCACTCCGGCGACTCGTGGCCGAGCGCCATCCACGCGACGCCACCGACCACCGGCGGTGCGAGCTGGATGCCCAGCAGCGGTCGCATCGCGGCCGGCAGCGGGCCGCGCGTGCCGAGGCGGTTCAGGATCGTCGATTCGATCGCGAGCCAGCCCAGCAGGCCGGCGCCGAAGAACCACAGGCCCACCTGCGTCCAGCCGAAGCTGGCGGACGCGAGCGCGGCGACGAAGCTCTGCGCGACCACCGGCAGGTAGATCGCCGGCGTGACGAGCTCCGGCGTCAGCCCGCCTTGCCAGACGCGGCCGTACAGCCACGCGCCGATGGCCAGCGACGCGAGCAGCGCGACGA
>Ga0065165_1002641_pt1 | contig 14541 bp, 10 predicted proteins | sample AraplaMF_Cvi_mMF_FD_63813 | JGI IMG/M metagenome (GOLD analysis project Ga0065165, IMG submission 63813) | Arabidopsis root microbial communities from the University of North Carolina, USA - plate scrape MF_Cvi_mMF (version 2) (version 3) | ecosystem: Host-associated > Plants > Roots >...
TAACATCCGGGCCAAGCCGATCCCACGCCTTGAACTGCTTCTTCAGCAAGCCGCGCGGCAGTCTATTCCAAAGGACGAGGCTCATGACTCCGATCCCAGAAAAACGAGGTGTGGGATCACATAAGCACTGCTCTCGGTAGAAATAAGGCTGAAGACGGACGAAATGCATCCGAAGCCTTCAAAGGTTACGGTGACAGTGCACTCAATCGTTCGGCAAATTAAGTGTGCTGGACTGCCCCCCATAGAGACACGTCGCCCGGCCGCGACATGGCCGAACGCTTTTCCGGTCCTCAAAGGGAAATCTGGCGTCCCCAAATTCCCAATTTCCAGGCATTGGGTTCGACGCTCCTCGAAGCGAGGAAACGTCTGATTTTAATGACTATTGGATCTCTTTTGTTGGACGAGCACCGGCCGCAACAAGATACAATTCTCCCCAAGATTTCACATGCAAATCGTGGATAGCTCTTTGAAACTTTTTGATTTTTGGAAAGTGACTGGTGACGATGAAGCCACGTTGGTGAAAAAATAGCGCGCCCGAGACACGTTGACTGGCGCTCCCTAGGGGAATCGAACCCCTGTTTCAGCCTTGAGAGGGCCAAATAATGGATCCGCCATTGTCCGCTTCTGTCCGCCGATGTTTAATCTTTTCAATTGGTTAAGTGCTCACAATCCAGTATTGTTCGCCGATGTACACCGTCGGATATTCGACGGATATTCGACGTGTATCAAGTGCGGCAAACGATATGTCGAAGACCCTCATCGAGGCTCAGATCACGACGGCTAAAGCGCGCTCCAGGCTCGAGCTCGGCGTCCATTGGCGTCGCCTCGATGCGGAAGCCCATCTGGGTTATCGCAAAGGAAAACAAAGCGGCGTTTGGTTTGTCCGCTGGCGTAATCACCACGAAGGCGGCAACTACAAGCAGGAGCCCGTCGGCGTCGCCAACGACATCAATGACAAACCCGCCGACGGGATTCTGACCTTCGAACAGGCCGTGAGAACGGCACGGGAGGCTGTAGCTAGAGCCAGAACAGAAGCCGCGTCGCAGGCGGCGGGCCCGGCTCCTACCGTGCGATCGGCCGTTGAATCCTACGTCAAGGAACGCGACGCTCGAGAAAGACGCCGAACAGGTCGCGACGTCCGATCCGACGCCGGTACCAAGCTGCGGCGCTACGTTCTTGGTCAAGAAAAACGCGGCAATCAGGAAGCTGCCGAAGCTGCTCCTCTTGCATCGGTGCATCTACATGCCTTGAAAGAAGACGACATAATAACGTGGCGTGAGAGTTTGCCGGAGAACTTGAAGGTCACGACCAAGCAGCGGTTCGTGAATGACCTCAAGGCCGCATTAAATGCCGCATGGCCTCGACTTTCCGCAGATCGGAAGAAGCTAAACCCGACGTTCCTCGCTATTGTGAAGGCCGGCTTCAAAGCCGAGCGGATCGATGATGACGATGATGCGTCGGTTGCTCGGGATAACCAGATTCTCACAGATGACGAGGTTGGAGCCATCCTTCAAACCGCGCGCGAAGTCGATCAGGAGCAAGGATTTGAAGGCGATCTATATCGCATCGTCGTATGTCTGGCTGCGACCGGCGCGCGATATGCCCAGGTCAGGCGAATGCGCGTGGGCGACGTACAGGTTTCGGCACGGCGTCTGATGGTGCCGGGGTCCTACAAGGGGCGCGGCGGCAATGGAGGCTCAGACCCGGTCCCAGTGAGCGACGATGTGATTGAGGTGCTCTTGCCCGCAATCGCCGGGCGGCCAAGCGATGCACCTCTTTTCGAGCGATGGATCCATGAACAGGAGCCGGGGGGTATCGCGTGGAGCAAGTCTGAACGCGCTCCGTGGAAAAAAGGCGAACTTGCACGTCCCTGGAAAGCCATTCGCGAGCGCGCGGGTATGCCGGAGGTGATTCCCTATGCTTTGCGTCACTCGAGCATCGTGCGCGGTCTCCGAAAGGGCTTGCCCATCCAACAGGTCGCCAAACTGCACAACACCTCAGTCAAAATGATCGAACGGCACTACGCGAAATAGATCGCGACGGCCTTGGAAGACCTCGCAAGGGCGGCAGTCGTGTCCCTGGTGCCGCGGGGCGATGGAAAGGTGGTGCGGATTGGAAAACGCGGGTAAGCGATTATCCTGCGGTCTGGATCGAAGTCATTCGTCTGATGGCGCCGGTAATCACGCTGACGAGATCCGCAGCAAACTTTCCGTGTGATCTTTCCAAGAGCGTTACCAGAAGCCGTCGCGATGATGCGGCGGCTTTTCACACGCGTCGGCTCAAGCTATGAGTCCTCTGGACGCCGGTCGATAAAGCGCACGTGACGTGGGCCATACCTGTTGCGAAGCTGCAGATACCCGTCTTCTTGAGGAATGTCTCCGCGGCGAGCCTGGGCGTTCAGACTTGGGCGGCCGTGAGTCAATCGTTCACAAATGCGCTCGTGCTGCTTCACCATGACAGAAGTGACCAGCTTGATGTTCGCTCGCTCGGATTCATAACCTTTCAATGCGCGAAACGTCTCGTGCAACTGCTGCAACATTGCCGAGTGGTCGCGCGCCCACATTCCCGTAAATTTGGGGTGAGCCTTAACCATAGGAGCGACCACTTTCCGCTTGTAATCCCTCTTCGTCATATTGCCGGTGAACTTGAACGCGACGCTGCAGGCCCGGGTTATCGCTGCCAGGCGTCCCAGTTGTTGGGCGACACGACCCGCATCGCCCGCCTCATTCGCTGTCTTGATGATCAGTAGGCTGCGGTGAACCTCCCGGCATAGAACAAACAGTCCCTGATGCCCGACAATCCAGGTTTCCAGAGCTGGGCTCGCGTACCTTTGACGCAGTGAGTCGTAGTAGGCAGGACCTTCCATCACTGACCTCCATAGTTTTCAAGAATTGCCTGCAGAGCCTCCACAAGCACGGCCTCCTCCACGTCCGTGACATTCGATTTCTTCGCTATCAAATCGGCATATCCCGACAGGACGTGCAATACAGCTCGCACCCCGCACAAGTCGGAATCGATTTCGACCCGCTCGACCAGAAAGAACCAGTCGTACAAATCTGACGTATCAAGCCTTGACGTCGCGCTCGGCGCTTCTTCGCCCGGGACATCGAACGCTTCAATGCCAAGTGCGTTCTTGACCGCGTCGACCGCGGCGGCCAAGTTGCCGTGGGGCATACGGGCAACCCGAAGAAGTTCTCGCTTTTGATTCTCGGATAACTCTAGCTTAGGCGCCGAAGCGACCACGCTGGGAATGGCAAGGTGCCGGAGATTCATCTTCACTCCTCCAAGGCAGTGAAGAGAAAGACATAGCAACGCGGTCCCCGCGCCAGCGACGGGATGCGGCTATCAATACGTTGCCCCCAATGTTGTCCCACATGCTCGTGCAACGTATTGAACTTGGAACTTCCACGCCCTAGAGTTGCGGTATGGGGAGACGCGCCTCCAGGACAGCGAAGGACTATTTCGATCGGACCTTGGTCGAAACCGTTGATCGGCTTTTCAAGGCTGGAGCTCGGGCGAAGATCGGCGGAAAGCTTTTATTTGACAAGGGCTTAAACAACCATTTCCGGCCCGGAAAAGTTCGCGAGATATTTGGCCTTCAAGAGGCAGAATTCAGCAACTGGAAGTACCAGGATTGGGCGAAATCCGGCGCCGATAAGCCGACCAGCATCTCGGATCTACTGATCTTCATCTTTTCAGGTCCGGACTACGCGACGAGGCTACGTGATCCTGAACGAGCAAAAAGTGCGACGGCCGTTTACGATCACTGGGTTGAATTTTGTGCTCCCGAACTGGCGGCCTCACTCGAAGGCTTGAGGAGACACCACCAGGTCTTGGTCGCGCATCAATCGAGGGGCCCACTCAATCAGGCCCCCTTACTCAACGGCGCTTCTTCGCAGCCGGAAGATTCCACATCGAGACCCGGCCCGGACAACGGGACAACAGCGCCCGGCGTTGTACTGCGAATTCCGCCCGATCTCACTCCTCCTCCGTGGACGGACGGAATTCCCAGTCCGCACCACATCCGATCGTTGCAGACCATCGCCCGCCAATTCTTCGGCATAACTATTGAAGGCCAAATGAAGTCCGGAAAGAGCCATTTGGCCCAGCAATACATTGCGTCAGTCGCGATGGAGAGCCGGGTACTTTGGTACAATCTTACGAGCGATACAGTCCTGAACGATGTGCTGAGCCGGTTGAGTACTCTGCCGATACCTCTTCATCTGAGCCCGGGACAAGAACTGTCAAATGTGATCGAGTGGCTTCACTCGACCAACACGATGCTGGTACTCGATGGCTTGGACAAAGCCAACCATCATTCCTTTTCGCAACTGCTGCAGCTGTTCGCGCGCTTGCCTGGCCCATGTCGTATATTGATCACATCGTCGATCAAAACTGGCAGCCCAAATTCGCATGAAACCGGTCCGCTTTCTGCTGATGAGGCACTCGGCTTTCTTTCGAGCCTGAACGTTCAGCACAACGTCCTGGAGATAAAGCAGGCCGCACTGAAGGGCGCGTTGTGGCCGCATGCAATCAAGAAATCAGCAGCCATCTTTCACAAAGTCGATAGTTCCACCCTCGCAGCCACCTCCGCTATGTTGAATAGCGAAATAATTCACAGCTTGCCTTCTCCCGATCGAGACGTAATGGAGGTGCTTCAAGTCGTCGACACGGAGTTCGACACAGGTATGGTTTCAGAAGTCCTGGATGAATTGAACTACGATATTTCGCCCGGTCAGTTGTTGAACAAGCTGAGGACCTTATTTTTGGTCAAGCAAACGTCTGCAAGCGCTTGGGAGGTAGAAGGAAGCACGACCGCACTATCCACTCTGAACCTCTCTTCCGAGAAGCTGCAGCGCGTGCTTATCCGGCTAGCGGGGCATTATGAGGCGCGCGCAGGACGAGAAAGGCCCGCCAGAGCGCCTCCGGGCTTGATCGATTGCCAAAATCTTTTTACCGCCTGTCGCCTATTGCAAATCGCTCGTGTCGAAAAAGCTCGAAGAGAGCGATTGCGACGGGCGTTTTCCCACACCTTGGAGCGTCACGGCGCATTCAAACAGCTTCAAACCCTTTACCACCACGAGGTAGCGATAGAGAACACGACTGACCTGTGAATCCATTTCAAATATGCAAGGCTGCAATACGTCACGGGGAAATACGACGAAGCCATTTCTCTGCTGGATACCGCATTTCACAAAATATCCAACGACCGCGATAACCGCGATGAAGATTTATACTGTTCCCTCGTTCGGCTCGTTGCAGAGATTCTCATTGAGGTCGATCAGAGCAAGGTAGCCCTGAAGATAATGGACGGACTTTTGGAGCATGCCGAAATCGCCGAAATAGCGGGAACAGTCGGAATTCAGGCAGTTTCGGTTCAATCTTGGGCGCTGACCAAGGCAGACATGCACGAAGAGTGCATCGAGATAAATGATGACATCCTCGATAAGCGGTTTGGCGGGCTCTCACTCCCTTTCTCCAGGGCGGTATCAAAGGTTCGTGTCGGGGTAGCCTTGCGTCAACTGGGCCGGATAGAGGAATCCACCACGTCGCTCAAACAAGCGACAGAGTTTTTCGGCGGACGAGATGCGCGAGCCTACGGTTGGAGCATGCTCAACCTCGCGCTGACCCTCCACAAGAAGAGCGATTTCGCTGGCGCCTCGGCCGCTCTCAAGAAGGCGATCGAAACAAACGCAGCATATAACCTGTTTAACCTAGAGATGAACAGCTTCTATTCCCTTTTCCAATCGGCGCCACAGTATGCTTCACTGCATTCGTCCATCGCGAGCGAGATGGACAGGATTGCAGGTTACGAAAATGCGCGGCGAAGGGTCGGCGCGAAGGCGCAAAACAGCCGCCTAGTGCAGCATATATTGCTTGACCTCGAGGTAGACCCGGATGAACCGTATGCGTTCGACAAGGCAAAATACGAGCTGATGTCACACGGCCATCCTCACTCCATGCGCTCGAAGTTCAATCAAAGCCTGATCAACAACCTGCGAAAGGAAGATATTGAACCGATCCTCGATGCGATATTTGCCTCGACTTCGAAAGAGAAAATCTTTCGCAGCCACATCTACAACCGGGTCATCATAAATGGGTGCAAGGATGCGCTACTTCTGAGCAAGAAGTTCATCTATCCATTCGTTGAAGTCATAAAAGCCCGAACGGACAGCGTTCTTTTTTCCTATGCAAGATTTTTCGAGAGCGTGAAAGACATCGAAAATGCCGAAGCGCTCCTTCGGGAAATCAAGCAGAAGAACAGTTTCAGCTACTACAATATTCGGGCCAACTGTGTCGCAAAATCCGATCCCGAGGCTGCCCTCACGCTCAACGATGAGGCACTTAAGAGAAGCGCGACTCCGCAACAGAAGGCTCAAATACTTCATAACAAAGCAATGATCGTGTACGACCATCGCTTGCGGTTTCGATTTCCTGAAGCGAAGGAATGGTGCGAGGAGTCAATCAGACGGTCAACCAAACCAAGATTCCATTGGCCGAGAAATACGCTTTTGAAACTGAACTTGTCTACGTGTGATCTCGTCGACATTCAACAAGTGATCGTCTCTCACAAGGAACGGTTTCGAGTAAGTAACTCCAGCCTGAAGAAGGTGGTTTCAGAACTTACCAGCAGGTCGCGTCGGGATGCGGCGGTTGACGTTATCAATGGGCTGGAATCAAACCCGGTACGATGGATTCTGCCGGGATACAGCGCCTCAAGCGGGCCCCGCATCCGCGCAATCGACCACGAAATGCCTCGGGTTCGGCTTTGATCAGCCGCGTTACCATCAGAGGTCCTCGAACCAGTAGGGCTTTGCTGTCCAAGATATCAGTCGGTCGCCACCACTAAGTGCTTCTCCTCTTTCGCCCTGCCGATTGGTCGTCTGGTTTCCCAGGCTCGCAGTTGAGAAAAATGGCCAGAAGCTTGCTTACTCACACAGCACCACGGGCTTGCAGCCCCACTCCCTCCAGGAGCAAGGTGGGCGCCAGGGTTTCCCACTCCCTGACGAGGAGCGAACTACGGTGGAAATGCCGACACCTTCGCATGCGCGGCGCGTTACGCGCGAAGAGCTGTACAAGATGGTCTGGGATAAGCCGATGATCCGGCTTGCCGAGGAATTCGGAATCACCGGGAACGGTCTGGCCAAAGTCTGCGACAGGCTGGACGTACCTTATCCTCCGCGCGGCCACTGGGCCAAGAAGGAAGCCGGAAAGCCAGTCGTCACACTTAGGCTTCCACCTCGGCGGGACGGGATCCCGAGCGCGGCAGATATTCACCCTATGCCGCCAAAGCCTGCGCCTTCCCCTGCAACGGAACAAGCCTCCGCGACGGTGGCCGACCGCATTCGTGATGTCGCGGCACCCAAGAGCAACGATAATCTTCACCCACGCGTGCAGGCCTGGATCGCCGGTCACAAGGAACGGCAGAAAGAGCGCGAGCTGGAGAACAGGAATCGCCGTCGGGACATCGGTTGGGCATCACCCTCGATCCCTGACCTGACAGAGCGCGATCTGTATCGTTTCAGAGCCACCAGCGCGATATTTTGTGCAGTTGAGAAAGCTGGTGGCACAATCGAGAAATCGTCAGCCTCAGGCAAGGCAACGTTCTTGATCGACGGGCACCAAGTCCAGTGCTCAATCGTTGAAAAGATGGTGCAGTCTCTCAAGCAATGGGAGGAACAAGGCAAATGGACCGCGTTCACCGAGTATTGTAAGTCAGGCTTGGATTCCTCAGGCTTTCTGCGGGTCAGCGTCACGACATACCTGCAAGGTCGGCGGCCTGAGTGGGTCGAATCGCAAAAGATCAAAATCGGACAACTCATGCCAACTATCGTCGGCGCGATAGTGGCGGCAGGGCCGACCCTTGAAAAAATGAAGCGCGAACGCGAAGAGCAGCAGAAGCGCTACCGCGAAGAGGAAGCGCGACGTTACGAAGCCCGTCAATTGCGGGAAATCGACGAGAAACGCTGGAACAAATTTCGCGAGTACGCCGTCTCTTGGGATGAGCGGGAGACGTTGCTGACGTTTCTCGCAGAGGTCGAGGCTCGGCTAGCAACCGAGGGTGACGTCACGGTCTCAGACCGCACGCTGAGGGCATGGGTCGACTGGGCAAAGGCGAAAACGGAAGCTCTCAATCCGTTTGGTGGGGGAGCTGTGGGGATGTTTGAGACCATTGCGAAGGTAAAACAATGGTCGTAGGTATCACCCATTCACGACCGGTTAGTGCTGGTCAGACCGTTTGGTGTGGCCAGCTTTAGAACGCGCGAGAAGGACATCTCGATAGCGCCCCTCCAAAGGGCTTCATTATCTCCTTTGCGCCGGACGTCGAGCCGTTTGAGCTTTGCGCACCGCGCATCATCGGAAATCCGTCCTCCGACCCCACGCTCAGAAGCTACGGCTTGCGGTGAATCTTGTTGAATACTGCAGGCAACGCAGCCATTCTCCTTTTAGCTGCACGACTACAACTATACTATCAAAAATAGTACGCTTATTCGGATAGTTATTTGGGGGATAACGTGCCCACACTGACCGACGATTTTTTCACAGGAGCCAACTTCGGTACGCTCGCAGGTTCGTCTAAAATAACAGCCGTCGTTGCCGCAGGCCTCTATGAAGCTCTGCGATTGAATCAGGGTTACCGATCGCTTTGCTCTTGATCATTGCCGGAATAAATGCTTGCCGACAGATCAACGCGCGGAAGCTGACATAGTTGGATTTTTGAACTCATTCCTTGTCTACCTTTCGGCCGCCGGAATTTCCGATGCCGCAGGGTCGAGATTCCGCGGAGTTCTTGCGACCGGGACCCGTCCCTTTTGGTGCTCCTGGTTTCACTCGCGCGACTCAAATCTGGTTGTGCTCCTCTGCTGGCGGAGAGCTTAAGTGCGTCTAATAGCTTAGAGACCATTGATGCGATTCGAGGACGGGCACAGCCTAAAAAACTGGAGTGGTTGGAATGCCTGACCTGCTTGTTTGCTGGGCGCCGGGACTGATGTCGGTCGGGTGGACCGTCGACAACGGGGTCGCACCACGCACTGTCACGATCCCTCGCCACGCTTACGTCCGCGCTCCATCCCATCTGCGAAGCTGGCGGGCATTATCGCGCTTTCAGGCCATCGCGACATCGACGCGGTTCCGTGACTGGTGGCTGCAGGAGTGCGGCGGAGATGACCGCGCGCTAAAGCGTTTCATGCTTCGCTTTCCGGCTGGTGTTTGGGACATTCCCTGGGAACTCCTGGTCGCCGAGCTTGAGAGAGGGCGCAGACCGCGCATCTCAATCGTTCGTGGCTTAGTTGACGGGTCTACCACGCTGCCATCGCAGTTCGACCGCCCAATGTCGGCGCTCTTCATCAAGGGAGACGACGGATCGAAGACTGGGTTACCTCGATTGGAATTGGACAGGGAAAGTGCCTTGCTCTTAGAGGCATACGACCAGCTTCCAACCGCGCACCGGGCGGCAGTATCGAGGCCGATTGTGATCCAGCCGACCGAGGCCGAGTTAGGGGCACTGTTCCAGAACGAGCGAAACGTCCCCGATTTGATCTTTTTGAGTGGTCACGGCTCAAACAGGCCGCCCGCATTTATTTTAGCCGACGGGACACTTCTGACACCAGACTCTTTTGCTAGGATAATCTCTGCAACGCCTATCCGCCCGATGTTTGTCGTCTTCTGGGCATGCGATACCGCACGAGCAGAGTACGACAGTCGTAAGTCGCCTAGCGCGCCGTTTTTTGCGACCCTCCTCAACAGCGGAATCTCATCACTGCTCGCGATGCAGGCGCCTGTGACCGACCGTGGCGCTATCCTCCTCGCCCAAGAGCTCTTCCAGTCGCTGGCCGGAGGAGATGCCCTTGACGCGGCGATGGCCCGCGCACGGGCGACGTTACTCGACGCATCGCAGGCCGGCGCCGAGGGCGTGGATGGCCTCGATTGGGCATGCCCCGTGGTGTGGTCATCCGGCTTGTCTGCAGCCCGACTTGGCTGGCGCACCACGGGGTCGAAACTTGCGCATATGCAGACTGCATCGAGGCGAGCAAGGCTCGATCGTGAGGGACGGGCCTTCTTTCCGCCAACCGCAGCCGAATTGAACGGCGCGCGCCGGATCTTGGCCTCGCGCCTATGCTGGATTGTCGCTCACGAGGTGGCCGAACATCGCGAGCGCTGGATTCGACTGCTGCTGGCGTTCCAGACCATTGTTCCTCGGTACATTGTGGCGGTCGAACTCAATAATGACGAATCCGCCGAAGAAAGCCTGCGGAATTGGTCCGAGGAATTGCAACAGACGCTCGAACCCAGTGACTTATCGGTCGACTTCCGCAGCACGCTGGAGCTGATCCGAAAGCGCCCTCGAACGGGATGGGCCAGATTGTGTGGGCTCCACGATACAATCATCGCTATTTGGAATCCACCGCGCTACTCTGACGGTGGCTGGTTCTGGGACGCCTTAGGCACTGCGACTGGCCCCGTGATCGTCGCGGCTGCAGATGTCGACGGCACCGTTGCTTCAGCCGGTTGGTCCATCGAGGAGCTAGAGATGCAGTACAATCAAGCGAGCCTCGACGCAGCGCGGGCGCGCGCGCCCGATCTGGCCGGAGCTCTGGCGTTGTTAAGTTTGCCGATACCAAAGGCTTCGATCGAAGCGATCGGGACGTCGATTGAAGGCGTGCCGGAATTCAAACCGCTCGTCGTTGAGACTGCGGCAAACGAAATCGTGCTTGTGGCATCTGCTGCGAGATATTTCCGCGAACAAATGACCGCAGCCGCCAGGCAGGAAGGGCACAGGGCGTGCATGAATATACTTGCGCACATGACGTTCGCCGCCCGCCTAACGCCTGTCATACGCGAGCAGCGCCTTCATCACTGCCTCGGCGCAATCGAGAACGATGCTGCCGTGGCGGAGGCGAGTGCACTACTAGTCCGGTACCGCGGGCTCGACCGACCGCAGGCTGCTTTGGCCGTTTTCGAGCGCCTCGGCTCGCTATGGCGGAACCTGCCCCCTCACCTTCTCATCATCAGGGCGTGGGCTCATGCGATGCTCGGCGAGATGGAGCAAGCCGATTTGTGGCTACGCCATAGTTCGGCGAACGATGCCTTTGACGAAGCATGGCGCTGGGGTCTGCAGTCCGAAATCGACAAGGCCCGCGGAGACCGGGATGCAGCCCTCCATGACATAGACGAGGCAATCGCTGTACTTAAGCCAGCGACTGAGTCAGATCAGAGCATACTGATCGAGCGGCGGCTGCGCTCATATCGGCAGGATCGTGCGCGCATCTTGCAATATCTGTTCTACGACATTGCCTCAGCTTTAGAGGAATATGCAACCTTGCTCAATGACTGGACGGGTGCCGACGATGCCGCGATCGACGTCGCAATTGTATTGCGCAACTATTCGGAATGCATCCGCACTGGCCACCGGCCTGGACAACCGGAATGGCAGCGGAGCAAAGAGATGTTGGATCAGGCTGCGGCACTTCTTGCGAACAACAAGGACCATCCCGTGTTCGCTGAGATCGAGTACCAAAAAGCGCGTGTGTTAGGCGCGGAACAATCGCCCGACGAGCGTAGGCTGCTTGAGGCCGCTCGTGATGCCGCCGCCCTGAGCGGACATCTGATGCTGCTCGCCATTGTCAAAGCGAGGCTGTTCTGGACGTTTGAAGCATTCGACCCTTCCACTTGGATGGATCTGGATGCGGGCCTATCGGCTTTTCCCCGTCACGGTTGGGCTGTGCGTACTTTGATCGACGGCCGCTTGCGCGCAGCCAAGCGCATCGCTGACCCCGCAATGGCGCTGCAGTTGATTACGTCGGCTGAGCAGCTATTGAAAGAGAATCCGGCTTTCGAAGTGGGCAGCGACCGGCGTCGCATCGCGACTGCGGCCGCGGGATGCGATGTGGTTGCTGCCGGATCCGGTGCCCCCCCGCGATGGCCGGAGTTCCTCGCGCTGCCGTGGGCCGCAAGATGGCTTGAAGACAATGGCTTGCACACTGCAGCAGACGTCTGGGGGAGAGTTTCCTGATGGGAAGCGGATCGGGAGGAGGCGGTGGAGGCGGCAGCGGCGGCGCAACAGGAGGCGGCGGCAAGGGTTACGGGGGCTACAGAACCAGTGGTGGCCGCCTCATCGTGCAGAACGTCGACGCGCAGGAAAAAGCAAAAGCAGTGCGCCGCGTGCTCAAAAAGCTCCGCTCCGAATATCTGCAAGAGCAATTCGTGGATAGTTCAGCGCGCGAGGTCTATCGCGAACTCAGCCTTCTGAATGTTGGCCTGTGCCTCGATCGGAGCTGGAACGGGATTCGGGATAGGTTCGGGGTTGATGGAGGACGTGGATGCCTGACCAAGCTGATCGCAGCAATCATGAACCGGCTTGAAGCCACCGACCGCAATAAGAAATCGCGCGCTTTCGTGCGCATGGCACTTGAGAACTTTCTGCTGCGGGCGATGGGGGACGATCCGAAGCTCCTGCTCTCAGCGACGGCCGACGAAGCCATCAAGGCGATCGACGCTGGCGTGTTTGAGCATGCATCGGGGCTTTTTCTCGGTGACCTTCTCTATGAGGTCGTTCGCGGCGAGGAACGCGCACTTCCCGCGGAGGTGAAGGCGGGTCTGCGGCCCGTCGTGCAGGCGAGAGCCGACTCTATAGTCGCCGATTTCGAGGCACGCTTTCGCGGCAAGCCGCTCGGAAAAATAGAACAGGTCTCGCATCGAAACCTGTTTGATGTCATCGCCTCACAGAAGGACTGGTTTCTCGACCAGTTACGCAAATGAGTAGAGGCTCGTACGAGGCGATCTGCACCGGTCATGGGCGACGGGAGGTGTTCGGCTCGCAATCGACTATTGTGGATACCGGAGCAACCGGTTGGATCGCCGCCACGACCGCGGCGGGTCCACAACACATCTCTGCGGGGCTCGGAGACCTTCTCGACATTGCGGCAGTTGTGTACCGATCCGAACGCCAACTCCCGCGACGGGGCGCCGGCAATCCCAATGTCCGATATGAGCTCGTTATGCCGGTGACCGATCCTGACATGTGGAAAGGCGTGCCGCGAGAGCTTCTCGAGGAGCTTCTCGGATTTCTCGGCATGGCTGAGTGGAGCATAAAGTTCGTTCGCCGGCCACGACGCGTCAGGCAGTACTTTCAGTCTGAACCTGTCGATCGATCGGTCTCACGTATCGCGCTGTTGTCTGGGGGGCTCGACAGTACAAGCGGTGCAGGCGCTGGCTTGGTCTCTGTGACCGATACCCATTTCTGCTCATTTTACAGCCGGCAGGCGTCGTTGCAGGCGGAGATCGCTGAGACCTTAGGTTACCCCGTCCCTACCCAATGGCGGATCCAGGGAAGCTCAGGAAGCGGACGCTCCTTTTTCTATCGCTCGTTCCTTTTCTTGGCGCTCGGGGCGGCAACCGCCGAGACCTTCGGGACCCGCGAAATCGTGCAGTTTGAGAACGGCATTCTCGCCAGCGCGATTCCGCCTGTGCCATCGCTTGCGATGACCAAACACGCTCATCCGCGTTTGCACAGGCTGCTCGCTCGACTCCTCAAATCCATCACCGGCGATGAGTGGCGGGTCTCGAATCCGCTGTGGCAGATGACCAAGCGTCAGGCAGTCGAGGCGATGAGGCACAAGCTCGGCTCCAAAAAGGCTGAGAATCTTGCGTCCCTGACGCAGAGCTGTTGGAATCGCTGGGCTCCTCACGTGTTCGGTGTTCGTACGTTCAATAGACAAACGAAGCACCCAAACGAGGAATGCGGCGTCTGTATGCCGTGCATTATCCGTCGTACCGCACTGCCGCGCGGAGAGTTCGCGTTCGATCTCAACCAGCCTTCAATTCGCAATCATGCCAAGCTTGGAGCGCATCTCTTGGAGTATGCGGAGTTTGTTCTTGCGATCCGGGCGGCGTCGGATCAGGCTGAATTACGCCGTATCCTGCCTGCCGAAGGATTGGATTTGATTGATGGCGGCTGGACAGACCTTAAGTCACTTGAGGTGCTGCTGCGGAAGTTTGCCGACGAATTCGTCGAAACCTTCCGCTTAAAGGCATAGAGCGGTTACTATGATTCCAAATGTGCAAGAGTGGCCGGCGCTCAGCGTGCAACAGCCTTGGGCAGAGCTTTTGGTGAGCGGGCGCAAGTCTATCGAGATCCGGACGTGGACAACCGATTATCGCGGGCGGTTGTGGTTGCACGTTTCGTCAAAGTCGCGACCAGAGTTAGAACGGCGCTTTGGATTGGAGAACGCCCACAAGGGTGGCTTCATCGGCTCAATTAAGCTATCCGCGATCGTTCCGATGACCGGCGAGCGATGGGTCCAATGGCGCTCTAGTCATCTGGATGAAGGACAATATAAGCCCGGGCTGTTCGCTTGGATCATGGAGGCGCCGCATCGATTTTTGACTCCCGTGCACGGGAAGGGGCAGCTTCGCCTCTTTGAGCCCCCCGTCGATGTTCGTTCAGGATTGATGATCGCGGAGTCACAACTAGCGCCGTGATCGTCAGCTTCATTGCGACACGAGAGGTGATGCTCAGAGTGAGTTTTGTCGTTCATGCCC
>Ga0065165_1002643_pt1 | contig 14514 bp, 7 predicted proteins | sample AraplaMF_Cvi_mMF_FD_63813 | JGI IMG/M metagenome (GOLD analysis project Ga0065165, IMG submission 63813) | Arabidopsis root microbial communities from the University of North Carolina, USA - plate scrape MF_Cvi_mMF (version 2) (version 3) | ecosystem: Host-associated > Plants > Roots > Endosphere...
AGCTCGGGCGCGAAATCGGGACTGTCCAGGGGCTGGCTGAGCGGCACGCTGGGCGCCTGCGTCGGGGTCGCCGCGTCCGCGCCGGTCGTGCCGGCGGCGGATCCGGCCTGCTGGGCCGCGCCGGCAAGGATGCGCGCAAGCCTTCGTTCGCGATCAGCCGCGTCGGCACCGACGTCGAAGTGCGCTTCGCCGGCATCCCGCTCGGCCACGAATTCACCTCCCTGGTGCTGGCCCTGCTGCAGGTCGGCGGCCATCCGTCCAAGGCCGCGCCGGAGCTGCTGGAGCAGGTGCGCAACCTCGAAGGCGAGTACCGCTTCGAGACCTTCATGTCGCTCTCCTGCCACAGCTGCCCGGACACCGTGCAGGCGCTGAACCTGATGAGCGTGGTCAACCCCAATATCAAGCACGTGGCCATCGACGGCGCGCTGTTCCAGGACGAGGTGAACGAGCGCCAGGTGATGGCCGTGCCCACCGTGTTCCTCAACGGCGAAACCTTCGACCAGGGCCGCATGACGATCGAGCAGATCGTCGCCCGCCTCGACACCGGCGCCGCCCAGCGCGACGCCAGGAAGATCGACGCCAAAAAGCCATTTGACGTGCTGGTGGTCGGCGGCGGCCCGGCCGGCGCCGCGGCGGCGATCTACGCCGCGCGCAAGGGCATCCGCACCGGCGTGGCAGCGGAGCGTTTCGGCGGCCAGGTGCTGGACACCATGGCGATCGAGAACTTCATCTCGGTCACCTATACCGAAGGCCCCAAGCTGGCCGCCTCGCTGGAGCAGCACGTGCACGAGTACGACGTGGACGTGATGAACATGCAGCGCGCCGAGAAGCTGGTCGCGCCGGCCGATCCGAACGGCCTGTTCGAAGTGAAGCTGGCCAACGGCGCCACGCTGAAGTCCAAGACGGTGATCCTTTCCACCGGCGCGCGCTGGCGCAACATGAACGTGCCGGGCGAGCAGGAATACCGCAACAAGGGCGTGACGTATTGCCCGCACTGCGACGGCCCGCTGTTCAAGGGCAAGCGCGTGGCGGTGATCGGCGGCGGCAACTCCGGCGTGGAAGCGGCGATCGACCTGGCCGGCATCGTCGGCCACGTCACCCTGCTGGAATTCGACGGCAAGCTGCGCGCCGACGAAGTCCTGCAGCGCAAGCTGCGCAGCCTGCCCAACGTAAGGATCATCGTGAACGCGCAGACCACCGAAGTGCTGGGCGACGGCCAGAAAGTCACCGGCCTGGCGTACACCGACCGCCAGAGCGGCGCCGGCGAGCGCGTGGAACTGGAAGGCGTGTTCGTGCAGATCGGACTGCTGCCGAATACCGAATGGCTGAAGGGCACGCTGAAGCTGTCCCCGCGCGGCGAGATCGAAGTGGATGCGCGCGGCGAGACCTCGATCCCCGGCGTGTTCGCCGCGGGCGACGTCACCACCGTGCCGTACAAGCAGATCGTGATCGCCATGGGCGAAGGCGCCAAGGCCTCGCTCAGCGCCTTCGATCATCTGATCCGCATGCCGGTGATCGAAGCGGAAGCTGTCGCGGCCTGATCGTTGCTTAGAACTCGCCCGCCCGCAGCCCCCGGTACGCCAACAGGCGGGGGTTTGTCGGGCGGGCGATTTTTTTATGCCCGTCAGCCCTGATCCGGCCCACGCTCCAGCGCACGCCGGATCTCTTCCAGCGCGCCCGGATCGTCCAGCGTCGACAGATCCCCCGGATCCCGCTGCTCCGCCAGCGCCTGCAGCGAGCGCCGCAGCAATTTCCCCGAGCGCGTCTTCGGCAGCGCATTCACCACGTACACGCGCGACGGCTTGGCGATGCCGCCGAGCTGGTCGACCACGCGCTGCTGCATGGCATGCGCCACCTGCCCCGCCTGCGCGCCCGCGTCCTGCTTGAGCGTGGCGAACACCACCGGCACCTGGCCTTTCAGTTCATCGCGCACGCCGATCACTGCCGCCTCGGCCACCGCCGGATGGGTGGCGACGGATTCCTCGATCTCGCGCGTACCCAGGCGATGGCCCGCCACATTGATCACGTCGTCGGTGCGGCCGAGGATGGTGGTGTAGCCGTCGGCATCGCGGATCGCCCAATCCAGCGAGCTGTACAGCAGCTCGTTGAAGTGAGCGAAGTAGCTGCTCAGGTAACGCTCGTCGTCGCCCCATACCGTGGTGAGGCAGCCCGGCGGCAGCGGTGGCTCGAACACCAGCACGCCCTTGCTGCCCGCCGCGGCTTCCGCGCCGCTGGCTTCGTCGATCACCTTCATGCGGTAGCCCGGCGCGGGCAGGCCCGGCGAACCGAACTTCACCGGCTTCAGATCCAGGCCCGGCATCAGGGTGATCGCGGGCCAGCCGGTTTCGGTCTGCCAGTAGTTGTCGATCACCGGCACGCCCAGGCCTTCGGTGATCCAGTGCGCGGTCGGCTCGTCCAGCGGCTCGCCGGCGAGGAACAGCCACTTGAGCGCGGACAGGTCGTACTTGCGCAGCCACTCCGGGTCCTGCTTTTTCAAGACGCGGATGCCGGTGGGCGAGGAGAACATGGTGCGCACCGCATAGCGCTCGCACAGATACCACCAGATGCCCGGGTCCGGCCGCGTCGGCAGTCCTTCGTACAACAATGAAGTGGCGCCGCCGATCAGCGGACCGTAGACGTTGTACGAATGCCCCACCGCCCAGCCCACGTCGGAGGTGGAGAACATCACCTGCCCCGGCGCGATATCGAAGATGCAACGCACCGACATCGCCATGGCCACCGCATAGCCGCCGACGTCGCGCTGGATGCCCTTGGGCTTGCCCGTGGTGCCCGAGGTGTAGAGCAGATAGCTCGGCTCGTTCGATTCCAGCCAGGCCACCGGCACCTCGGCCTGCTCGTACACCTTGCGCAGTTCGGCGTAGTCCAGATCGCGGCCAGCCACGCGGGTCATCTGGGGATCGAGTCCGCGGTCGACGATCAGCACGTGCGGCGGCGGCGACGACGCTTCTTCCAGCGCGGCATCCACCAGCGGCTTGTACGGAATCACCTTGCCGCCACGCATGCCGGCGTCGGCGGCGATCAGCAAGCGGGGCTGTGCATCGTCGATGCGCAATGCAAGGTTGTGCGCCGCAAAGCCGCCGAACACCACCGAGTGGATCGCACCCAGGCGCGCGCAGGCCAGCATCGCAAAGACCGCCTCGGCCATATTGGGCAGGTAGATCACCACGCGGTCGCCGCGCTGCACGCCCAATGCGGCCAGCACCGCGGCGAACACATTCACTTCGCGATGCAGCTGGCGATAGGTCAGCTCGCGGGTAATGCCGGTCTCGGTGGAAATCGCCACCAGCGCCAGCTGTTCGCCGCGCTCGGCCAGGTGCCGGTCCACCGCGTTGTAGCAGAGGTTGGTGGTGCCGCCGACGAACCAGCGGCGGAACGGCGGGCGCGAATAATCGAGCACCTGCTGCGGCGGGGTCTGCCAATGGATCAGTCGCGCCTGCTCGGCCCAGAAGATCTCGGGCTCTTCGATCGAGCGCCGGTAAAAAGCCTCGTAATCCATGTCCGCATCCGCCCGCCGGGTATGGACGGCAAGACTCGCCCAAGCCGCGCGGAGGGTTGCACTAGACCTTGGTCGTACCGAATGAAGGGATTAATGGACTTGGCGGGTATTAGGCCAAAAGGCTTATTAGAACGATGCAATAAGCATAGGCATTAAAATCCATAAAGCATGGAAAATGCCAAATACCCGTCCTTCACAAATGTGTTTCCGGCACTGAGAAACAAATCATGCGAATATCAAAAATAATCCGGAATTAACACGCTATTTTCACATTTCTTCACAGAGTATCGGCCTCGCCCAGCAACGCGCGTTGAGGTGCTCGGATGGGCATGGGGAAACGACGCGCACATGCCACTGGGACAGGGGAGTGGCTAATCCGGAAACGACACACGCGGCATTAATCATCTGCCTGGATCCAGGACGGAATCGGGCGGCGCGCGTGCCCCTTCGGAAGCCCTATTACCAGCGACTCGGTTGCGTTTCTCGGAGGAAATGGCGATGAGTAAGCGACATGTGAGCACCGTGTTGAAGCAGACCCTATTGATTACCTGCATGCTGGCCGCCGGCATTTCGCTGACGGCCTGCTCGGGTCACAGTTCCTATAAATCCGGAGGCGGCGGCGGCGTCGTGAATCCCGGCGGCGCCGGTGGCGGCGATGGCGGTGGTTCCGGCGGTGGCGGCGATGGTTCTGGCGGCGGCGGTGGCGGCACCGGCGGCGGTGGTGGTGGCACTGGCGGCGACGGTGGTGGCACCGGTGGCGGCGGTGGCGGCACCGGTGGCGGCGGTGGCGGCACCGGTGGCGGCGGTGGCGGCACCGGCGGCGGTGGTGGCGGCACCGGCGGCGGCGGTGGCGGCACCGGCGGTGGCGGTGGAGATGGCGGCGGCGGCGGCACCGGAGGCGGTGGCGGCGGTACCGGCACACCTGCACCCACGGGTGTCGTCGGCGCGGTGGCGACCGGCGGTGGCGGCATCGTCACGGCGGTAGGCAACACCGTCGTCGGCATCGGCCAGCAGATTCCCAACACCACCATCCTGGGCAATACGCCGGTGACGCAGGGCCTGGCGGGCGTGGTGACCAACACCGGCGAAGCCGTGGTCGACGTCGGCAACGGCCTGAAGAGCGGCCTCGGCCAGATCGGCAACACCAGCGATCCAGTCGGTACCACGGTGCTCGGCACGAGCAGCGCCGTCGGCGATCTTGGCCAGGCGGTGACCAGCCTCGGCGGCACCGTGAAGGCAGCCGGCGCGTTCCAAGGCTCGCCGATCACGCCGATCACTTCGCTGGTCGGCAACGTGGTGTCCACCGTCGGCACCGACGTCAGCAAGCTCGACACTGGCCTCAACGGCCAGCTCGCCAGCGGCCTGCCGAAGCAGTTGACGCAGACGCTGAGCAATACGCTGACGCCGATCGCCCTGGTCGGCCAGAACGGCAGCGCGACGGGCAATCCGACCAACCTCGTCGCCGCCGTGTCGACGGCGGGCGGCGGCGCGGCCACGGGCCTGGGCAACGGGCTCAGCGGCATCGGTGCTTCGCTCGGCACCTCCCTGCCGGGCGGCCTGAGCAATCCGACCACCGTCGCGCTGGGCAATACCGTCAGCGACGTCGGCGGCACAGTCAGCGCGCTCGGCGGCGGCCTCAGCAACGGCCTGGGCAAGGCGGGCAGCATCGCCAACCCGGTCGGCGTGACGCTGGCCAGCACCGGCGGCGTGGTCTCCGGCGTGGGTGCCACCACCAGCGGCGTGGCCGGCGTGGTAGGCAGCCTTGGCAGCGGCCAGCTGTCGGGCCTGAACCCGCTGACCAGCACGCTAGCTTCGGCGGTCAACCAGGTGGGCGGCGGCGTGACCAATCTGGGCGGCGCGGTGACCAATACGGTCAACGGTCCGCTGCAGCCGGTCACGCAGGGCCTGAGCAACGTGGTCAACACGGTCGCCAGCGCCACCACCGTGCCACTGGGCACCAACGCCACGGCCGGCACCGGCAGCCTGGGCGGACTGGGTAGCCTGGTGAATACGGTGACGGCGCCGATCACCGGAGCCGTATCCGGCGGCACGTCGGGCACCGGCAGCAACCCGGTCAGCGGCCTGGTCGGCTCGCTCACCAGCACGGTGGGCAGCGTGACCTCCGGCGTCGGCAGCACCGGCGGCAGCACCTCGAACAACAACGGGGGCCTGCTGGGCGGATTGCTGAAGAAGTAAGCGGCAACGGAGAGGCGGCCGCAGGGCCGCCTCTTCGCATGAGGCATCGCTTCGCTGCACACTGGCCGTGTGCAGTGAAGATCCAGCGACACGAAGGAGCGTCATCGCATGAGGAGATGGTTGGTGTTCGCCACCGCCGCCGCAGCCTCGACCACGGGCTGGGCGCAGAGTCGTCCTCCGGTTCCCAATCCCCTGCAGACCCTGCCGCGCGTGGAAGCGCCCACGCGGCAACCGAGCGTCACGCTCAACGTGGAGCAGCAGCGCAACGACCAGCTCGCCGCGCTGATGGCGCTCACCCTCGCGCCGACGCGCATCGACATCGACGGCGTGCACTCCGTGCCGTTCGACCAGGTGGCCGCGCTGTTCAAGCCGCTCACCGGCAAGACCGTGCGCATCGCCGACCTGGTCGCCGCGGCCAATGCCTGCACCAAGCTCTATCAGGATCGCGACTACGCGCTGTCGTTCTGCTTCATTCCCGCGCAGAACTTCCAGGACGGCGTGGTCAAGGTCAGCGTGGTGGAAGGCTATGTGGCCGAAGTGGACGTCGGCGGCGCCCCCGGCAACATGGAGCGGAAGATCCGCGCCATCGCCAGCCACATCACCGCCGACCGCCCCCTGCGCCGCAGCACCTTCGAGCGCTATATCCAGACGCTGGGCATGCTGCCCGGCGCCAAGATCGACGCCGACATCCCCGCGCCCACCACCACCGACGGCGCCACGCGCCTGAAGCTGAAGGTGAAGCGCCAGCGCTACGACATGAGCACCGGCATCGACACCAACCACCCCGGCGTGCAGGGCATCTTCGCCGGCACGCTCAACGGCATGACGCCCCTGGCCGAACAGCTCACCGGCTCGGTGCTCTACCCGCCCGGCCGCGGCAAGCAGCAGTTCTACAGCGCCGGCTATGCGCAGATGCTCGGCTCCAGCGGCCTGATGGGCCGGCTCAACGCCTCGAGCTACTACGGCAACCCGGACATCGACAACCAGCTGCCGTCGTATCTGCGCCATCGCCTTTCACAGAACCGCCTCGACTTCAGCCTCAGCTACCCGCTGCTGCTGAGCAATACGCGCAGCCTGATGCTGGGCGCCGGCCTGTACGGTTCCAACCAGAACGACAAGTACCGCAACCTGATCAACGGCGCGCAACTGGAACTGAAGAACGACGTGCGCGTGCTGCACAGCGAACTGGACTTCACCCAGACCGGCGAAAAACGCACGCGCAAGCTCGGCATCGGCATCGCCCAGGGCTTCGACATGCTCGGCGCCGGCAGCCGTGGCCTTACCAATATCCCCGGCGCGCTGGTGGCCAATCCCACCGACGTGCGCTTCACCCGCTACAACCTCAACGCAATGCAGAGCGATACCTGGCCGGCTCACCTGGTGACAGTGGCCAGCGTGGTGGGCCAGTACAGCCACTATCGCCTGCCGTCGACCGAGCAGATCAGCTTCGGCGGACCGCGCTTCGCGCTGGGCTACGACCCGGGCTCGGTATCGGGCGACAGCGGCTGGGGCGCCTCGCTGGAACTCAACCGGCCGTTCAAGGTGAACGCCAAATGGGTGAAGGTGCTCACTCCGTACGTGCTGGGCCAGATGGCGCGCGTGTATCTCAATGGCGCGCGCCCGGCCGCCGACAAGCTGCAGACAGCCGCGCTGGGCCTGCGCCTGACCGACGGCAAGCACTACACGGTGGACGTCTCCGCCGCGCAGCCGGTGGGCGACAAGACGCAGGACAACCTGGCGCGGCATACGCGGTATGACCTGACGTTCTCGTATCAATTGTTCCCGTAACGCATGCCGATGCACGCTTCTCCCCTCCGGGGAGAAGATGCCGGCAGGCAGATGAGGGGTGGGTGCTCGCGGTGGCGCTGGTACGAAGAGAAGAAAAGCTTTTGAGCTTTCTCGGCCTTCCGCTCACCGCTCCGCCCGCCCCCTCACCCCAACCCTCTCCCCGGAGGGGAGAGGGGGCAAAGAGCCGAGCCTAGTAGGTATGTGTTATTTGCCCCCCGCCCCCCGCCTGACAAGCTCCCGGACACCCTCCACCGGGATGCCGTCATGCCTGCGTTTTTCCGCCGCTTCTACTTCTGGGTGCTGGCCGCGATCGTCGCGGGCGGGCTGATCGGCCATTACGCGCCGGAGACCGGCGTGGCGATGAAACCGCTCGGCGACGGCTTTATCTCGCTGGTGAAGATGCTGATCGGGCCGATCATCTTCCTCACCGTGGTGCTGGGCATCGCCGGCGTCTCCGACGTGAAGAAAGTCGGCCGCGTCGGCGCCAAGGCCATCCTGTATTTCGAAGTGGTGTCGAGCTTCGCGCTGGTGATCGGCCTGGTGGTGGTCAATACGCTCAAGCCCGGCGCCGGCTTCAACGCCACGCCCGCTTCGCTCGATGCCGCCGCGGTGGCCAAGTACGCCAATGCCGCGCACGAGCAAGGCACCGTCGCCTTCCTGCTGCACCTGATCCCCAAGACCTTCACCGACGCCTTCAGCGGCGACGGCGACCTGCTGCAGGTGCTGCTGCTCGCGCTGCTGTTCGGCTTCGCCATGATCCACCTGGGCGAACGCGCCAAGCCGGTGATGAACCTGCTGGAAGCGCTGTCGAAGGTGTTCTTCCGCATCATGGGCATGATCATGCGCCTGGCGCCGCTGGGTGCGATGGGCGCCATGGCCTTCACCATCGGCAAGTACGGCGTGCACAGCCTGGGGCCGCTGCTGAAGCTGATGGGCAGCTTCTACCTGGCCTGCATCCTGTTCGTGGTGGTGGTGCTGGGCGCCATCGCGCGCGCCACCGGCTTCAGCATCTTCAAATTCCTGCGCTATATCCGCGACGAGCTGCTGCTGGTACTGGGCACCTCCTCGTCGGAGTCGGCGCTGGTGCCGCTGATGCAGAAGCTCGAGCGCCTGGGCTGTTCCAAGTCGGTGGTCGGCCTGGTGGTGCCGAGCGGTTATTCGTTCAACCTGGACGGCACCAATATCTACCTGACCATGGCCGCGATCTTCGTGGCGCAGGCGCTGGGCGTGGAACTCACGCTGACGCAGGAGCTGACCCTGCTCGCGGTTGCCATGCTCACCTCCAAGGGCGCCTCCGGCGTCACCGGCGCGGGCTTCATCACGCTGGCCGCCACCCTGGCCGTGGTGCCATCGGTGCCGGTCGCGGGCCTCTCGCTGATCCTCGGCATCGACCGCTTCATGAGCGAAGCGCGCGCGATCACCAACATCATCGGCAACGGCGTGGCCACCGTGGTGGTCTCGCACTGGGAGAAGGAACTCGACCACGCCAGCCTGCAGGCCGCGCTCGACGGCCGCCCGCCCTCGCCCGCCGCGGACGAGGCTCCCCTGCTTACCGATGCCGGCTGAGCCGGCCCTACCCGCCATCCACGAGGCTGCGATGAACACCTTCCCGATCAAGTCCCTGAGTGCCGTCATGCTGTGCGCGCTGGGCCTGGTGCCGGCGGCGCGGGCGGCTGACATCAACAACTGGCCGATCAAGTACACCACCGGCGACGGCACCGAGTGGGCGCTGTACGGCAACTACCAGTACGACTGGATGGACGTGCGCCACAGCGACACCATCGAGGACTCGCACACCAACCGCCGCAAGGAACTCGGCTTCACCGCCAAGAAAAAGGGCGAGTGGGACGCGCTGGTCTATTTCGATTTCCAGTCCAAGCAATGGCTGGACGTGTACTGGCGCATGGAAACCAAATGGCTGTTCGGCCAGGACTACGGCAAGTTGCGCTTCGGCTACAGCAAGCTGCCGGTGGGCTTCGAAGGCGTCACCAGCGCGCGCAATGACAGCTTCGTGGAGATCGCGCTGCCGCTGCAGGCCTTCTACGAGACACGCCGCACCGGCGTCGACTGGGCCTATGAGCGCCCCACTTACCTGGTCAATGTCGGCTACTACTTCGGCGAAGACCTGCAAGGCGACAACGACGGCACCACCGTCGCCGCGCGCGCCGCGTGGACGCCGCTCAAGCAGGAAGGCGACGTGGTGCATCTCGGCCTGTCCGCATCGATCGAAAATCCCGACGGCACCACCGACGGGCGCGGCGTCTATCACTCGCCCTCGGCACGCTGGCGTTCGCGCCCCGAAGTAGGCCTCACCACCGTGCGCCTGATCGACTCCGGCTCGCTCACCCACGTCGACAGCAATCGCCGCCTCGGCTTCGAAGGCCTGTGGATCCACGGCCCGCTGTCGTTCCAGGGCGAATACCTGCAGGCGCAGACCAAGCGCACCGACGGCCTGGCCGACTACACGGCGGACGGCTACTACGTGTTCGGCAGCTACGTGCTCACCGGCGAGTCGCGCCCCTACACCGCCGGCAACGTCGCCAACATCAAGCCGCGCGGCCCCTGGGGCGCGGTGGAACTGCTGCTGCGCTACAGCGCGCTGGACCTGGACGACGGCAAGGTGCGCGGCGGCCGCGAACACGACCTCACCTTCGGCGCCAACTGGTATCTGACCCAGCATTTCAAGTTCCAGGCGAACTACGTCAAGGCGCACTCCACCCACCTGGGCAAACGCCAGGATCCGGACGTGCTCGAGCTGCGCGCCCAGGTGTATTTCTGAGCAACGGGAGCCGCAGCATGAGCAGCACCACCGCCGGACTGATCGCACGCGCGCCCGCCATGACGGCCGGGAAGCGCCTGCGTTCGATCTTCAGCGGCTCGATCGGCAACCTGGTCGAGTGGTACGACTGGTATGTGTATTCGGCCTTCTCGCTGTACTTCGCCCAGGTGTTCTTTCCGGCCAGCGACCAGACCACGCAGCTGCTCAATACGTCCGGCATCTTCGCCGTCGGTTTCCTGATGCGTCCGCTCGGCGGCTGGCTGCTCGGCACGTTCGCCGACCGTCGCGGGCGCAAGGCGGCGCTGCTGCTGTCGGTGTTCATGATGAGCCTGGGCTCGCTGATCATCGGCCTGTCGCCCGGCTATGCGCAGATCGGCGTGGCCGCGCCGATCCTGCTGGTGCTGGCGCGCCTGCTGCAGGGCTTGTCGATCGGCGGCGAATACGGCACCTCGGCCACCTACCTGAGCGAAATGGCGCCGCGCGAAAGCCGCGGTTTCTGGTCGAGCATCCAGTATGTGACCCTGGTGGCGGGACAGCTGATCGCGCTGGCGCTGCTGGTGGTGCTGCAGCAATTCGTGCTGTCCACCCAGCAACTGCACGACTGGGGCTGGCGCATTCCCTTCCTGATCGGCGCGCTGCTGGCGGTGATCGCCGTGATCATCCGCCGCAACATGGACGAGACGTCCTCGTTCAAGCGGGCGAAGCACGCGGAAAGCCCGCTGCGCACCCTGATGCGCCATCCGCGCGAAGTGCTGACGGTGATCGGCCTGACCATGGGCGGCACGCTGGCCTTCTATACCTACACCACCTACATGCAGAAATTCCTGGTGAACTCGGCCGGGATGAGCAAGGCCGACGCCACCTCGATCTCCACCGCGGCGCTGTTCGTCTACGCGCTGCTGCAGCCGGCCTTCGGCGCGCTGTCGGACCGCATCGGCCGGCGCCCGCTGCTGATCGGCTTCGGCGTGCTGGGCGCGCTGCTCACCTACCCCATCCTGTCCACGCTCAAGGAAGCGCACGACTGGTGGCAGGCGTTCGGCCTGATCATGGCCGCGCTGATCATCGTCAGCGGCTATACCTCGATCAACGCGGTGGTGAAGGCGGAACTGTTTCCCACCGAGATCCGCGCCATCGGCGTGGGCCTGCCTTATGCGCTGGCGCTGTCGGTGTTCGGCGGCACCGCGGAATACGTGGCGCTGTGGTTCAAGAAGATCGGCCACGAGGATTATTTCTACTGGTACGTCACCGCCTGCATCGCCTGTTCCCTGCTGGTATACATAGGCATGCGCGACACCCGGCGGCATTCGCGCATTGTCGAGGACTGACCCTCAGCGCAGCCAGGAAGGCCGCCGCGACCAAGGCGCTCCTTTACCTTCCATGGCCATCCGTTTCCGCCACGGCAAGACCCTCGCCATCGCCGCGCTGCTGGCCGCCGGCATGGCGCTGTCCGCCCTGCTCACCTATCGCATCGCGCTGCGCCAGAGCCTGGGCCGCATGGCCGAGGACAGCGCGCAGCAGCTGCAGCTGCAATCGCTGGCCCTGCAGCGCCTGATCGACCGCTACCGCGTACTGCCCGGCACCCTGGCGCTGGACCCGGAACTGCGCGCCGCCCTGCTGGCGCCGCCCGACGCCACCATGCAGCACTACCTCAACCTGAAGCTGGAACACGCCAACGGCGTGACGCATGCGTCCACGCTCACCCTGCTCGATCGCGACGGCTTGGCGCTGGCTGCCAACAACTGGCGCGAGCCCAGCAGCAATGTCGGCCACCGCTACGATTTCCGGCCGTATTTCCAGGGTGCGGTAGCCCACGGCGTCGGCACCTTCTATGCGGTGGGCATCTCGACCCACGTGCCCGGCTACTTCATCGCCGAAGCGGTGAAAGGCAACCGCGGCGAAGTGATCGGCGTGATCTCGGTGAAGGTGCCGCTGGGCGAGCTGGAACGCGAATGGCTGCACGGCGAAGGCACCTTGCTGCTGAGCGACAAGGCCGGCGTGGTGTTCCTCACCAACCAGCGCGAATGGGAATTCCGCGAACTGGCCGCGCTCAAGCCCGATGAAGCCGCGCGCATGGAAGCGACCCGCCAATACGAAAACCAGCCGCTGCGTCCGGCCGTCTATCGCGTGCTGGACGAACTGGGCGACGGCAGCCGCCTGGTACGCATCGTCGAGCCGGAAGATCGCGGCACGCGGCTGTGGACCTCGCTGAACCTGCCGCTGGAAGGCTGGACCCTGCACCTGCTGCGCAGCGCCGCCGGCAGCCTCGCCACCGCGCGCCTGGCCGCTGCGGTGGCCGCGGGCGCCTGGGCGCCGCTGATCCTGCTGGGCCTGTTCCTGCAGCAGCGCCGCCGTCTGATCCAGCACCGCCTGCAGAGCCGCGCCGAACTGGAACGCCTGGTCACCCACTACACCGGCGAGCTGCGCTCGGCGCAGGACAGCGTGGTGCATGCGGCGGAAGCCGCGGCCAGCCGCAACGCCAGCCTGGAACACCTGCCGCAGGGCGTGAGCGTGGTGGACAAGGATCTGCGCCTGGTGGCGTGGAACACCCGCTACCAGGAAATCTTCAAGTTCCCGCCCGGCCTGCTGCGCGCCGGCATGCCGATCGAAGAGGTACTGCGCCACAACGCGCGGCTGGGCCGGCTCGGGCCGGGTTCGGTGGAAGAAGCGATCCAGCGCCGCCTGGATCACATGCGCAGCGGCTCGGCGCACATGTTCGAGCGCGAACGCCCGGACGGCAGCGTGCTGGAAATCCGCGGCAATCCCCTGCCCGGCGGCGGCTTCGTCACCAGCTTCGCCGACATCACCGCGTACAAGGCGGCGGCGCGCGACCTGCGCAACCTCGCCACCACGCTGGAGCAGCGCATCGAGGAGCGCACGCACGACCTCGAGGCGGCCAAGGCCGAAGCCGAGCGCGCCAACCGCAGCAAGACGCGCTTCGTGGCCGCGGCCGTGCACGATCTGCTGCAGCCGCTGAATGCGGCGCGCATGTACGTGGGCGTGCTGCGCGGCCGCCTGCCCGGCGGCGACGATCGCGGCCTGGCCGACCGCGTGGAGAGCGCGCTGGAAGCGCAGGACCAGCTGCTGGCGAGCCTGCTCGATATCGCGCGCCTGGAAGCCGGTGCGCTGACCGCGAAGCCGGTGGACGTACCGCTGGAGCCACTGCTTACGGGCCTGGCGCGCCAGTTCGGCATCCTGGCGCAGTCGCGCGGCCTGGTGCTGCACTACGTGCCCTGCCATGCCACGGTGCACAGCGATCCGCTGCTGCTGCGGCGCGTGCTGCAGAACTTCCTGTCGAACGCGATCCATTACACGCCGCGCGGTCGCGTGCTGCTCGGTTGCCGCCGCGCGCATGACGGCTTGCGCATCGAGGTGTGGGATACCGGCGTGGGTATTCCCGAGGCGAAGCGGCAGGCGATCTTCGAGGAGTTCCGCCGGCTCGATACCGGTATCGATCGCGATGGGCGCAGCGCGGGATTGGGTTTGTCGATCGTGGATCGCATTGCGCGATTGCTCGATCACCGCATCGGGTTGCGCTCGTGGCCGGAGCGCGGCAGCGTGTTTTCGGTGACGGTGCCGTTTGGCGATCCGGCGGGGGTGGCGGCGGCTCCTGCCGCGATGGCGGTCGCTGGCGATGAGGATTCGCCGCTGCGCGGTTGCCGGGTGTGGTGCGTGGATGACGCGCCACGCGTGCGCGAGGCTACCGGCGCGCTGTTGCGGCACTGGGGGTGCGAGGCGACGCTGATCGATAGCGCGGAGGGCGCGGTGGCGCTGGCGCGTGCTGGCGGGGCGCCGGATTTGCTGTTGCTCGACTATCAGCTGGGTGACGATGTCACTGGGTTGGATTTGCTGCCGCGGCTGGTTGAGTGCTGGGGGGCGCGGCCGCCGACTATTGTGCTTTCCGCGCAGAAGGATGCTCAGACGCGCATGCGCGTGCAGGAGGCGGGCTTACGGTTCCTGCCTAAGCCGGCGGCGCCGGCGGCGCTGCGGGCGTTGATGTCGCAAGTGTTGCTTGCTGGTGGCGCGTTTTAGCTTGTCATCTCGGCGTGGGCCGGGATCCAGTAGCGACTAGGTGGGGTTGTCGCGACTTGGCCGCTTATGCAGCGGGCATTCCGTGCGCCTGCCGGCGCCCGGGTCACTTTCTCTTTGCTGGCCCAAAGAGAAAGTAACCAAAGAGAGAATGGCCTGAGAGCCAAGGCTCGCGACGCGACTAGAAGGAGCAGTGGGCGGCTGCGGT
>Ga0065165_1002645_pt1 | contig 14510 bp, 8 predicted proteins | sample AraplaMF_Cvi_mMF_FD_63813 | JGI IMG/M metagenome (GOLD analysis project Ga0065165, IMG submission 63813) | Arabidopsis root microbial communities from the University of North Carolina, USA - plate scrape MF_Cvi_mMF (version 2) (version 3) | ecosystem: Host-associated > Plants > Roots > Endosphere...
GCAACGGGCTGCAGGCAGTCCGACGAGCGTCCCGTGGCCTGTTCGGTAGAGCTGCCGTCGAACGACCACATGGGGCACTCATCCAGTGTGCCGTCGAAGTCTTTTACAATTTTTGTTTTGCTGCGCAGGCTTTGTGTTGGTGTGTAACCGTCAAGCCAGATGTACTCAAGTTTGGTCTTTGCCATAGGTCGGTAGGTTTGTTGGTTGTGGTTAAGAAATTAGTTATCGGTTACGAAATTGATGTTGTATAGAAATTGATGATACCGTATTGACACTGATAAAGTGTACTGCCGCCGTTGGTCGGCGCCGTACTAGAATTTGTATACCGCCGCCAGCGTGAACGTTGACAACGATTTCGAATACGATTCAGAATCCTTTTTCTGATAGCTGTTTTCGGAAGCCGAGTCTATGCGGAATTCAGGAATGAGCGTAAGCCCGCCTACTTTGTAGTTGGCCGATAATGTGAGGTCTACCACGCCACCATCGCCGTCGTCGTCCAGGCCTATTGGAGTAATGTAGTTGTTGGATACTTTAAAGTACTCCGCGCGTACACCCAGGGCAAAGCTTTCGGAAAATGTGATCTTGGGGTAGATGGCAACGCCCATAAAGCCTTTGGAATCTTCTCTGGCATCGACTACATCGTCGCCATCATAGGTCTGTCCTTTCGATACGGTGCGGTAGGTTGTATTCAGCCCCAGGTAGAAGGCGTTGGTGAGGTTCCATCCTGTGGTTATATCTCCCTGTAAGGTCATGCCTTCCGAGTAGCCATCGTCATTGAGGTCTATGTGATTCAGTTTACCATCCTGGTCGCCGGCGAGGAAGTTGAACCAGATGCCGCCTTTCTCGTTGGTATAGCCCAACTGGCCACCGAGGGTATAGGTGTCTACCGGGTTGAATTCAACAAGGTCCGTCGGGTTCATGACGGCTAGCTTGGCCACGAGTCCGTTCTTGAGCGTGAAGTCTGCACGCAGACCGGTGTGGTTGAAAGGCCCCCATGAGAACATGTATGAGGTGGAGTAGTGAAAGTTAACGGTGGGTGAGATTACTTCGTAGCCAAGGAAAGTGTTGAACTGCCCCATGTTAAGGGTAACGGCATCTGACACTTTGTAATATACAAGTAGTTGGTTGATGATGCTCTGGCCGCTGTATGTGCTGCCGAAGATAGCGTCTTTACCACGTGGTCCGAATACAAGGTCGGCCGTAAAGCCAGCCTTCGGTCCTGCATACGTTCCTACCAGGTTAACCATGCCGAGACCAAAGCCAGGCAGGTTTGCAAACGATGTTCCGGGAGCGTCGGACTCCGAGCCGAACGATGTGTGGAAGTATGTATCGATAGAGCCTGAAAAGGTGAGCTTAGGTTCATCTTCTTCTTTTTCTTCTGTGTTCTCTTCGTCGCCTGTGGCAGGCGTTGTGGCTTTGTTTTCAGGTGCAATCGTTACAACGTTTTTGTTTTCTGCTTTTGTTTGTGCAGAGGCAATAATAGTCTCTTGTTGTGCAAAGCTATACTGCGCGGAGGCCAGAAATATCAGTAAAAGGTAAAGGCATATCGTCTGGGATTTCATATTTTTGTAGTGTGTTTTATTGAACAATAAGCTATTGTTATCCCGGGTGAGTCTCTCACACTCCCTGGGATACATAGTGAATCTGTGTAGCATCAATTCCTGATGATGTACGACTCGATTCTTCTCAGAAGATCAGCTCAACTCTTCCAAGATTTAATAAGCAGAAGATAGATGGGGACTTATGTACCTGCTTTGAAATAAGCGAGTAGCAATGGTTTCATAGCGTGAGGGGGTTAGGGGTTTCTGGTTGTGATGCAGGCATGATATACCCGGTTCCCTGACTATTCAGGGACGAGAATCATCGTAAGCATCGATCAAACTTTTTGTAAGGGGTTCCGCAGGGCGGGCAGGGGCGTGTACCGTATCAGGGTAATAGCCGGGTAAGCCTGTGGTTGTCAGACCTACCCGGACGTATTATCAAACAACTTCTTCTTTCAGGGTGCTGTAGTCAATGGGGAACAGGTTCTCGCCATGTTGCGCGAGGTCTGAACCTACTTTCTTTTCTTCAGCAGAGATGGTAAGGGGCGATATGAGGTCTGTAAGTTTCAGCAGCAGCAGTGATCCGAAGAAGCTGAAGGCAACCACGATAACCAGTGCGATCATATGCGCCTGGAAGAGCGCAAACTCGCCGAAGAACAGACCATTGCCTGTTCCGTTGCCGGCGTTTACAGCCTGGTTAGCAAGCAGGCCGGTCATAACCATACCTACCGCACCACCCACACCGTGACAAGGGAATACGTCGAGTGTATCTTCGAGCGACGTTTTCGATTTCCAGTGTACCATCACGTTGCTGATCAGTGCCGCAAAGGTACCAATGAACAAGCTGGACGGAATGGTTACAAAGCCGGCAGCTGGTGTAATTGCCACGAGGCCTACCACAGCACCGATACAGAAGCCCAGTGCCGAAGGCTTCTTGCCGCGTACGGCATCAAACAAAATCCAGGCAAGACCGGCAGCGGCAGAAGCCGTGTTTGTTGTTGCAAAAGCCAGGGCGGCCAGCGGGCCAGCGCTCAATGAGCTACCGGCGTTGAAGCCGAACCAGCCGAACCACAGTAAACCAGTGCCGAGCAGTACAAAGGGTATGTTGGCAGGCGATATGTGCGCCTTTACTTCGTTTTTGTTTCGTAAATAAATCGATGCCGCAAGTGCCGCGAAACCGGCCGACATGTGCACTACGGTACCACCTGCAAAGTCAAGAACGCCCATTTTAAAGAGGAATCCTTCTGAGTGCCATGTCCAGTGGGCCAGTGGTGAATAGATCAACACCGAGAACAGTACGATAAAGAGGATGTATGACTTGAAACGGATACGCTCAGCAAAAGTACCGGTAATAAGAGCCGGGGTGATGATGGCGAACTTAAGTTGAAAAAAGGCAAATAACACCAATGGAATGGTGCCGAAAGCCGGTGCGTCGAGTACGTTCTGGAACATGAAGTACGACATAGGGTTGCCGATGAAGCCACCACCCATATCATCGCCAAAGGCCAGGCTGAAGCCCACCACGATCCAGAGAACGCTAATCACCCCCATGGCAATGAAGCTCTGGAGCATAGTAGCGATAATGTTTTTAACGTCTATCATGCCGCCGTAGAAGAAAGCAAGTCCGGGCGTCATAAGAAGAACGAGTGCAGAGGCGCAGAGCATCCAGGCCACATCGCCGGAGTTAATGCCCTCCGTGGTGATCTTGCCGGGAACCGCCGGCATAACCACCGCGAATATGCTTATCGCAATCAGCAGTATCAGAAGAAGGAGCGATTTTTTCATAAAGCTGTAGGTTTAGGGTACTTTAGGGTTAATTTTTAACTGGTTGCATCAATTTCTACGTAAATTTTCTACTTACAGGGTGATTTTAAAACTGAATTGAGAATAATATTACCGAAAACGTTGTAGATCAAGCTCGGTTTTAAGTCGCCATAGGTTAAAATGTAAAATTTCTAAAAAACGCCATTTTCCTGAATTCGGAATTAAATTCTGGTGTATGGCCGTGTGTCGTAATAAGATTCTGAAAAACTGAATTAAACTTTATATTAATTCTATGTGCTCGGTGTGTATTTGGTGATAGCTTAACGTTTGTAAAGTTTTAAAGACTCATGCATGCGGATTATTCCAACCGCTGTCATTGCAAAATAGTCAATGCATTCAACGAGTATAAAGATGTATAGAAGCGTGTAAGGTTTGTGTATCAACTATACAATTTTGCGTGTATGCCATACGTAGCATGTACGTAGCTAATTACTTAGATGGTGTAATGTGTAGGCGATATATACTTATATGGATACTTATATAACCGTAGCGATATTATACGGATATGGCTGGAGGAAACAACCCTCTGTGGTTCGGGTTGATGTTGTATAGTTTATTGATGGTGTTACCTGTTGAGTAAATTTGTCCAATCATGTAATTAACTGAATACTCAATGGGTAATCATCTGCCTACTCGTCTGGTAACACCATCAATAATACAACCTGTTGCGGCAGCAGAGGCAGGGTGCCTGGTGTGTGGGGCCGCAATCTTGGTTTTTCATGACAAATGCGTAAGTGGATTTCATACACTCCTCATACACTATCCATACCTGGTCCATACTTGATCTATACACCACTCCGCCGGGAGGCGCGGGCGTAGTGGCAAAACAAGAAAGGCTGCCCTTTTGGAGCAACCTTCAAGATTAAAACGTAGTAAAGATCAATTATGACTTTCTGCCACCGCCGAAGAAAGCACCAAGACGCACGCCGAGGTAGCTGTTTTTAACTTCGGTGCCGCCTGACTTAGTAGCCGGTACGATGTTATAGTCTATAGAAAGTGTAAAGTGGTTCGCATCGAAACCTACGCGGGGGTAGAAGCCGAGTTTAGAAGCTGCGGCGATGTTAACATCAGCAGTACCGCTGCCATTGCTGCTGCCCGATACGGCTACAGCTGCCAGTTTGTAAAGACCGGTACCCACGCCTACGAAAGGACGGAAATTGTTGTTCGAGAAATAGTATTGTCCGTTCACAGTGTACGATCCGATAGCTTTAACGTCAAGATCAACAGAGCTGCTGTTCGAATTGGCCACTACCACACCACGGGCGATGATAGCAGATTCCAGGCGAAGACCAACCTGAATGTTGTCTTGCAGGCGGTAAGCAGGTTCGAGGGTAAACAAAACGCCTCCTTTGGCTCCGTCGCCGCTAGGGCTTGCGTAACCAGCACCGATACCTACCTTAAACTTTTTGAACTCCTGAGCTTTTACAGTCACCGCTAATGCCAGGCACACGAGAAGGAGTAAAGATGTTTTTTTCATGCTTTCTAAAAAATTTGTTTTTTGTTATTCAAAACAAGCAGAACAAAATTCCGAATGCATTGCTAAAGCCGATTGACTATGTATGATGTAAGTGTTTGATGTGTAATCAGTAGTTGCCTGAACCAGAGTTTAAACTTTAACCGACGTGAATTGTCAAGTTTTGTGACCAAATCGAGGTTTTAGGCGCTGAGCTGCATAAATCGACGTTAACCTCGTTTTACTGGCGATGGGGGTGTGGTGTGTGCGTGTGTGTAAAAAAATGGGTCGGGTTGGTATTTGCACAAACGATTTGTACACGATTGCGGTTTTGGGCAGGCGGGTAACCTGCCCGTTAAACTGTGGTTGCGATACCCTTTCAGGCAAGGTTCAGGCTACCCGGTTCACCAGCGTGCCGATGTGTTCTATTGTAATGCGTATCTCATCGTGGGTGGCCAGCGTGAATGAATCGGGCGGTACAACCCCGGTGCCGGTCATCAGGTAGGTGCCAAACGGGAACGATGTTTCGCGGAAGAGGAACTCCGCGAGTTCTGTATGTTTGCGCTTCATGCGGTTGATGGCAATGGCGCCGGTAAAGACCTGCTGGTTGTTGCGAATGATTTCGATGCTGATCTGTGCGTTGTCATCAATGGGAGCTGCGGGTACGTACAGACACGGGCCAATGGCCGCGGCACCGTCGTACGATTTGGCTTGCGGCAGGTAGAGGGGGTTCTCGCCTTCAATGTCACGCGACGACATATCGTTGCCAATGGTATAACCTTCTATCGATCCAGCGGAACAGATGAAGAGTGTGAGCTCTGGTTCAGGCACATTCCATTTAGAGTCCTTACGAATGCGTACGGGCTGGCCGCTACCCACGGCGCGATAGGCTGGAGATTTGAAGAACAGCTCGGGTCTGTCGGCTTCGTAAACGCGGGCGTAGAAATCGCCCCCGCCGGCATCTTTCGATTCTTCCATACGCGCTTCGCGGCTTCGTAGGTAGGTTACACCCGCAGCCCAGATTTCCTGGTGTTGTATAGGCGGGAGCGCTTCGGTTTCAATAGCGTGCTGTAGTGTAGCATCGGCTTTGAGGCTTTTAATATCGTGAAGTAGTTTGTTGAACAGCCCGGGACGATTCACCAGCCCATCCCAACCGGTGGTCGTGTGATACGACTTCCCTTCGTGCTGAATAATGATTCCTCTTTTGGTATTGTAGATTTTCATATTGCCTTTAACTGTTAGGGTATTTGAAAACAAATCGGCTGCTCCTGAAGAGAAGCAGCCGATTGGCGATGTTGTGTTGTTATTTACCGCCGTCCCACCACACGGGCGTGTCCATACGTTCGCCACCCATGCGTGTAACGGCCAGCTCCAGATTGGTAGCGTTTACCGATACTTCACTGGTAGGATATTGCAGGCGGCGGATAAATCCGCTGCTGATGTCCTGACCGGTAGCGGGGTTCGGATCAAGCGCGGGGAAACCGCTGCGGCGGAAGTTGGCATACGCTTCGGGCGTGTTGAGGAACGATGCTATCCAATATTGCGTGTTTATCATCTCCAACCCATCGGCCGGCACATACGGATTTGCAAGCAGATAATTATCAATGTCAGTTGCAGCTATTGCCGATGCGGCACTGTAGCTGGCCATCTGTTCCATATGCAGGCGTACTCCGGCGTTGTAGTAGGTTGCTTCGTCGCCTGTTGTAATCCAGTTTTCATGACGGGCCTCGGCCAGCAGCAGCTGGCATTGTGCCGCCGTTACCAGGAACAAGGGCGATAGCTGTGTGGCAATGCGGCCGCGATCTACCTGGCTATACGCAAAGTACTTGCCTACGCCACCCACAACAGCAGAAGTTGTGCTGGCACCTATCGGCATGCCTACCTGCTGCGCGGGGTCTGTCGTGGCGCTGGGTTTGCCTACACCCTGGTCAGCACCCGACGCGGCGCCTACGTAGCGCACGGCAATGGCTTTGAGCCGTGGATCGTTGGTGTCTTGCAGATAGTCTACAAAGGGCGCGGCCAGGTAGTAGTTGGCGGCTTCGGTAGAGTTGAGCGTATTGCCAAAGCCGTTGGTATTGCTGGCGTCGTGGCGAATCACGGCATTGTCGGCATTGGTCAGGATCACACCGCCGGCAAAGGCAGCGGCGGCCACCGTCTGCGCCCGTGCGCGGTCAACTTTACTCAGGCGCATGCCGGCGCGGAGCAGTAACGAATAGCCGAACTTCTTCCATTTGGCAACATCGCCTTTATAAAGTACATCTGACGTTTCGATTCTGCCGGAGACATTGAGTGCGGCGGATGCTTCGGTTAGCTCCTTGATCAGGTCCGTATAGATGGTCGGTTGCGGCGTGTATTCCGGAAAGAAGTTCTGATCGATGAATCCGAGGCCTGCCTGTGTATAGGGTATGTCGCCGTATTCGTCGGTCAGTACCATAAAGGCATAAGCTTGCAGTATGCGCGTCATTTGGCGGAGGTTATCGCGGCTGGTGTTGGTAGGATCCTGGTCAAGGATTTCCAGTATGGCCTTGGTGTTCCGGATCACGTTGGGGTAATAGTTTTGCCACAGCGTGGCGGAAGCCCCGCGATTTTCTTTGTTAAAGTTACCGCCGCTGGTCAGGCCGAGTACGGGCGATACAATTTGCTGTACAATGCTGGCATCGTATATCAGGCCGCTTCCGCCCGAAGCCCCCGAGGTATAGGAGGCATTGAGCGTGGCACCGTTCAGCAACAACACCGGATCTATGGTGGGCAGTGCGGTGGTGTTGGTATTCATCTCGTCGAAATTATGTTCGCAGGCAGTGGCTGCAAACAGTAGCGCTGCCACCATGGCCGTACGTTTAATCGTTTTTGCTATATGTTTCATGGCTGTGCTTCGTTTAGAATTTTGCATTCAGGTTAAAACCAAGGCTGCGGGTTGTGGGCAGGCCGGTAGCTTCCAGACCTACGAGGTTGTCTGAGCTATAGCCAAACGATTCGGGATCGATGTTGGGTACCCATTTCTTGATCATGAGTACGTTGTTGGCCACGAAGCTCAGGCGTACGGATTTCATCGGGAAGTTGTCGGGCAGGAACTTCGTAAAGTCATAGCCCAACGTTATCTGCCGAAGTTTCCAGTAGCCGGAGTTATAGATAATGGGCTCTATGATGCCGCGTGTACGTACGGTTTCCCAGTAGCGTTCCGAAGGAGCGGCTATGGTGTTGGGCTCGTTGGCCTGGTTTACTCCTTCGCCAATAACACCGCCATCGCGTCCGGGCAGTGTCATCTTATGAAGGCCGTGTCGAACGGCGTTGAAGTTGGTACCCGATATCATCTTTCCGCCGAGTTTGTAATCGATCAATACCGACAGCATGATGCCTTTATATTTAAAGGTATTGGTAAAGCCACCAATCCACTTGGGCAGAGCGCTACCATACGTTATGAATGCTGCTGTTGCCAGCGGAATACCATCGGTTCCAAACACCTTCTGTCCGGCGTCGTTACGCAGGTAACCAAAGCCGGCCAGTTGCCCCATTTCTTCGCCTACGATCTGGCGAAGCTCGCCGTTGAACACGTGCGTGGCCGTGGTAATGCGTTCGCCCGGATTAGTAGTAAGCAGCTTCAGTACTTTGGTTTTGTTGTAGGCTGTGTTGGCGATGAAATCCCAACTGAAGTTATCGGTTTCAATCACTACCAGGTTAATCAACGCTTCGATACCCCGGTTACGGCTTTCGCCGCGGTTAACAAGGGAGTTTGAAAAGCCTGAGGCATCGGACACCTGAGCGGAAATAATCTGGTCGAACGATCGTTTATTGTACACAGCAATATCGACGCCTAAGCGTGCCTGGAAGAATTTCAAGTCCAGACCGAGTTCGGTTTCTTCGATGTTCATCGGTACCAGTGCTGTGTTGGGTATCAGGCTTGTGTTTACAACACCTACCGGCTGGTCCGCAAACAATACACCGTTTATATTATAGGTGAGCGAAGTTGAGTACGGCGGCACGTCAGAGTCACTCCCCACATGGCCATAGGCCGCGCGAAGTTTACCGGAGGTGAACCATGCTGGTGCTGCGAACGATTCGGTAAATACGTAGCCTACGTTTACAGAGGCGTACGGAATATCGCGGTTTGCTTTAGACAGCGTAGAGAAATAATCGCGGCGATACGTTCCGGTAACGAACAACATGTCGTTATACGATAGCTCGGCCGATCCATAGATGGAGTTTACCGCACGTCGCGTCAGCGAATATTGCGGGTTCTTTACACGACCGTATTGAACCAGGTATACGTCCCGCATCGGGAAGTCCTGAACCTGCACGCTGTTCAGATCCATACGACGTTCCATACGGTTGCCACCCACGTTAACGTCTACACCGATTTTGTTGAATTTACGTCGGGCGTTTACAAGGAAGTCCATATTGGTCTCGCGGAACCGGCGCGTTTCCTGTGTATACAGTCCATCGACAAAGCCTGCCACAGAAGAGCGTGCACGTGACTGTATACCATTGGGGTAGTTGTTGAAGTCCTGATCACGCGACCAGTAGTCCTGGCCCACACGGCCCATTACATACAACCACGGTGTGAGGTTATACTTCATCGATACGTTACCGAATAAACGGTCGCGTGTAACGTTCTGGAATTGTTTTGCCAATAAGAAATACGGGTTGACGCGGTTCTGGAACCGCGACCAGAATGCTTCGTTGCCATTGGCATCGTACTTCTTTTCATCCAGTAACGCCAGCGGCATGGAATTCGCCATATTGTACAGCGCTGTCGGTATTGAATTGTCCTGGTTGGCAATGTTGGGGGCGTTCTTGTTGCTTTCGTGCGAGTAATTCACGCTGCCGCGGAAGCTGAACCGTGTAGAGAGTTCCTGTTGAAACCCGAGGTTTATGGTTTTGCGGTTAAACGAGTTGTTGGGCATAATGCCCTTGCTATCCATGTTGGAGATCGATAGGTTCATACCGCCACGTTCTGTACCCGATGCCAATGATATAGTGTTCGTCATGTTCTGACCGGTGCGGAAGAAGTCTTTAATGATGCCGCGTTGTGGTTCATACGGCACATCTACACCATCGAACAGTACCTGCCGCATGCCGGGCTCAAACTTCTCGCCAAACGACCACTGGCCTGTGCCGGTGTTGGGCGTTGTAGGGCGCACGCCGTTTTCGCCCTGGCCGTATTCGTATTGATAGTCGGTAAAGTCCAGCGGTGTTTCGCGTGTATAGTTCATGTTATAGGTAATGCCTATACCTCTGCCTTCGCCTTTAGACTTTGTTGTAATCATGATCACACCGTCTTTGGCGCGGGAGCCGTAGAGCGCGGCTGCCGCAGCGCCTTTCAATACGGTCATGCTTTCCACATCGTCGGGGTTAATACTTTGAAGACCGTCGCCGCCGTCGGAGGTGTTACCACCACCGCCGCCACCACCGCGTACGCCAAGCGATCCATCGTTGTTCGATCCGCTGCCTACGGGGTTTGTGCCGAAGTTGGTGTTATCGATCGGTACACCGTTCACAACAATAAGCGGACTATTCTGTCCGCCCATAGACGATTGCCCGCGGATCCGGATTTTCGATGTGCCACCGGGTCCGGTACCCAACCCTGCAATGTTCACCCCGGCTATCTTGCCTTGCAGCGAGTTCATAAGGTTTGGTGTACGGTTAATGGTGAGTTGGTCAGACGTTACTTTGGTTGTGGCATAACCAAGGCTCTTGGTGGTCTTCTCGATACCCAGCGCTGTTACAACAACTTCTTCCAGCGACTGTAGGTCGGGCTCCATCACAATGTCTACTATCGCCCGGGCACCCACGGCCGCTTCTTTTTCCTTATAACCTATAAAAGAAAATACAAGAATAGCATCTTCGGCAACGGAGATAGAATACTTTCCATCGGCGTCTGTTACCGTACCTACCGATGTTCCTTTAATCACCACGTTTACGCCCGGCAGCGGCGAACCGGTTTCTTCGGTAACCGTACCACTTACCTGAATAGCGGCATAGTTCTTACTATACGGCAATTCTTTCGAGTACCTGTCATGCCCGTGTGGCAAGGCTTGTTGGCATAGCAACGTAAGCACGCCAATAAATAGGTAGTGTTTTCGCATAGTTTGATAGTTTAATTTAACTCTTCTTGATTGGTTTCCGGTCAAAGCAACGTGTCGTACCCGAAGATCACCAAGCCTGAATAGTATTCAGGAAGCAAGCTCAGATTGGGACACGTGTCAGTATCCTGTGGTAGCAAGGGGGGCTTGGGAACTAACTCAGGTTGTTTATAAAGATTCGCAACTTTAAATCGGCGAACTTCCAATAAAAACCAGTGATGGATATTAAACAAACGGTTGCAATTACGTAAGTTGTACTTTAGAAATTGAACAATAACAGAGGGTCGGACCGGGTATTTAATCGATTTACGACGATTTGAAAGCGGAAAGTGTATGTATTATAGTGACAACTTATGCGTGGAACTTGCCAATTGCTTCTTGTATCTTACTTATAATCGCTTCATCTTTTTTCTGCTCGCATGAATCAATATTTACTTCAGCAAGGCACGTCGAAAGAATTACAGCCGTTCGCGCACATCGCAGAGTTTGCGATGAAGAAGAACAACAGCGTTCAACTTAACGCGCTGCATGCCTCTACCACCAAGAGCCTGCGCATTTACTATGTAATCGATGGTAAGTTTGAGTGGGTAATCCACGATCAGCACCACATTCTTTATCCCGGCGACCTTGCCTGTATTCTACCCGGCCAGTCCTTTAGCGGCGAAGAAGACGTTATGAACATCGGTTCCTTATACTGGCTGCACGTGCACATGGAGCACTTTGCCACACCGCAGCAGGAACAGCGCCGCCCATGGAGCGGCCTCTCAGACGATGAGCGTTTAACCATCGGTAAAACATTAGGCCATAGCTCATCGGTACTTAATCTTAAAGAGGCTGCTGCTATACTGCACAACATCGAGCAAGAGTTGTTCCGCCAGGAAATAGGCTACTGCACACGCGTAAACCAACTGGTAGACGAACTCTTCATCGTCATGGCCCGCCAGTCCACACGCCAATGTGCCTCGCGCCGCGACTTCCCCCAAACGTTTATGAAGTTCGAACAAACCGTTCGCGAAAACCTGGCCCACCAATGGACCGTAGACGAAATGGCCTCACTCATCGGTCTCGGCACCACAGCCTTTACCGAGAAGGTAAAAAGCTATACAGGCTTCTCGCCGCAGCATTACCTTATCAACATGCGCATCTCCGAAGCCATACGCCTGCTGCGCTGCGATAATGTTAACGTAACAGACATCGCCCTGGATACAGGCTTCTACTCATCACAGCACTTCTCGACAACGTTCAAAAAAATGACAGGCTATACGCCAGGCGAATTCCGCAAAAAAACCATCTGAACAAGATTGCGTGGATGTCTATGATGAACAAAGATTATAGCCGTGTAGACGATACTGGCAGAGGTGCTTAACAACCATACTTTTGTAATCCTGTTCATCATAGACTTCCATGTAATCCTGTTCAGACAAAGAATGGAATCCCCGGCGTGGCATACTTCTTCATTCCTTCCTCGTTAATCTCCACGCCAATGCCCGGCTTTTCAGACAGTGTTATGAAACCATTCTCGATCATAGGCCCATCGTATTTGATGATCTCTTTGAACATCGGATCGGTGTGGAAATAGATTTGCCATTCGAGAATGAGGAAGTTGGGTACGGAGGCGCAAACGTGGCACGAGGCCATGGCACCGAGGTACGAGGCTACCATGTGCGGGGCAAAGGGCACGTAGTACAGGTTGGCGAGGTTGGCAATGCGTTGGCCTTCGCCAAGGCCGCCAGCCTTCTGGAGGTCGGGCATGATAATGTCTACGGCGCCTATTTCGAGCATGCGGCGGAAGCCGTAGGCGAGGTAGTGGTTTTCGCCGGCGCAGATCGGTGTGCTGGTAGAATCGGTTATAAGTTTGTAGGCTTCTACGTTTTCGGCGGGTATCGGTTCTTCAAGCCACATCAGGTTCATGGGCTCAAGGCGTTTGGCTACCTGTTGCGCGGTAGGGGCATCGTATCGTCCGTGCATATCGAGGCAGATGTCTATGTTGGGGCCAACGGCCTGACGTGCGGCGGCCACCTGGTCTACCATACGTTGAAGTTCGCCCGGGCTGGCAGTCCAGTTGTATGGATCGTACTTGGCGGGATCGTTGAACTGATCGAGGTCGAACTTCACAGCGGTGAAGCCCATTTTTTTTGCTTCGAGTGCGCTGTTGGCAAAGTCTTGCGGTGTAGGTAGCCTGGTTTGGTATAGGGCAGTATCGCAATACACGCGGATCTTATCGCGAAACTTGCCGCCAAGCAGTTGGTATACGGGTACGTTGAGCGCTTTGCCTGCTATATCCCACAGGGCTGTTTCAATGGCGGTAAGTACGGCGATATACATACCCGACTGTGCACCTTCGAAGAAGCCCGACCGGCGAATGTCTTCTGCAAGCCGGTTTACATTGAGCGGGTTCTTCCCTTTGATGCGTGTCTCGAACATCTTTACGAGATGATACGTGCCGGGTGTGGCATCTACACCTTCGCCACAACCCCAGATGCCCTGGTTGGTATATACTTTCACAAACAGGCTATGACCGTTGCGTATATAGCCGCATTTCACTTCGGTTATTTTAAGATCCGATGGCTTGCCGGTCATGTTCGGCGATTTATCGAGCGCGGCTTCGAGGCCCTGGGCAAAGCCCGACAGCGGAGCCAGCGCACCGGCGGTGAGGGCAGCTTTCTTGAAGAATGAACGACGCGAGTTTGATGTTGTCATGGTGTAATAGGTTAAGTTAAGCGGCTTACCAGGTACGGTTCTTTAATAATTCCTGAATCTGATCTTTCGGTACGGGCAGCTCGTTGATGTGATCGTTGAGCCACTTCGAGAAATCTTTTTCAATCTCGTCCGACCAGCGGTTGTCTATCTGGCCGGGAGTATACTTCTGCTCGCGCAGGCGCTGGTGGCCGAACATATCGCGCAGCCGTACAATCTCTGACGTCTTCACTACCTTCTCGGCCAGGTGCGGAGGGATGAAGATCACGCCGCCATCGCGGCCCAGCACAACGTCGCCGGGCATAACCGTAGCGTGGCCTATGCGTGTTGGGGTATTGATGCCGGTGAGGGTTGTGTTGAGTTCGCCATCAGGATTGTTGAGGTGGTGCGATGGATGGTAGGTGCGAAAGAACGACGTAAAACGTTTGATCTCGTTAAGTCCGTTGATGTCGCGTATCGCGCCGTTGTATACAATGCCATTGCCGGTCTTGGCGTAGATGGAGTTGCCGAGGTTGTCGCCAATGGTTGGGCCGTCTTCATGCGCGCCAAACTGATCTACCACATAGACATCGCGTTTGGTAAGCATATCGATGGGCCAGGCGTTTTGCGACTTGATACGTTTATCTTTCGTGTGGCCTTTGTCGTCGATCACGCGGTGTATGTCAGGGCGGCCGGGCATGAAGGTAGCCGTTAGGGCGCGACCTACCAGCACGCTGTCGGGGTTGATGCTCATCCAGCCGTCTTCATACTGGTGTTTATAGTTATCGCCTTTTAGCACGGCCCAGGCTTCTTCCAGGGTAACGCGCTTCATGCGGTTCAGTATAGCGTCGGGCACCTTCGGGCGGCCGTCATCAAAGCGTTCGCCTTTCCAGAGGGGCGTGAGAAAAATCAGTTCTTCTTTGGATAGCTGCTGGG
>Ga0065165_1002646_pt1 | contig 14509 bp, 21 predicted proteins | sample AraplaMF_Cvi_mMF_FD_63813 | JGI IMG/M metagenome (GOLD analysis project Ga0065165, IMG submission 63813) | Arabidopsis root microbial communities from the University of North Carolina, USA - plate scrape MF_Cvi_mMF (version 2) (version 3) | ecosystem: Host-associated > Plants > Roots >...
GAACACCAGCGTGAACCGCCCCTTGTCGTTCTCGATCCGCCGCACCTCCTTCAGCCCCAGCGCATCCTGGTAAAACTTCAGCGCGACATCGAGATTGCGCACGCGCAGCATGGTGTGGAGGTAACGCATGGTTGTTGCTCCCTTTGATGGACGGAGGGTTTTGCTTTGGGCCGGGACGGCGGGAGAGGAGATAGCAGGAAATGGGGAGGAGGGGCAGGGGGCGGGGGCAAATGTGGGTGAGGAGAATACGTGCTGTCGTAAGCAAAACCGAAGCCTCAGGCTGGAGGGTTCACTCTCCCCGTAACTCTGTTGCACGTCGAGCAATGCTTAAAGGGAGGCCTCGTTCTGTGCTTGCAAAACACCTGAGGTTGAAATCATAATCAGTAACTCGACGCATCTCTTGGCGTCGGCGACTCAAGACAGGCAGCTTTTCGAATCGGTAACAAAATGGACGAAGGAAGCGGAAACGGCGTCGTGTCCGGTATCAAGAAATTGTCCGGCACTTATGGTCTCCTTCATCTCGTTTGGGCTTTGATTTCGGGGCTGTTTATCGGCTATATCTTTATACTAGTGCTTCCAATCGCTATTTCCGCGATGGCATCCGGACGCGGCATCACCCTCTCGGTACTTGAGATCGGCGCCGATAATTCGTGCGAGCACGCTCCCGAGATGATTTCGAATGCCGCTAGCAACAATGAATTGGCCCTGTACAAAGACTATATCGATAGACTGCTAGGACAACGAAATTTTGCGCAGTCAAAGTCATTCGCGCAGTCTGGATCGACACCTGCAGTAGATAGCTATGTGCCCACGGAGCAGGTTCTCAAAGATGCCTTCAGCAATATTGAGACGCTGAGCAGAAATCGCAAAGCCGCCTTCGACGCGATCATTGCGCGCTGCTTTAAAGAGACCTCTACGAGTGAAATCTTCACGTGGAACGTGGTCTTTCTTGTTCTCGGATTGGTGACAACCATTCTGATATTTGCATTCGCGCTCATCACGACTCTCGCTGGTGCTCGTTGGCCGTGGGAGAGCGCGCCTAAGTCCGGCTCGACCAGCTCGCACAGCTTATGAAAACGGGTCGAGGAATTACGGTGACACTGCACTCAGTTGACGCTGTCCGTCGAGCGTGGACCGAAGCCGTAAGAATTACGGTGACAGTGCACTAGATTGACGCCGCCCTTGAGCCTTCGCGCTTGGAATATCGACAATGGCGGGAAAATTTAGTGCACTGTCAAAGTAGTTCCCGCCACCGAGATCGTCCTCGTCATGGGAAAGATGTTTGGTGCCTAGATGGCCGGCTCGTTTGAAGATCTGCTCGACCTGTCAGAGTTCGATGGCACGTCGCAGATTGCAAAATTCATCCATAAGGAAGATGAAGGCATAAACACTTATCGGAGCACGTGGAGCTACATTTCGTACAGCTACGCCCTCGCTTTCGATGAGCTAGCGCGCAAGGCGTTTGAGGATGGTGCGCGGGGTGCGAACCTCGGTAACGCGCTGTTCTTCCTCGCGCGCCACTCGATAGAACTCGAACTTAAAAACATCATTGTCGAGTATACCGAGACCGACGATGCCCCGCCTGAACTTGCGGGACATCACCTGGTGAAGTTGTGGGAGCAGCTTTCTGGCTACATGGAGAGGTGGGGCGTGCCAGCGACCGATGATTGGGGGATCAATGTCGCCAAGCTCATCGCCGATATCCAAGCGGCGGACCCAGGCGGCGACCGTTTCCGATATCCCGCGGACATTAAGGGCAACCCCTTCGAGCCAACGCGGGTTGAAATCGAGGGGCTAATTCGCGCTCACAATAGCATCACGATGTATCTCAATGCGTGCGGCGAAATGCACTCAGACGGATTCCGGGGCTGACTGCTTGCCAAAAATCTCGATGGTGTGTGCATAATAGGGCGTGGCTAAATCAAAGGCCGGTCGTCCACCGATTCCAGATGTGGCGGTTCTTCACGAGAGCTATATGTCTCTGGGTATTACGGTGACAGGGTATTACGGTGAAGGTGCACTCAATTGACTTGTCCGCCACACGTGGTCGAAGCGTGCAGAGCGAGTAGGGCGGCGATCCAAGCTATTTTAATGCACCGTAATCCTCTCAAACAAAAAGTGCATATCGATGCAGAAGGATGCTCAGCGTGTGAGCAGAGGGGCAGGGCATGACTTGCAACAGAACGCTCGGCCCCTTCAACCCCGCGGGGTGCGCTTCAATGCGCGCAGTCATCAGGCGCACAGGTCTTGAATCTCGTCAGGCAGTCAGCCTATCTGTCGAGCATGGATAACTATCCAAAACCCCTGAAGCCCAGGGGAAAAGGCAGCGAGAAGGAATCCTTCGACCAGTGGTGGGAGAGGGCACGCTCCTATTTCAGGAACGTCCCGGAGAACGTTGCCCAATACTGGCTGTACGAGCATTGGGATCGATCGCCGTACCGGTATCTGAAATCAAAGGACTACAGCTTCAAACTTGCTCGTTGGCCAGTTGCGAAGCTTAGTGAGATCCGCACGACCTGGAATCGCTTCGATCCGGACCATGCCAAATGCGTTTCTCAAGGTCGGGGTCTGGTCGAGGATTGGGAGTTCAAAGAACCGTACCTGACCGCGGACTACATGGTCGAGCACGGCAACTTTCCCGCACCGATCATCGTGCTGGATAACAGGGACGGGCATGTCGGCGCCGTTCCTTCCTACGAAACGTTGCCGGCGGCCTATGTCCTGATGGAAGGTCACCGCCGCTTTAACCTGGCGCTATATCTCCGCAGCACGAGCCGACTGAAGCCGGAAGTCGAGGTGTGGCTGATGACGAAAATCCCGGCCTAGGCGGCCGCGATCGTTTCGATGTGCGCCATGATCTGGCGGCCGTAAGGGAGAAGGGGAGTTACGGTGACAGTGCACCAAACTCGGAATGGCGCATGAGTGATTTGAATGTACCGTCACTGCAATTCCGTAGAGCTCCGGCGGTAAATGCAATTAGGTGCTGTGATCACAATTGCCATTAACGCCGTCTGAGCGCCTCCAAATGCTCAGTAAAGCCGACGTAAGACTGCCTCGCGTCAGAGTTGCTTGTACGACCAACATTATTGGTTATGGCCAGAGTAAGGTCGGAGGCTTTAGATACAGTTGCAAGCGCAAAGCGCGTGACCGCCTTGGTAACTGGGTCATCTTTGGCGACTTTGCCGTAAACGATGTAAGGAATATTCACGCTGAGAAGCCGTTCCACGGTAGTCTGAGTCCCAGTGTATGGCGGATTCACCAGCACCGCGATATCGGCGCTCTTGTCGTGTAGATACTCGAATGCTTCGGGCATGTGCCTGACAACCTCGACTCTCATCCCCAATTGATGTAGCGCGCTACGCTCATAGAACGTCTCTTCGAAACGTTCATCTATCCAAAGTACCCGTTTTCCAGCAAGGCGATCCAAAGACAACTTACTCGTGACTGCTTCAGCTGTCCGAATCGAATTGGCAGCTTGGGCGGCGACCGTGGTCTCTCCTGGTGTGGGAACAAACTTGACGATTTCAGCTTGCGCAATATCGATCGCGGCATTTCGCTTCGCGGTTGCTTCCACTCCAAAGGCCTTAATTGATCCCTCCGTCATGTTTGCCAAGAAGTCGCGCACGAAGGGAGAAAACTTATGTATCAGCCATAAGACAACCAGGGGCCACGCCACAGCCTGCAGAAGACCGGATATGGCTTGGGCTACTCTTACGTAGTCGTCGACAGCCATACAAATTGCACCTAAAAATGTCCCGGCTTACAATATGCTAGGAATTACGGTGACAGTGCATTGAGACCCGAACTGGGGGAAAGAACGTCTCGTAAGCTTTGACGAAGCCGGCGATTTACGCCGAGTATTGCGGCTATCGCTGTGATCTTGTTTCCAATCTCACTGGTAGAGAAGCTTCCCAGTTTGGGCCGGCATGGTTCATTTTGCGCCCCTTCGGCCGCAGGCTACAACTGGACCGGGAAAAAGCAATCCCCGTATCATGATTAAAGATGTGTTTGGCGATGCACGCGACGATTCGGAGTTAGAATAATTGTGCGCTCAATTGGATACATCCAAGTTCAGAGGCGCCGCCATCGTCCGGGATTACGGTGACAGTGCGGCGAACGCGCCATGGTTGCAGCGTAAGTGCTCAACCTCACCCGGACGGGTGATGAGGCACCCGCCATCGTTCGATATCCACATACCGGACGTACTCGTGGGAGTCTGATCTAGCTCGGTCGTCGAGCGAACGAGCAGGGAGCAACCCTCACCGAAGGCTTCGAACATCTGATCACGGGCGTTGTGCGAGTGACGGAAAAACGACGGCTTCAAACCGTGGAGGAGTTGGGGTGCGCTGCCACCATGACTCAAATTCGATGTCGAGACAGCAGCGCTCGCTCAAATCGGTTTTAGGGGGAGTACAATGAGTGCCTTAACTGCATGCAGGGTGCCGTTCATTCTCTATTTCATTCTGCTTTTCTCCGTGGCTCCGATGAGCCAAGCGGCAGGAGCGAGCCCGTACACGGTTCTGAGCCAGTACGTACTGGGCACGATTTGCCTCACATACTCTGCATATGTCTGCAAAAGGAATCTTCGAATGCTATATGGCTTGTTTGGTGCAGCAGTGTTTATCACGGCCTCGATTGCGACCTTTACAAAAGTCGTGGGTGGAAGTTGGCCTGAGTGGGATAGAAACACCGGCATCATCATCAGCTTGGTAAGGGGTTCGTTCTCTCGAAGACATCGAAGCGGACCTTCCCGACGGTTTGCGCGGTGTTTGGGAATGGCTTTTCCCAAAGCGATCACAAGATGAGGGGAGTGGCTGAGCAGTGTGGAATGCAGTGACAGGGCTGGACTGCACCCGTCTTCGTCGACCGTGGCGCTCCACTTCAGAATGCGATACCGGGATTACGGTGATAGTGCACTTAATTACGCGTGGTCGAAGCGTGCAGAGCGAGCGATCGCGAGTCAATTTGGCGCACTGTCACCGTAATTTCGACCCCAGCAGGACGGCGGTCTTTGTGGGCTTTGAGGTTCAATATCACGCAGCCCGTTCTAAGTAACGAAGTAACGTCACGGTTCTCACCCTATAAGGGGGAGACCGGAACGCGCGCGGACGTGTTAGTGTCGGTCTTGATAGAGGGAGGTGAGCAATGGACAGAGAAGCTCTTTCTGGATTGTCACCTATCTGGCTGATCGGTCTTGCCTTGGCCTTGGGTGTAACCGTGGTCACACTCGTCCCCATCACCTTCGCGGGGCGGGACGCGATTACTCCAGGAAGCTGGATAGGCTTTTGCGGAAGCGTTCTTGGTGGCTCCCTGACCGTGATCGGCTTCTTCGTCGCTGCCAACAACGTCAACCGGCAGCTTCGCGTTAATTTGATCAGCCGCGAAGAAAGCCGCATCGAAGAACAGCTTCCCCAAATGGATGAATTGATTGACCATGTACTCGATATGTTGAGCGCTAACGAAAACGGCCTTGCGGCGCTTTGGGAGGCAATGCGAAAATATCGAGACGAAGAAGCGTCCGACCTCACCAATACAGTTCGATCCGATGGCGGTCGAAGCGTAAACTGGCAAATTACTGACCGTGCCGTAGCCGCGCACATGTCTGTTGTCGATCCGACGCTTCGTCGGCGATTCCTCGGCGCCCTTTCAGAACTTCGACTTGGCCTGGACGCCGTGGACGGTCGTGTGATCATAGTGGAAGAGTCGGGATACCGTGCCGGGCTGGCCCTGTTGCAAATCTTGATGCACGAAGCCATAGAAAAAACGTCCACTTATAAGAAACGTCTCGTAGTCTTCAGGGCGGAACTCGAGCGATACTTCGAAAGGTAAGTCGGATTGTGGGATGGCGGTGACAGCACTAGGCTGCCCCCCTGAAGTGAGACACGACGATTACAGTGATAGCGTCGGTTATCCCGGGTTATGCCGTCGGCGAGATAGCGCGCCAGCACGGCTAGCGAAGTCACTCACCTTGGTCTACGTCACCTCGCGCCAGCGCATCGGAAGCACGCCGTTCTCCCTGAAACTACCGATGAAACCGAAACGCGCAGCTTGCGGATTGCGGCCGGCCTCGATCGTCGTGCCGAGGATCTGCACGACGTCACTCTCGTCATAAGCGGGCCAGGACGGCAGGCCCGGTCCGTTGGGATTGCCGCGCATCGCAAAGTTCACCCAATAGCTCATCATCGCCTGCGACAGCGCGCGGTCGGCCTCGGCGGGCTGCGTGGTGCTGCCGATCACGCGTTGCGGCGTCAGCGTGCCGAACACGAAGGGGATTTCTGTGACGTGCGAGGCGATCGGCGTGTAGGGCGAGGTGTAATTGAAGTGGTAGCCGTAAATCGGCGCGCGCGTGCTTGCCCGGTGCAGCCGCAGCCATTGCCAGCACTGCTCGCCGACCACCATGTCGCCGGTGAGGGCTGCGGCTGACGCCTTCGCGTGCGCGTCGGTGTCGGCAGGGTAGAGCTTTTGGAAGTCCGCAAGCCGCTCGTGGCCGAACATCGCCTGCGCTGCCGTGCGAAAGGCTTGCGCCGATTGCGCGGGCAGGGATTGCGACATGAACGGGAATTCCTCCGCGCTGTTCCAGCCGGCGAGCAGGGGGATGTGCATCTGCTCGCCGCGCAGGAAGCGTCGCGCGGGTACGTCCGGCACCACGTAGCGATCGATGCTCGGTGAGAATGCGTCGGTGACGTGGTCGCGCCCAAAATTCCAGGGCGCGGCTGCATTCAACTGTTCGGCCGGGATCGCACGCAAGGCCGCGATCGACGCACCGCCTTGGCGGCGCGCGAAGGCGATGCCGCGCGCGCGGGCTTCGTCGAAATCTTGCAGTGGCCCGTGCCTTCCGTCCCAGAAGGCGCCGCTTTCGCCGATCGCCTTGTGGAACAGGCCGCGCGCGAGTGGCGAGGCCATCAGAATCCCGACGGCCATGGCGCCGGCGGATTCACCGAACAGGGTGACGTTGTCGGGATCGCCGCCGAACGCGGCGATGTTGGCTTTGACCCAGCGCAGCGCCGCGAGCTGATCCTGCAAACCGTAATTGCCGGAAGGCGCCTGCGTATCGAGGTCGGGATGCGCGAGAAAGCCGAAGATGCCGAGCCGATAGTTGAAGCTGACGACGACGACGCCCTTTGCGGCGAGCCCGCTTCCGTCGGTGGCGGGATTGGCCGACGAGCCGAACTGAAAGCCGCCGCCGTGAATCCACACCATGACGGGCCGTCTCTCGTTCGCTGCTGTCGCGGCGGTCCAGACATTGAGATAGAGGCAGTCCTCGCTGCGCGGCCCCGGCCGGGGATCGTTTTCCAGCGACGAGAGACAGCCCGCGCCAAACATCAGCGCATCGCGCACACCATGCCATGGCGCCGGCGGCTGCGGCGCGCGCCAGCGCAGCGCTCCGGTCGGAGGTGCGGCGTAGGGGATGCCCTTGAACGCCAGCACGCCGCTTTCGTCACGTGGCTGGCCACGCAGCTCGCCGTCCCGGGTGCGGACCTGGCGGCCCAGCCCGGCAGCGGTCGAGGTCATGAGGGCATGCACGGTCGCGTCTCCTTAAGTATTGCGGGCGACCTCGGATCTACCGGCTTTCTCGCTGGATGAATTTGCGTATAATCGCAATCGATCGCTAAAAACCGTCAATGATGAGACAGCCGCTTCGTTATCCTCTTTCTTATCCCTGGCTCGACCTGGACGTGGACGACCGGTCGGCGCCGGTCATTGCCGTGCGCGTCGATGCCGATGGCACGAAGGGCGAGGTGCCTGACCACAGCCATCGCAAGGGGCAGCTCGTGGTGTCCTTCGGGGGCGGGGTCACTTGCCGCGTTCCTGATGGCTTGTGGATGGTGCCGCCGCATTGCGCGGTCTGGATCCCGGGCGATATGGCGCATAGCAATCGCGCCACCGCCAATGCGCGTCTGTATTTCGTCTACATCGAGGCGGAGCTGGTCGATCTGCCCAAGAGCTGCTGCACCATTTCGATCTCGCCGTTGCTGCGCGAATTGATCGTCGCATTGTCCGATGGCGTGCAGCATGACGAGGTGAGACGAGAGCGACTGATCGGCGTGCTGCTCGGCGAGTTGCCGCGGATGCCAATCCAGCAGTTGCATCTGCCGCTGCCGGACGAGCCGCGCCTGAAGCGGATCGCAGCAGCGCTCGCGGACGATCCCGCGGACCGTCGCACGCTGGCGGAGTGGGCCGGCCACCTCGCGCTCAGCGAGAGCAGCCTTGCGCGTCTCGTGGTGAAAGAGACCGGCCTGACCTTCGGACGCTGGCGCCAGCAATTGCACCTGATCGTCGCCATCCGCGAGCTCGCCTCCGGCGCGAGCGTGCAGCAGGTCTCGGCCGATCTCGGCTATGAGTCGGTCACGGCCTTCATCACGATGTTCAGGAAGGCGCTGGGAAAGCCGCCGGCCGCCTATATCAGCAGCGTCGCACAACAGACCTGATCGCTGCCGCCCTGAGCCAGGGACTTTCCGGGACATCGATCGAGGTTGATCGGGAGAAAACTCCCGTCATAATCGACACAACCAGAGGGGGTGATGATGTCCGGAGAATATTTGGTTCTCATGAGACTGGCTCAGCTCATGTTGGGTTCGATTATCGGACTGATTTGCATTTACTTCGGCTACAGGCTGTTTGCCCAGATACCCGTGAACATCACGAACGACGGGCATTTCAAGATGCCTGAAATCGGCGAGGCAAAGCTGAAGGTCGCGCCCGGGGTGTTCTTCGCCATTCTCGGATCCGCGATCGTCTACTTTTCCTTGGACCGGTCAATCAGCATCCGATATTCACCACCAGCCGAGACCGCCGTCTCGCCACGCGCGGACGCGCGGTCGTCATTACCGCCTTCAGAGACAAAAGCGCCATCCGTGCAGACGGAGGCCAGGGACGCCTTGCCCGGGGAAGACAAATCCAAAGGCTTGTCGCCGCCCACCCTGCCATCGGCCGGCAACACGCCCGCTCCCAGGTTCGAGTATGGACAGTCCCGGGGGCCGGGCGGGTTGAGTTACGATTGCCAATCGCCCGGTCCGACGGGTTGTCGAATGAAATAAAACGCCGGAGGGGACGGGCCTCGTAGTGCAGGCCTCGTCGTGCAAAGGGAGGTTATGGGATGACGATGACAGCACGGTCGCCGTCATCCCGCTCGTCGGTCATTTGATGTCAGGTCACGCGATGCCGGTCACTTGGCGTAGCCCTGGGAGCGCAGCCACGCGATCTTGCGGTCGCCATTCATCCAGTCGTCGGCATCCGCCTTGCTGGTAAATCCGGTGATTTCACGCTGCTCGCTGTCCGGATAGTCGGCCAGGATTTTCCAGTCGCCTTCGGCGACACGTACGGTTCTGAAGGTCACTTTTGTTTTTGCCATGCCGCATTATGCAGCGTCTGGCTCGAAATGAAAACCCGCCTTGCGGCCGGACTGCGATCCCCTGGCTGTCGGGCCGGTTTTTCGCGCCGTCGCCGCAGCCGTAACGGTGTGTGCCCATGGTCGGCGCCCGTTCAACCTGATAAGCAGACCACGTTTGGAATTGGAGGTTTGATGAAATATTTGCTCGTCATTGCGATCGTCCTTGGAGCCGGTCCGGCCCTCGCTCAACAAAAGAAGTCCCAGGCCAAGAAGACCTGCACGTATGATGAGTGCGTGTCGATCAACAAGGCCAGAGGCTGGAGCGGCGGAGAAGTCAGCCGCTGGTGCACGGCCAATCCCGGCAAATGCGACAACTACTGATCGAAGGCCGCCCTGACGGGCGGCCTTTTTGCCGGAGATGACGACGGGATTCAATGCGCGCACTGAACCGTACCCCGGTTCACCCCCTCGGGAGTTGAACCCCGGCAGAGCCGCCACGACTAAACGGCATGAAAAAGAACGTCATCATCTCGTTGGCCATCGCAGCCCTGGTGCGTGACGTGACGTATGGCAAGGCTGGATGAGCGATCATGCTTGACGCCTTGCTCGGCCTGATCTTCGACCTGGTCCTGAGCGCGGTCGGGACCGCGATCGCCAAATTGTTCGGCGTGGCCGACGCGGCCGAGTTCGCGCCTGTCGTCATCGGCCTCGGCTTCGTCGCGATCGGCTTCGCGGTCGCCGTGTGGGGGCATTGAAGAGCGACCGTCGCGAAAACGATCGCTCGTTCCGGCCGGGGTTGCCGCCTGACGCGCGAGGAGATGACGATGAATCGTCATCGCGCTTCAGGTTGTCGTTGAGCATGATCTTTCGGAAAACCGCGTCGCGCTTTTCCGAACCTCGTTCTAGGCTGCAATCCGCCGCTCGACGGGCGCGGCCATCGTCAGCAGCTTCAGCACTTCGGCATGATCGAGGTCCGGAACTGCGATCGCCGTGTGGCTGTAGACCGCGTGGCTCCGTGATGTCGCGATCTGGTCCAGGATCTCCTTGCCCTTGATGACATGCAAGCCCATGCCGTCGCCGGACGGGAAGATCGCGAGCACAACGTCATAGGCCGCGATGACCGCTTTCAGCGCTTCCGCCTTGTCCTCGGCAAGGTCGACGAAAACGCGAACATCCGCTGCGAGTTCACGCAGCTCGTTAAAATCCAGCACTGTGGGGTTACTCCAACGCAACGATACTGAACGGAAGCTTGGCGGCGTTGGGTTACTGAAGTCTGAACAGCGCAGCGCCAGCCACAGGTTTCACGACGAGGTGACGGGATGGGCGAGGGGACACGGGCACCCGTCAATTCCGCGGCCAACTCAAGCCCGATGGTGACCGCTGCCTGGGGATAAAACCGCGGAACCCGCAACGAGCGCGGCTTGTGTTTTGGGCCTCGATGGGTTCTAAGCCCCGTGACTTCATGACAACAGGCATGAATCGGCAGCGCGCTGCGTGGTTCAGCCGCGTCCTGAGCAGAAATTTGCTCGCTCGCACAAAGGGATTCCAGACATGGCGAAGATGACGAAGACACAGTTGATCGATGCGATTGCCGAGGGCACACAGCTCTCGAAGAACGACGTGAAGTCGGTCATCGAGTACATGGCGACGGTCGGCTACAAGGAGCTCAACGAGTCGGGCGAGTTCGTTATTCCCGGTTTCGTGAAGATGTCGGTCGTGAACAAGCCGGCGACCGAAGCCCGCATGGGCGTCAATCCCTTCACCAAGGAGCCGATGCAGTTCGCGGCCAAGCCCGCCAGCAAGTCGGTGAAGGCCTCGCCGCTCAAGGTCGCCAAGGACTCCGTCTGATCCGGACCAATCGCGCACAATTTGCGTGCCCTGAGCCCCGTTCCGATCGCATCGGAGCGGGGCTTTGGATTCCTGCCGTGACGCGTCGTCCCGGCGCGAAGCGAGGTCCGCAAACGGCGAAAACCCCGCCTGGGGGAAGCGGGGCTTTCTGGTGGGGGGAAGCCTGGGGGAGGCTTCAATGATTGGACGCGCCGGCGACGAAGAGGTTCATCACCCGCGTGCAGAAACAGGAAACCCCGCGCTTGCGCGCGGGGCTTTCCAAACTGACGGCGATGGGATTTCAGCGCCTGGCCGTCAGCCGTGGCTCTAACTTAAAGTTGAAACTCCAAAAAGCAACAGCGCCGCGGTGACGGAATATGTTCGTCCATCGCGGCGCTGCGAGATTGACTGGGCGCTGAAATCCCCAGCCTCGATGGGTCTGTGCGCGGCCTCAAAGGTTCAAGATTTGCGGTCGAAATCGCGCACGAGGGGCTGGACTTTTTGTTCTCATTTTGTTCTTATGAGCCACCTTGGAGGTGACTCATGACCATCGAGAAACAGCGTGAAGTGATCAGGCTCTGGAACCAGCTCAGGAAGGTCGAGGGCCCGGCGGCGGAAGAGCTGCGCATCCAGATCCTGGAGTGCTTTTCCGAGAAGGGCAAAGCGAAGAAAGCGGCTTGACGAGCGCCGGCGGACATCGACGGCACGCGGCAACCGGCGAGCGCGATTTTGTTTTTGAGTTCGCGCCTCGCCGGACCTCCGCGACGGGTGCGCGTCGGCGGAGTGGCGCTGGCGATCCGACACGGGTCGTCGGGCTCGCCGTTGTGGCTTGGTCGTTTCGCCGTCGTCTCGAAATGTCGTTGCGAAGATTTCTGCCGCGACGGGCCATCACGACGACCAGTTTCATCGATCGTTAGGAAACGCTGCGCGCTGATTTTCGCGACTCCGATTCGTTCCTTGCGAACGAAATGGAGTCGGATGCAGAACAAGCCGTGGCTTCTGTGTCGATGCGGGACATCGGCGCAGCATCCGTGATTCCTCGCACAGTCTCGTTCTGCCGTCCTCGTTTACACAGAGACGAGGGAGAGCGAGATGGATGCGTGCTGGCTTGTCGAGATGTTCGTCGAGATCGCGAAACTGTTCTGGTTCGACCGGCACCCGCGTTCGCGCAAAGGCAGGCCGTCGGTGCCGCAAGTGCGGCCGCCACAATCGTGCGCCGGCGGCGCGAGGTGATCATGCGTCCGACGCGATCTTCATGCTCGTTTGCATGCGAACGATTTGTTAAGGTCTGCTGCGCGCCGATTTCTTCGATTCCGATTCGTTCTTCGAGAACGAAAAGCGGGTGAAGCTGGAACAAAGCCGGCCGGCGGACGCCGCAGCCGTCGCATCACCGTCTCGACGCTCGCCGCCGCCGGCGTTATCGTCGTGCCGATGGCGGGCGCGACATGAAGAACGGCCTTTATTCCCATCCACATCCAACATGCTCGACGGCGTGAAGGGCCGCGGGCCGTCGCAGCCTGGGCTTTCGTGCGACCTTGAAGCGGCTCGTCGCGATCCAATAGATCTTTTCGGAAAACCGCTTCGCACCTTACCGGATCATGCTCGGCGATGCCGCAATCGGCTAACCAAACCTTGCGCGGATGCCGATAACCCTATTCGGTTAGGTTAAAAGCCCAATTGCGTTGCGCTGGCTGCTGCTTCGCGTAGGTGTTGTTGGCGTAGGTGTTCTTGCAACGACAAGAACGACTTTGCCAACAAGCAGCTTTTGACATGACCCCTTTTTCAGAGCCGTCCTTTTATCAGGGCGACCGCCACACCTACCGGCGCGTGGCCATCGTCGGCACGCTTTTCTGTCTCGCTTTCGTGGCGATCAGCTTCTCGCTGCGGCCGCAAGCTGAGGATATCCGCGTCGCGGTCAAGGCGGACCGGCTGGTGCGCACGGCCGGGCAGGCGCCCCACGCCAACTAGCACCGATCCCCGTAAGCCTGATCGTCGGCAGACGCGGGCGGGCACGCGGCGCCGCTTCTCGCGAGCACGACGAAGCCGGCATAGCCGGACAAATTGAGCAGCACTTCGAGCCAGACGGGCATGTCGGTCTCACTTGTCGAGTCACTTGCGTGAAGACGAGCTCAACGTGTGCGCAAAACCCTTGTTCCCGGCACTCGCAAACAAACCCGCTCACAGCGGCGAGGAGGGGTCGAGCCGGCGGCCGAGAGTTGCAACGGACTTGCTCGAAGGTGCCTCCTTGAGGAACTCGGCGATGGCCCGCGCCAGCTCGCCGTCGCTCATCGGCGTCGGGGGCGGGCGCAGCGTGCCGACACCGAAATTGCGGACGATCTCGTCGTAATGGTCGTCGCCGGATCTGGGAACGAGCCGGCGGATACGGGCCAGCAGAGCGGTTATCGGCAATATCTTCTCCTCGTGTCGCCGCCCCCTTGGCAGCACTTGAGGCCGGCTGCCATTTGCTCCTGTGAAACTGAAAACCCCGCCAGCATCGCGGAGGATGCTGACGGGGCTTTGGTGCTGTCGCCTCTACCGGATAGCGGAGGCTCCGCACTCGGAAATCCAATCCGTCCCGCGCGCTTTCGTTCCGCCTTCCTGTAATTTTTTTGATGCTCCGGGTTCCACTGCCGCGCGCAACCATCGCAGGCAAGGTGCGTTGTCTCGCCAGATGCGAAGGAGGAGAGCATGAAGAAGACACTCGCAATTCTGGCCACCGTCGCAGCCGTCGGCGTGACCGCGGTCGCGGCGCCTGCGCCCGCCGAAGCGCGCGGTCGCGGCATCGGTCCGGGCCTGGCGTTCGGCCTTGCCGCAGGCGCGATCACCGCGGGCGCGGTCGCTGCGTCCCACCCGTACGGCTATTATGGTCCGGGCTACGGCTATTACGGCGGCCCCGCCTATTATGACTACGGCCCCGGCCCCTACGCCTATTACGGCGGCGGGCCCTACTACCGGCACCACCACTACCGCCACTGGTAAGAGCCCGACAAACGAAAAGCCCGGAGCGTTGCTCCGGGCTTTTTTCATGCGTATCGATCTGAAATATCTTACGGCCAGAGCGAGGGCCGCTCCGCCTTGCGCGCATTCTCGAGCGTCGACACGAAATACTCCTCGCGCTCGCGCTTGAACTTTTCCTGGGTGGCACGGAAGGCGGCGACACGGGCGGCAATCTCTTCGCGTTCGCGGATCTTGCGTTGTTCGTCCTCGGTCATGTCAAATCCCCTCTACACTTGAGTATGTGTGCACTACTGAACTCAAGCACTGCCGCCGCAATCACGTTGAGTCGCGTCAACACATGCATTGGCGCTTCTGATTGGGGCGTCAATGGGGAGGAGGCATTGCAGGATTGTG
>Ga0065165_1002649_pt1 | contig 14491 bp, 14 predicted proteins | sample AraplaMF_Cvi_mMF_FD_63813 | JGI IMG/M metagenome (GOLD analysis project Ga0065165, IMG submission 63813) | Arabidopsis root microbial communities from the University of North Carolina, USA - plate scrape MF_Cvi_mMF (version 2) (version 3) | ecosystem: Host-associated > Plants > Roots >...
CGGGTTGCTCGGCGAGGCGTGCCAGACGAGCCGCGCCTCGCCGGCCACGACTTCGCGCAAGCCGCGCGCCAGGGCCGCGGCTTCGTAGTCGCCGTAGCTTGGCCGCGGCAGGTGCACGCCGGCGTTCGGCCAGCGCAGCGCGACGGCGGTGCTGATGCGCGCGATGAACTCGCTGGCGCTGGCGGCGAGCACGATGCGTCGCTCGTCCACGCCGTGGAACGCGGCCAGCCCGCGGCGCAATGCGGTGTACGACGGATCGGGGTAGCGGGTCGGGTCGGCGTCGCGCCAGTCGACCGGGGCGGGGCCGCAGGCGTTCGCGTTGGTCGAGAAGTCGTGGCGGGGCACGCCGTGGGCATCGGGGCCACCGTGGATCATGCGCATGAAAGCCCTTCGACACGGGCCGTCGACAAGCTCGGTCCCTGCTCAGGGTGAACGGGCGTGGGGTGACGGCTCCCGAAGGAAGAAACAACGACCGCTGCCGCCACGGCGGTCCATGCGGCAATGCCCGCCACCCGCAAGGCCGCGGCCACGTCCGCCGATTGCGGCGCCCGCGCCTGCGCGTTCAGCGCGTACACGCCCGGCTTGCCGAGGCGCACGCCCAGCCGCAGCGCGATCGCGCCCATCGGCCAGCCGCCGTTCGGTGACGGCGTCAGCCGCGATTGCGCCTGCAGCGCGCGCCACGCCGCGATGCGGACCGTCGGGCGCAGCAGCAGCGCCGTCAACCGTGCCGGCAGCCACGACAGCACATCGTCGGCCCGCGCTGCCCACTTGCCGGCCCATTCCCATTCGCCGCGGTAGCCCCACATCGCATCCGCGGTGTTCGCGAACCGGTAGACCACCGCACCGGGCAGGCCGGCGACCGCGTACCAGAACAGCGGCGCGACCAGCGAATCGCCCAGGTTCTCGGCCAGCGTCTCGATCGCGGTCTCGCGGATCTGGTCCGCGCCGAGCCCCGAGGTGTCGCGGCTGACGACGCGCGACAAGCGCTGCCGCGCCGCCGGCAGGCCCTCGCCCAGCGCCGCCTCGATCGCGATGACCTCGTCGCGCAGCATGCGCCATGCGAAGGTCGGTTTCAGCAGCAACGCGAGCGCCGGCACGGCGGCCCACCATGGCCACGCTGCCAGCGCACGCTGCAGCCACCACGCGGCAGACGCCAGCCCGCCGGCGATGACGAGCCACGCCAGCGCACCGCCGATGAACGCGCGGCGCGGCGCGCACCGCCGCAGCCACCGCCCGACCGGCGCCATCAGCCGCCCCAGCCACGCCACCGGGTGCAGCGCATCGCGTGGCTCGCCGAAGCAGGCGTCCACGATCCACGCGAGCAGCAGCGCGGCGCCGAGCATCAGTCCTCGATGCCGCGCTGCGCCGGCACGCCGGCCTGGTAGTGGTGCTTGACCAGCGTCATCTCGGTGACGGTGTCGGCCAGCGCGACCAGCTCGGCGGGCGCGCCGCGCCCGGTCAGCAGGACGTGCACCTGGGCCGGCCGCTCGCGCAGGCAGGCCAGCACCGCGTCGAGCGGCACCCAGCCGTAGCGCAGCGGGTACATCACCTCGTCGAGCACGACCAGGAAATGCTCGCCGGCGCGGATCGTCGCTTCGGCCCGCGCCCAGCCGTCCTTCGCGAGCTGCGCCGAATGCTCGAGGTCGCGGCTCTTCCAGCTGAAGCCGTCGCCCAGCCCCTCGATCGGCACCCCGAGCTGCTCGAACACCCGGTGCTCGCCGAAGCGGGCCGACGGCACCTTCATGAACTGGTAGACCTTCACCGCCTTGCCGCGGCCGTGGGCGCGCAGCGCGAGGCCGAAGGCCGCGGTGCTCTTGCCCTTGCCGTCGCCGGTGTGGACGATGACGAGGCCGCGGCGCTCGCCGTCGGGCTTGTCGCTGCGGCGTTCCGTCGGCGGCGTTTCGATCTGCATGTCAGTCGTCCAGGTTCGGAAGGGTCAGGAAGCGCTCGCCGACGCGCTGCACCCGCACCGCGTGGTCGAACACCGATTCGAGCGCGGCATGCACGCGCGGGTCGTCGTGTGCGCCTTCGGCGGCAATGCGGCCGTGCTGCATCACGACCAGCCGGTCCGCCTGCAACGCGAGCGACAAGTCGTGCAGCACGCTGACCACCGTCTGCGTGCGCGCGAGGCGCTGAAACAGCCGCACCAGCGCCACCTGGTGCGGCGGGTCGAGGTGGGTGGTCGGCTCGTCCAGCAGCAGCACCGCCGCCTGCACCGCCAGCGCGCGGGCGATCAGCGCGCGCTGCCGCTCGCCGCCCGACAGCCGCTGCAGCGGCCGGTGCTGCCACGCGCTGCATTCGGTCGACGCCATCGCGTCGTCGACGATCGCTTCGTCGTCCGGCCCCGGCGGCGTGAACAGGCCCAGGTGCGGCAAACGACCCAGGTGCACCACGTCGCGCACCGTCAGCTCGCCGCGCGCCTCGCCCTGCTGCGCGAGCCATGCGAGGCGCTGCGCCCGCTCGCGCGCCGGCCAGTCGGCAAGCGCCCTGCCCTGCAGCGTCACGCTGCCGGCCGCCGGCGGCAGCAGGCCGGCCAGCACGCGCAGCAGCGTCGACTTGCCGACGCCGTTCGGCCCGACGATCACCGTCCAGCCGGGCTGCAACGCGAGCGACACGTCGTTCAACACCGGCGTGCCGCCCAGCGACACCCGCACGCCGTCACACGAGAGCGCGCTCATTCAATCCCCCGCCGGTGCAGCAGCCACAGCAGGTAGCCGCCGCCGAGCAGCGCGGTCAGCACGCCGACCGGCAGCTCCTGCGGAGCGATCAGCAGCCGCGCCAGCACGTCGGCTGCCAGCAGCAGCGTGCCGCCCATCAGCGCGCTGACGACCAGCAGGTAGCCCTGGGCCGACGGCGCGAAGCGGCGCACCAGGTGCGGTGCGACGAGCCCGACGAACGCGATCAACCCCGACTGCGCGACCGCGAGCCCGGTGGCCAGCGCCAGCACGACCACCAGCACCAGTCGCAGCCGCGGCAGGTCGAGACCCAGGCTCAGCGCGCTGTCGATGCCGAGCGTCAGCGCATCCAGCGCGCGCGCCAGCCGCCACGCCAGCGGCACGCAGACCAATGCGCCGGCCGACAGCAGCAACACGCTGTCCCAGCCGAGGAACGAGGTGCTGCCGAGCATGAACCACTGCTTGCCGCGCAACGCATCCGGCGCGACGGTGGTGACGAGGTCGCTGGCCGCGCCGAGCACGACGCCGACGACCACGCCGGCCAGCAGCAGCCGCGTCGTGTGCTGCGCGCCACGCGACAGCAGCAGCGTCAGCAGCACGCCGCCGAGCGCGCCGAGGAAGGCGCCGAGCACCAACCCGGCACGCGACAGCAGGTCGGCGGCCGACAGGCTGATGTAGTGCCCGGCCAGCGCCTGCGCGGCCAGGCCGAGCACCACCGCGAGCGTCGCGCCCGACGCCGCTCCCAGCAGGTAGGGATCGGCCAGCGGATTGCGGAACAGCCCTTGCGCGACCGCGCCGGCCAGCCCGAGCAGCGCACCGACCAGCCACGCACCCAAGGTGCGCGGCGCGCGGATCTGGCCGACGATCAACGGGGCGTCCGGCCCCCACAGCGACGGCAGCGACCAGCCCTCGCTCCCGGACGCGAGGCCGGCGACGACCAGCAGCAGCGTCGACAGCAGCATCGCGGCGACCAGGCGTCGTCGCAGTCGAAGTGCAACGCCGTTCACTTCAGCGCGGCTCCGCGAGGCCGGCCACGCAGCCGGCCAGTTGCAAGGCCGCCTCGCCCATGCGCGGCCCCGGGCGGATCAGCACCTCGTACGACGCCGGATCGAAGCCGCAGACGCGGCCGCGTTGCACCGCGCGCAATGCGCTCCAGCCTGGCCGCGCCGGCATCTCGCTGACGTTGCGCTGCGCGCCGATCAGGATGTCGGGCTGCGCCTTCAGCACGTACTCCGGGTTCAGCTTCGGGAACGGTCCGAGCTCGGGCGTGACGATGTTGCCGAGGCCGAGCCGCGTCAGCGTCTCGCCGATGAACGAACTGCTGCCGGCGGCATACGGCGACGCATCGACCTCGAAGTAGACCCTCTGCCCGCGCACCCGGGCCGGCACGCGCGCCGCGGCCTCGGCCATCTCGCGCTGGATGCGCGCCCACACCGGCGCGGCGCGCTCCGGCGTGCCGAGCAGCTGCGCGATCGTGCCCAGGCTGCGCTGCACGTCGGCATGCGTCTTCGATTCGACGACCACGACGCGCACGCCGAGCTGTTCGAGCCGCTCGATGATGCGCGCCGCGGTGGCGGCCAGCACCACGTCGGGCTTCAGCGCGACGATGCGCTCGACCTGTGCATCGTCGATGCCGCCCAGCTTCGGCAGCGCCAGCACCTCGGCCGGCGAATTGGAATAGCGGTCGGTGCCGACCAGCCGCGCGCAGCCGCCGAGCGCGCAGACGCTCTCGGTCAGCGACGGCAGCAGGCTGATCACCCGCTGCGGCGGCGCGGCCAGCGTCAGCGAACGGCCGCGGTCGTCGGTCAGCGTGATCGCAGCGACCGGTGCAGCCACCGCCGACAGGCCGGCCAACGCCAGCAGCAGCGCGGCAACTCCCCGTGCCAGCCATGCAGTCTTCGTCATCGTGCGTCCGGCTTCACCGTCATTTCCAGGCCTGCCACCATCAGCGTCACGCGCACGCAGTGCGTCGCCACCGCCTGGTGCAGGCGCCCCAGTTCGTCGACGAAGTGTCGCGCCTCGCGCGTCATCGGCGACAGGCCCAGCCCGATCTCGTTCGACACCAGCACCACCGGGCCGGGCGCGGCATCGAGCGCGCGCAGCAACGCCTGCGACGCGGCCTGCCAGCTCTCGGGCGCCGGGGCGACGCCGTGCATCGGCATCAGCCAGTTGGTGGTCCACAGCGTCAGGCAGTCGATCACCAGCAGGCGCTGCCGCCGGCTGTGCTCGGCGACGGCCAGCGCGAGATCGACCGGCACCTCGTGCGCCGGCATCCGCGGCACGCGCTCGGCGCGGTCGCGCCGGTGCTGCGCGATGCGCTCGCGCATCTCGCCATCGCCGGGCAACGCGGTGGCGAGCAGCGCCGCCTCGTGTCCCGGCACCGCGAGCCACGCGATCGCGCGCGACTCGGCGCAGCGCGACTTGCCGCTGCGCTGGCCGCCGAGGATCAGTTCATGGCTCGCCATCGAACGCGATCAGAACTGGATGCGGACCGAGCCGGTGAAGGCGCGGCCGTCTTCCGGGTAGATCGAGCTGGTCGCACCGTTCACGCAGCGGAAGGCCTGCGTGTAGTACTTCCTGTCGGTCGCGTTGGTCACGCCGAGCGCGAACTCCAGCATCTGCCACTGGTAGGCATAGCGCAGGTCGAGCGTGGTGTGGGCCGGCATCGTGCAGGCGTTCGCGAAGTCCGGCGTCTGCGAGGACACGTAGTTCACGCCGGCGTCGACCCGGTGCCCGGCCGCGAACGACCAGTCGCCGCGCAGCGCGAGCGTGGTCTTCGCGGTCAGCGGCACGTCCTTGCCGTCGTTGCGGCCCGACGTGAAGCGGGCCCGGCGCTGCGCCGCGATGACGCGCACATTGGCCGTGCTGCCCAGCGCCTGGGACAGCTCGGCCTCGACGCCCTGGCGACGCGTCGGCTCGAAGTTGATGTTGGAGCCGGTGAAGGTGCTGCCCGGCTGCGGCTCGTTCGGGTCGTAGCCGATCTCGTCGGTGAGCCTGCTGCGGTAGGCACGCACTTCGGCGCGCGTGCCGCCGGCCTGCCAGCGCAGGCCGAGTTCGATGTCGCGCGAAGTCTGCGGGCGCAGTTCGCGCACCGCGAAGCTGAACTCGTCGGCATTGGCGAGCCGGAAGCTGCGGCCGATGCGACCGTAGGCCGCGGTCGAGGCCGACAGCGGCTGCAGCAGGCCCAGCTCCCACGCGCGCTGCGTGTCGTCGATCGCGAGCGGGCTGAAGCCGTCGTCCAGCGTCTTCTCGATGTGCTCGCTGCGGCCGCCGACGCTGACGCGCGTGCCGCCCGCGAAGGTGTAGTCGTCCTTCGCGTACAGCGCGCGCGAGCGCTGCTCGGCGCGGCTGCCGAACGCGCCGTGCACGTCGCGCGCCCAGTCGGCATGGTCGATGCCGAACACCAGCGCGTTGCTGCCGCCGGCCAGCGCCGCCGTGTGGCGCGCCCGCAGCGCGTAGGTGTTCGCGTTGATGTCGTAGCTGTAGCTGGAGCTGCCGGTGGAGTCGAGCGACTTGTCGCGCCAGCCGGCGTCGAAGCCGAGCCGCCAGTTGCCCAGCGCCGCCTCCGCAAACAATCCCTGGCGGCGGTTGCGCAGGCTGCCGTGGTCGTTCGGCTTGGTGGTCTGGCGCGGGTCGGCGTCGTACTGGGCCGCCGTCAGCGAGCCCGGCAGGCCGGTCTCCAGCGAGTCCCAGCTCGTCGATGCACCGACGCGCAGCGCGTCGGTCGCCTGCCACTGCGCGCTGGCCGACGCGCCTTCGTTCTCGGCGCGGAAGTTGTCGCGGTGGTTGTCGCTCTCGCGGTGGTTGCCGGCGACGTCGAGCGACACCGTACCGAGGGCCAGCGTCGCGCCGGCGCGGGTGTCGAGCAGCGCGTGGCTGCCCATCGCGGCATAGGCCTGGCCGCCGCTGCGGCGCTGCACGCCCTTGCCGGCCTTGGTCGTGATGACGATCGCGCCGGCGGTCGCGCCTTCGCCGTACAGCACCGCGGCGCTGCCGCGGATCACCTCGATGGTCTCGACCGAATCGATCGGGATGCCGGCCAGCCGCGTGCCGCCCAGGTCGGCCTCGCTGATCTTGATGCCGTCGACGATCACCGCCTGGTTGTTGTCGGAGGTGGTGCCGAAGTTGCGCAGGTCGAGCGAGTAGTCGCCGCCGCCGTAGAGGTCGAGCCGGCCCGGCACGCCGAGCAGCTTCATCACCGCCTCGTTGACCGTCGTGACGCCGGATTCGCGGATCTCGGCCGCGGTGATCACGCTGACGCCGAACGGCAGCTTCGCGGCATCTTCCGGAAAGCGCGTGGCGGTGACGATCACCGGCGCGAAGACGCGCGCACCGTCGGCCGCGACGGCGACCGTCTGCGTCTGCGACTGGGCATGCGCAGCGGGGGCGACCCACGCCGACGCAAAGAGGGCGGCGCAGGCGCCGGCGAGCAGGCTCGGCGCGACAGGCGCGCGCAGCTGCGGGGTACGAGAATTCATCAGAGGAACTGCCATCGATCAAGCCGTGCGCGCCAGCTTCCCCGCTGGTGCGCACCCATGGCGCCGCGCTTGCACGCGGCGCCGCCCTGTTGGCCGGTATCCGGGCTGGCGGAACGACCCCCGCGACCTTCCCGGAGCGGCGACGCTCCAGTGGCAAATGCGCAGGGATTGAAGCCGATCGGCTTCGTCCGCTTACCGTTGCGGGGGCAGCGCAGGTGGGCCGTGCGACCGGGGCGGTCGAGCAACCTCTGCTTCCCGTTTAACTGTGCCGGCGTGAACACCGGCACGGGCACCAACGGGCGCGATTGTAAGCAGGCCTCGGCGCGCCCTCTACAATCGCCCCACACATCCACCATTGGTGCGCCATGGCCAAGATCCACGAACTTGCAGAACGCGTCGAGCGGCTGCTGCTGCGGCACGATGAACTGAAGCGCACCAACGCCTTGCTGGAACAACAACTCGCGACCGTCACGCATGAGCGCGACAACCTGCGCTCGCGGCTGAACGCGGCGCGCGGCCGCATCGATGCGCTGCTCGAGCGCCTGCCGGCCGATCCGGCCGCGGTCGGTGCCGACACCGGAGCCCGCGCCAAATGAAGCAGATCGAAGTGACGATCATGGGGCAGAGCTACATCCTCGGCTGCCCGGAAGGCGGCGAATCGTCGCTGCTCGAAGCAGTCGGCAACGTCGACCGCGAGATGAGCGCGATCCGCGACGGCGGCCGCGTCAAGGCGCGCGAGCGCATCGCGGTGCTGGCGGCGCTGAACCTGGCCTATGCACTGGCCGAACGGCCCGCCGCGCCGAAGTCGCCGCCTGCTTCGGTCGCGGTGTCGCCGTCGGCGTCGTCCGCACCGTCTTCAAGCGCCGACGACATCGACATAGACGCTTTGATCCACCGTGTCGACCAAGCCCTTGGCGCCGACGGGCAATTGCTTTGAACCGACACACTCGCAGCGAATGACGCGCGTAGAATTCTTCGGGTCCGTTGCGTTCGCGTGAGTTTTATATTTCCTTGAACCGATGCTCTTATGAGCAAGGGCTTGGAACATCGCCCGGTTGGTGTGATCGTCTCGCGTCAGATGAACCCGAAGCCCGGCTGACCTCGCCCACCTGAACTGCCTGGGTTCAGGAATGCGGCTCACGGTGCGTGACGGACACCTTATTTTTCTTCCTGCTGCAGCACCATGACCGAACAGTTCTGGCTCATGAAGAGCGAGCCCGACGAGTGTTCGATCGACGACCTGGCTGCCGCGCCGCAGCAGCGCGTGCCGTGGGTCGGGGTGCGCAACTACCAGGCCCGCAACTTCATGCGCGACCAGATGCGCATCGGCGACGGCGTGCTGTTCTACCACTCGTCCTGTCCCGAGCCGGGCATCGCCGGGTTGGCGCGCGTGGCTGGAGAGCCCTCCCTCGACGCGACGCAGTTCGATCCGTCCAGCCCGTACTTCGACGCGAAGGCAACGGCCGACAAGCCGCGCTGGTGGCATGTCGACGTCGCGCTCGAGCGCAAGACGCGGCTGCTGTCGCTGCGCGAGATGCGCGAATCGCCGGCGCTCGCATCGATGCTGGTGCTGAAGCCGGGCAACCGGCTGTCGATCACGCCGGTCACGCCCGACGAATGGCGGGCCGTGCTGAAGCAATTGGCGCAGGCCGCCGGATGACGCGGGCCGAGCGCCGGGCCGCTCCCAAGCCGGCCCGCATCCCCCCGGGGGATCGCTCGATGTACTCATCGAGCGAGGGGCTGTCATGAGCTTCGGCCTGGGCTGGCAACTCATCCTCGAACTGCTGCTCCTGGGTTCATTCACCGGCTTCCTGGCCGGGCTGCTCGGCGTCGGCGGCGGCGCGATGCTGGTGCCGTTCATGACGCTGCTGCTGACGTTGAAGGGCTTCCCCGAGGCCTACATCGTGAAGATGGCGGTCGCGACCTCGCTGACGACGATCTGCTTCACGTCGATCTCGTCGGTGCGCGCCCACCACCAGCGCGGCGGCGTGCGCTGGGACATCGTCAAGCTGCTGGCGCCGGGCATCGTGCTCGGCTCGCTGCTCGGCGCGCAGATCGCGAAGGCGCTGCCGGCCCACTGGCTGCTGCTGCTGTTCGCGGCGTTCATCGGCTTCTCGGCCACGCAGATGTTCCTCGACAAGAAACCCAAGCCGACGCGCCAGCTGCCGCGGGGCGCCGGCATGTTCGGCGCGGGCGGCGTGATCGGTACGCTGTCGTCGCTGGTCGGTGCCGGCGGGGCCTTCGTGTCGGTGCCGTTCATGACCTGGTGCAACGTGCCGATCCGCACCGCGGTCGCGACCTCGGCGGCGCTGGGCTTTCCGATCGCGCTGGCCGGCACCGTCGGCTACGTCGTCGCCGGCTGGTCGCTGCACGACATGCCGCCGGGCACGCTGGGCTTCATCTACCTGCCGGCGCTGCTGGTGATCGCGGTCGCGAGCGTGACGACGGCACCGCTCGGCGCGCGCACCGCGCACCGGATCGACACCACGAAGCTGAAGCGGGTGTTCGCGATCCTGCTGTACAGCCTGGCGAGCTACATGCTCTACAAAGGCATCAAAGGATTGAGCTGAACCCGGATCGGCATCCGGGCCCCGAAGAACTCACGACATCTCGAAGCGGATGCTCGCGAGCGTCACATGGTTGCCGCCGCGGCGCCGTGCCTCGGCCAATGCCGCGTCGGCGGCGTTCAGCAGCTCTTCCTGCGTGTGCGCGGTGTGCGGGAAGCTCGCGACGCCCATCGACACCGTGAAGCCGAGGTCGCGGCCGTTCAGCATCACGATCTGCGTCGCGCACTGGCGGCGCAGGCCTTCCATGCGCGCATGGGCAGTCGCCAGGCCGACGCCCGACAGCAGCACCGCGAACAGGTCTTCCTCCAACCGGCACGACGCATCCATCGCCCGGGTGTTGCTGCGCAGCAGCCGGCCCAGCGCCTCCAGCACGCGCTGCCGCGCTTCGGGGCCTGCGGCCTTGACGTCGTCCGCGAGCGGATCGAGCGCCACCGACACCAGCGCGAACTCGCGGTGCTCGCGCGACGACAGGTCGACCTCGCGGCGCAGCTGGTCGTCGAAGTGCGCCCGCTGGTACAGCCCGGTCACGGTGTCGCGCAGCCCCTGGTCCTGCATCTCGCGGCGGAAGGCTTCGCTCGCCTGCTGCTGCTGCTCCAGCTGCTGCAGCGCGAGCTGCAGCTGGGTCTCGTGCTGGCGCTGCGTGGTCTGGTCGAGCCACAGGCAGCACAGGTAGCGCGGCGCGCCGCCGTCTTGCGCCGCGAGCGCCTGGCGGGTCACGCTGAATTCGCGCCGGCCGCCCTTGCGTTCGATGCGGTGCTCGCTGACCTGCGGCAGCGTCTGCACCATCGCCGACTGGTCGGCGGTGCGCAGCGTCGCGGCCTGGCCCGGGTCGAGCCAGTCTTCGTCGGTCAGGCCGTCGGCGGTGCGGCCGACCAGCGTGTCCATGCGGCTGTTGGCGTAGACGTAGCGGCCGGAGGCGATTTCCTTGATGGCCAGCGGGGCGTCCAGCCGGTCGGCCAGCGTGAACACCAGGGCCCCGAGCGCCTGGGGCGCGAGCCCGAGCGACGCAGTGAGCGCGCGCGCGTTGTCCACGCGGGCAGGCACGGCCAAGGGCTTGGTTTCAGTCATGCGATGGGTCGGGTGTGCTGCTTTGAAGCGGCCGGGCGTCCTCTTCACCCCCGTTCAGCCGCTTCCCATGTCTCTTCTGGTCATCATAGCGGCACGGAGTTGCACCGCCCCCCCGAGATCGGGGGTTTTCGAGCAGCTTTACCCCCCGCACTGTCCCATCGGGCCCTATCCCATCAGCACCTGCATGCTGCGCTCGTACTGGCTGGTCAGCTGCTCGAACACCGCGAGCAGCGTCTCGCTGGCCTCGCCGAGCGCGCGGCGCCCCGGCAGCGCGGCGACCTGGCCGCCGGCGCGCGTCAGCGCCAGCCAGGCGTCGCGGGCCGCGGCCAGCGATTCGCGGATGTCGTGCGTGCTCAGCGGGATGTCGTCGAGGTAGCGCATCGCGTCGTCGAATGCGCCGCCCGCCTCGTCGCCGATCGCCCGGGCCCGCGCCGCCGCGTCGCCGACGAGCAGTTCGCCCAGCAGCACCTGCTTGGCCCAGCGCTGCGACAGCATGCGCTGGCGCCCGCAGACGTTCAGCACATGCAGCGTCGCGACCAGCCCGGCGGTCTCGAGGTTGCTGGTGAGCTGGTCGGCCTGCTGCAGCACGCGTTCGGCCAGCACGTCGACGTCGGCCACCCGTGCGCGCTCGGGCGGGTCGGCGATCGCCGCCTTCAGCCGCTGCCACGGCACCTCGACCGCGCTCAGCAGGTCGCCGAATGTGGCCTGCGACACCGCCTTGCGCAAGGCCATCACATTCGCATCGACGCGAGCGCAGGATTCGTCCAGCAGCCCGGCGTGCGCGCCGCTGTCGACGCCGAGCGCGCTCAGCGCATACAGCTTGACGACGCGCTGCGACAGCATGCGCAGCTGCCCGGCCCGGTTCACCGCCTCGGCATAGCGCGCCGCCTCGATCACCTGCTGCGACACCTGGCCGACGCGCTGGTTGCTGTGCATCGAGGCCGTGCGCAGCACGCGGAAGGCTTCGTCCTCGGACACCTGGCGCGCCCGCATCAGGATGCCCTTCGCGCGGTCGACCAGCTTGCGCTCCTCGAAGCGGTGCGTCACGTCGTCGAGCGCCGCCTGCCGCTTCTGCTCGTGCTCGAAGCGCGCCTGCGCGAGCTGCAGCACCGGCCGCAGCCGCGCCGGCGCATAGCCGTTGACGACATAGGCGTGAATGCCGCTGGCGAGCGCGCGCTCGATCTTCTGCGCGTCGGGGTCCTGCGTGAACAGCACCACCGGCCGCGGCGCGGTCGCGGCCAGCAGCGCGCAGGCGTCGAACACCGCCGCATCGCCCGGCGCGTCGTGGCAGACCAGCACGTCCGGCCCGAGGCGGACGGCTTCCCGCACCAAGTTGCCGCAGGCCACCGCACCAAGCACGTGAATCCCGCTCGATTGCAGGTCGGCCTGCAACGCAGGCAGCCCCTGGGACGGACCGAGCAGGATCAGCGCAGAAGTCATTGGAAGGTCGATGTGGCGCAGCCGCCGTCAGAGGAAGAACAAGCAGAAATCGTGATGCATCGTGCAAGGACCGAACCATACCAGCGCGGCAGCGCATGCCGTTGGCACGGCGCTTGCAACGAAGGCGTCGGGTGTGACGCTGCACCCGACCTTGCCACCGCACCGCGGGTGATGCTCATGACGATGTGGGCATTCATGTGCCAACAGCTTCGGCGCTGCACATGTCAACCTCGTTCAAGAGCTTCCTGCGCGCGGGCCACGGCCCGACGCTGTTCTCGGCCTTCCTGTATTTCGCGTTTTCCTGCTGCATCTGGGTGCTGAACGGGGCGATGGCGCCGTTCATCAGCGAGACCTTCTCGCTGTCGCCGGCGCAGAAGGGCCTGATGCTGTCGGTGCCGATCATCGCCGGCGCGCTGATGCGCTTCCCGCTCGGCGTGCTGGCGCAGTACATCGGCCGCAAGTCGGCCACCCTCGTCGAGATGGGGCTGATCGCAGTCGCGATGCTGTTCGGCTTCTTCTTCGTGCACAGCTTCAACGACCTGCTCGCGATGGGCGTGCTGCTGGGCATCGCCGGTGCGAGCTTCGGCGTCGCGCTGTCGCTCGGCGCCGGCTGGTTCCCGCCGCAGCACAAAGGCCTCGCGATGGGGCTGGTCGGCGCCGGCAACGTCGGCACCGCGGTGTCGGTGCTGGTCGCGCCGCCGCTTGCGCAGTGGCTGGGCTGGCAGGCGGTGTACGGCGTCGCGGCCGCGGCGATCGCGATCCCGATGCTCGTGATGATCGTGTTCGCGAAGGAGCCGCCCGACGTCGACAGCCATGCGAGCCTGCGCGAGCACATCGCCTGCCTGTTCGAAGGCGACGGCTGGGCCTTCAGCCTGATCTACGCGGTGACCTTCGGCGGCTTCATCGGGCTGACCACCTTCCTGCCGTCGTACTACCACGACCAGTTCGGCGTCAGCAAGGTGCAGGCGGGCCAGCTGACGATGCTGGCGGCCTTCATGGGCGCCGCACTGCGCGTGGTCGGCGGCTGGCTGTCCGACCGCTGGGGCGGCGTCAACACGCTGACGGTGGTGCTGCTGGTGGTGGCCGTCTGCCTGGCACTGACGGGCCTGGCCACCGGCTCGCTGGCCGCCACCACGCTGCTGCTGATGCTGTGCTTCGCCGCGCTCGGCGCCGGCAACGGCGCGCTGTTCCAGCTGGTGCCGCTGCGCTGGCCGATGGCGACCGCGGTGGCCGGTTCGATGATCGGCGAGATCGGCGCGCTCGGCGGCGGACTGGTGCCGAACGCGATGGGCTTGTCGAAGCAGTACCTCGGCACCTACGCCTGGGGCTTCGCGCTGTTCGCTGCGTTGGCGCTGGTGATGCTGGCGGTGATGCGCGCGCTGCAGATCCGCTGGACACGCACCTGGGCCGAGAAAGGCGGGCGCGCGCGGCCGGTGGCGCAAGCCGCCGACCTCGGACTGCGCACCACGCGCCTGCAGCCGCACAAGGCCGGCCGATGAACAACCCGTTCGGACCGAGCCTGTCGAAGGCCACGCACAACGCCGGTCCCCTGCCCAGGGCGAACGGGAAAAACTCACCGCGGCAGGAACAGCAGCCAGTAGACGAGCAGCAGGTTCAACAGCACCGAGATGCCGAGCGCGATGCGCAGCATCAGCCGCGGGTCGCGTTGCGCGAGCGGCGTGGCGGGCGGCGCGGCGAGTTGGCGCGACGCGCCGCGCTGCAGCGCGAGCAGCAGTTCCTCGGCGGTCTCGAAACGCTGGCGGGCATCGAGCGCGACCGCCTTCAGCACCACGTGGTCGAGCCAGATCGGCACCTCGGGACGCAGCCGCGACGGCGGCTTCGGATCGCTGCGGAAGCGCCCGCGCTGGTAGGGCTGCACCTCGCCGTACGGCAGCCGGCCGGTCAGCCATTGGTACAGCGTGACGCCGAGCGCGAACAGGTCGCTGCGCGCGCTGGCCGCCTCGCCGGCCGCGTTGTCGTCGCTCGCCCACTGCTCGGGGTTCATGTAGCTCGGCGTGCCGGCATGCAGGCTGCGCAGCACGCGCGGCTCGCGGCCCGAGACGGCGACGCCCAGGTCGAGCAGGCGCCACTGGCCGTCGTCGCCGCGGTGCAGGTTGGCGGGCTTCACGTCGCGGTGCACGACGCCCAGCCGGTGCAGGCGCGCCAGTGCGGCGGCGATCGCGATCGCGCCATCGACCGCGTCGCCGACGCTGCCGCGCTCGCCCGCTTCGATCCACTGCGCCAGCGTGCGGCCGGCATGCCA
>Ga0065165_1002650_pt1 | contig 14484 bp, 16 predicted proteins | sample AraplaMF_Cvi_mMF_FD_63813 | JGI IMG/M metagenome (GOLD analysis project Ga0065165, IMG submission 63813) | Arabidopsis root microbial communities from the University of North Carolina, USA - plate scrape MF_Cvi_mMF (version 2) (version 3) | ecosystem: Host-associated > Plants > Roots >...
GAAACGCGGTTGTTCTGATTCCCCAGCCACGCGATCGTCAACTCGGTGGCGAGCTCGACTGCGCTCAGGCTGTTTTCTTCCGACATGGCGACTCCTTATCTTTGTAAGCGACGGCATTTTTCTCTGCGTCGGTGCGCGACCATAGTCAACGAATTGGCATTGTCGACTAGGTGGCGAGATTTTTCGCGATTCAATGCTGCTGTTCTTTCGACGTTTCCAGCCGATCGCTCGGAATATTCAATCAGGCCCTAACGATATCGTTCCACACCAATATCGATAATGATGCGCCGCTAATGAATACAGACGCTTAGGATGCGATCTGCGCGCTCGTACCGGTCGGTCTCAGGAAAAGCGCTCCTTCGCGCAGCGCCGGCATAAAGGCGAAGACGATCTAAATGCTATTGAGATTGACTCGCATTACCGCAGCTTTTATGGGCGCCTGCGATCTGTCCGGTCGAAAAGGGAAATCGAAAATGAAGCTGGCCCGGCGCCACCTCCTGCTGGCGAGCACGTTGCTCGCCCTCGCATCGGCCCCCGCTTTCGCCGCCGCGTCCGATCCGGATCCCGCCGCCGCATCCGACGACCAGGACCAGTCCAGGAGCGAGATCGTCGTCACCGGCACGCTCGCGCAGGAAACCAACTCGGCGACCGGCCTCGCGCTTACGCCCAAGGAGACGCCGCAGTCGGTGACGATCATCGATCGCCAGCGCATCGAGGATTTCGCGCTGACCAATGTCAACGATCTGCTCGACCAGACGGTCGGGATCAATGTCGAGCGGGTCGAGACCGATCGCACCTATTTCAACTCGCGCGGCTTCGACGTCTCGAACTTCCAGGTCGACGGGATCGGCATGCCCTTGTTCTGGGGCATCCAGTTCGGCGAGCTCGACACCGTGCTGTTCGACCGGGTCGAAACGGTGCGCGGCGCCAATGCGATCATGACCGGGATCGGCAATCCTTCCGCGACGATCAACTATGTCCGCAAGCGCCCGGCCGACAGCTTGCAAGCCAGTGCCACCGTGCAGGGCGGATCGTGGGACCAGTGGCGCGGCGAGGCCGACATCTCGGTCCCGCTCGGCGACACCGTCGCGGCGCGGCTGGTCTATGCGCATGCCGAGCGCGATTCGTATCTCGACTATAACCACGTCAATCGCGACGTGTTCGGCGGAATCCTGAGCTGGAGCGTCACGCCGCAACTCACCCTCACCGCCGGCTATTCGCAGCAGGACAACCGCGCCAGCGGGGTGCTGTGGGGCGCGCTGCCGCTCAGCTATAGCGACGGCACGCGCATCGATTTCCCGGTCTCGGCCTCGACGTCGGCCGACTGGACCTATTGGAACGTCAACGACCAGAGCGCCTTTGCCGAAGCGAGCTACGCCATTGCCGGCGGCTGGTCGGTCAAGGGCATCTTCACCTACAAGCGCTTCGAGGAGAATGCGAAGCTGCTCTACGCATTCGGCTATCCCGACAAGGCCACCGGGCTGGGGGTCGAGGGCATGTCGGGCATCTATCCGTCGGTGTACAACCAGTATCTCGGCGACTTCTACGCCTCGGGGCCGGTCAAGCTGTTCGGCCGCGAGCACAGCCTGGCGTTCGGCGTGTCCACCGGGCGCTCACACGGGCTCGAGCGGGAGGACTTCTCGCCCGACGCCATCGTCTATCCGGCGGTCGGCGACTGGGACAAGGGGCTGATCCCCGAACCGACCTACGGCAACGAATATCTCGCCGCGGACTACACCGATCGGTTGACCCGCGTGTATGGGGCCGCGCATCTGAACTTCGCCGACAATCTGAAGGGCGTGGCCGGCGCCAGCGCGATGTGGATCAAGTCGACCGGTGAGTCCTACGGCACCGATCAGTCACGCAAGGACAGCAAGGTCAGCCCCTATGTCGGACTGCTCTTCGACGTGACCAGGAACATCACGCTCTATGCGAGCTATACCGACATCTTCAATCCGCAGGTCGAGACGGACTTCGACAACCGCAAGCTCGATCCCGCGCAGGGCAGCAGCCTGGAAGGCGGCATCAAGACCAGCTGGTTCAACGACCGGCTCTATGCCACCGCCTCGCTGTTCCGCGCGAAGCAGAAGGGGCTGGCGCTCGCGGCCGGCACCTTCGGCGACCCCGACGGGCCATGCCCCGACGGCCCGCTCGGCGACACCTGTTACGTCGGCGTAGACACGACATCGAAGGGCTTCGAGCTGGAGCTGGCCGGCCGGGTCACCGAGAACTGGTCGCTGAGCGGCGGCTATACCGCGCTCGAGATCGAAGACGACGCGGGCAATCGCACCCGCAGCTGGATTCCGCGCCGAACCCTCAAGCTTTCGAGCACCTACAGCATTCCGCAGGCGAACGACCTCAAGCTCGGCGCGCAGCTGCGCTGGCAGAGCGCGATCAATTATGTCGACGAAGGCGTGCAGGATAGCGCGGGCAACGACGTCGTGCTGCGCCAGGGCAGCTATGCTATCGTCGACCTGATGGCCGGTATCCGACTGCTCGACCGCGTTCGCGCGACCGTCAATGTGCGCAACGTCACCAACGAGAAATACCTGGCCAGCCTGATGTGGGGGCAGGCTTATTACGCGGCGCCGCGCAGTGCGATCGTCTCGCTCAGCTTCGCATACTGAAGATGGCGGGCGTGCAATCCCGTCACCGCGGCTGGGGCTATCGCGGCAATGTCGCGCTCCGCGTCGTGACCGGCATCGTGGGGACCTATGTAGTCGCCGCGCTGGTCGCCGCGGCACTGGCGCGGACGCTGCCGATGGCGCGGGTCGAGGCGGTGGCGGCGGCGACCCTGCTCGCCTTTCTCGTCGCCCCGGCAGTGCCGGTCTGGGCGTTCCTCGCCCGCGGACCGTGGCGGGCGCTGGCGGGCGTGGTGGCGGTTTCGCTGCTGCTCGCGGGCATCGCATGGCTTGGCGGACGCCCGGCATGAGCGCGATCCGCGACGGCGCGCGCCAGGTGATGGCGTGGCTGCACGGCTGGACCGGGCTGCTGCTTGGCTGGGTGCTGTTCGTCATGTGCCTCGCCGGCACGCTCAGCGTGTTCAAGCCCGAGATCGGCTGCTGGATGCGCCCCGAGACGGTCGCCACCGCCGATCCCGCCGACGCGATCGCCGCGGCAGGCCGCTGGCTCGCGCAGAACACCAGGGAGTCGACGGGCTGGTATCTCACGGCACCCGACGGCCGGATGAACACGGTCGAGGCGGCGTATAGCGACGGCGGTACCTTCCTCTACCGGGCGCTCGATCCGGTCACCGGGGCTCCGGCCGCGCGCGAGACGTTCGGCGGAGAATTCTTCTACCGGCTGCATTTCGAGCTCGAACTGCCGTTCCCCTGGGGCCGCTTGCTGGCGTCGCTCGCCGCGGCGTTCATGCTCGTCGCGCTCGTTACGGGCATCATCGCGCACCGGCGCATCTTCAAGGACTTCTTCACCTTCCGCACTGGCAAGGGCCAGCGCTCGTGGCTCGACGGCCACAATGCGCTCGGCGTGCTGGCGATGCCGTTCCACCTGATGATCACCTTCACCGGGCTGGTCACGCTCGCCTCGCTCAGCATGCCCTGGGGGATTGCCGCGGCCTATGGCGACGACGTCCTGGCGATGTATCACGACCTGACGCCGGGCATCGCCGAGCGCGCCGCCACCGGGACGAAGGTGCCGCTGGCCCCGCTCGCGCCGATGCTGCGCGAGGCGCAGCGCCGCTTCGGCGGCGCGCCGGTCGGGCGCGTCTACGTGATCAATCCGGGCGATTCGGCCGCAGTGGTGACGGCGTTCCGCGCCGATTCGGGGCAGATCGGCTTTACGCCCGCCGAAATCAGCTTCGACGGCACCACCGGCAAGGTCCTCGCCGGCTGGGCGGAGAACCGCCCCGGGGTCCAGACCTATAACGTCGTCTACGGCCTCCATATGGGCCGTTTCGCGCCGTCGCTGACGCGATGGCTCTATTTCCTTGGCGGCGCGATGCTGACGCTGGCGATCGCCACCGGGCTGGTGCTGTGGGTGGTCAAGCGCCGCGAGCGCGCGCCGCTGTCGCTCGGCAACCGTATCCTCGAGCGAGTCAATGTCGGGGTGCTGGCGGGCGTGCCGCTCGGCTGCGTCGCCTTCCTGCTCGCCAATCGCCTGCTGCCGCTCGGCACGCTCGATCGCTTGGCAGTGGAAGTATCGATAGCGCTGTGGACCGCCGCGGCGGCACTGGCCACCGGCGTGGCACTGCCGCCCAAGCTGGCCTGGCCGCTGCTGCTCGGGCTGGTCGCGTCCGGCTGCGCGCTCGCACCGTGGTTCGCGCCGCTGGGGCAGGGCGACAAGGTCATCCTGGTCGGCAATTTGCTGCTGCTCGGGATCGCCGCCGGACTCGCCGCCCTGGTCTGGCGCCAGACCCACCCCAAGGCCGCGCCGGTGCGCCGCCGCGCCGCGAGGGCGACGGCATGATCGCCGCGGCGTTGCTCTATCTCGGCATGTTCGCGCTGGCCTCGGGGATGTCGCGCCACGCGCCGGCGCTGCTCGGCCACTGGCACGCCGCCGATCGCGTCGCACAGCTTCCCCGCATCGGCTGGGGGCTCGTCACCTTGTCGCTCGCCGCGGCATTGCTGACGCCCGACTGGCCGCGCGCATTGGTCGCGTGGTTCGGCGCGGCGCCGCTCGCCGCCGGCATCGTGCTGCTCGGCCTTACCTTCGCCCCGCGGATGGCGCGCGCGAGCGTGGGCCTCGCCGCGGCGCTGGCGGTGCTCGGAGTCGGGCTGAGCCTGGCCGGCGCGCGCGTCTACGCCTGAAGCAGTCGTGCCGGGCATCTGCATATCTTGGCTTGCCTATTGGCAGCGCTGTCAAATATGCCCGTGAAGGGGCCATTGCATTTCACGCAACCGGCCGGGGGTTCTGCGATGTCCAGCCGTCCGACGATCAAGGAAGTCTCGAAGATCGCAGGCGTGTCGTTCAAGACCGTCAGCCGCGTCCTCAACAACGAGAAGCATGTCAGCGAGGAGACGCGCCGCCGTGTCGAGGAAGTCGTCGCGCGACTGAACTTCCGCCCCAGCCACGCGGCGCGCACGCTCGCCGGGCGACGCTCGTTCCAGGTGGCGTTGCTCTACGACAATCCGAGCCCCTATTACGTCTACCATATCCAGACCGGTGCGCAGCAGCGCTGCAGCGAGCTCGGCTATCGCCTGCTGCTCCAGCCGGTCGACACGCAATCGCCCGATCTCGTCTCCAACGTCATGGCGCTGATCGACGAGGCGCATCTCGACGGCGTGATCCTGTCGCCGCCGGTGACCGAGATGGCGGCGCTGCTCGACGAGCTGGACCGGCGCGGCCTGCCGTACGTCCGCATCGCCCCGGGCGCGCGCAAGGACACCGGAATGGCCGCGACGATCGACGACGTCGCCGCGGCGCGCGAAGTCACCGAGCATCTGATCGGGCTCGGTCATCGCCAGATCGGCTTCATCCGCGGTCTCGAAAGCCACGTCTCGACCTGGGAACGCCTGCAGGGCTATCGCGAGGCGCTCGAGGCGCACGGCGTCGCCTTCGACGAGAATCTCGTCGCCGCCGGCGAGAACAGCTTCACTTCGGGCGGCGAGGCGGCGCGCAAGCTGCTCGAGCGCAATCCGCGTCCCACCGCGATCTTCGCCGGCAATGACGACATGGCCGCAGGCGTGCTCGCGGTCGCGCACGAAACCGACGTGGACGTGCCCGGCGCGCTCTCGATCGTCGGCTTCGACGATTCGGACCTCGCCAAGGCAGTGTGGCCGCCGCTCACCACGATGCGACAGCCGGTCCGCGAACTGGCTTATGCCGCGGCCAATCTGATGCTCGCGCCCGACGCCGAGCCGCAGGTCATGCTCGAGCACAAGTTGATGGTCCGCTCGACCACCGGCCCGGCGCCGCGCTAACCACCACGACCGCCTTTGTTCCCGGCAAAAAGCGTCCCGCAGAAAGACGCGCGTTAACCGTCTTCTGTGCTGGCAATAAAAGTAAACAAGTCGTTAACTTGTGCCATGCAGACTCGCTTCGTCGCCGAGGGCCATGCCCGTCGCCATCCGTTCCGCGTCCAGATGCGCCGAGTCGTGGCGATCGAGCGCAAGATCAGCGACGACAGCGACTGGAAGCTGTTTCTCCTGAGCTTCGCGGCATTCTTCGTCTGCTTCTCGACGTTCATCGCCTGAGCTGTGCGCCCCTGCGGAAGCAGGAGCCTAGAGTCGCCAGCGACTCACTTCGTTATCCTGGGCTCCTGCTTTCGCAGGAGCGCTGATCTTCAGGGAATCGGATCGAGCCCGTGGGGCAGGTCCTCGGCCTTGTAGAGCCGCCATGCGCAATAGGCCGAGGCGAGGCACAGCAGGAAGACGATCCAGATCGCGTGCGGCACGTCGACGCCGGGAATGTTGGTGAAGCCGAAGATCCCCACCGATCCGATCACCATCGCGCCCGAATTGACGATGTTGTTCGCCGCCACGGTGCGCGCGGTCTGCGACTTGTCGACCGTCGTCGTCAGGAAGGCGTAAAGCGGCACGACGAACATTCCGCCGGTGATCGCGATCATCGCGAGGTCGAACAGCACCCGCCACGCGTCGGGCAGCGCCAGGAAGTTCGCGGTCTTGAGCAGCGGGCCGTCGCTCACCGGGAAGAACATCGCGGCGAAGAAGAAGTCGATCACGAACAGCGACATCGCCAGCACTGAGGCCGGGGCGTATTTGGCCGAGACATGCCCCTTGAGCATCCGGTTGATGATGATCGAGCCGATCGCGATGCCCACCGAGAAGATCGCCAGGAACACGCTCGCCACGTCCTTCTGGGCATGGAACACGTTCTTGACCAGCGGCGGGAACAGCACGCCGAGCACCGCGGCGATCGTCCAGAACACGCTGATTGAGACGATCGCGAGATAGAGCCGTGGAATATGCATCGTCGCGCCGATCAGCCGGGCCGAGGCGCGGAAGATGTTGTAGTCGATCTTCAACTTGGTCAGCGGCGGCGCCGGCGGGATCCGGAGCGAGGCCAGCCAGCCGATCATCGCGACGACGATCACTGCGCATGCCGCGAAGGTGGGGCTGATCAACCCGCCGGCGATCGTGCCGCACAGGATCGCGATATAGGTGCCGGCCTCGACCAGTCCGGTGCCGCCCAGCACTTCGTCTTCGTTCAGATGCTGCGGCAGCACCGCATATTTGATCGGGCCGAAAAAGGTCGAGTGCACGCCCATGCCGACCAGCGCCACCAACATCAGCGGCAGGCTCTTCACCAGGATGCCGAGCGCGCCGATCAGCATGATCAGCACTTCGGCGGCCTTGATGATCCGCATGATCTTCGCCTTGTCGTAGCTGTCGGCGAGCTGGCCGGCGAGCGCGGAGAAGAGGAAGAAGGGCAGGATGAAGATGCCGGTGGCGATCGCGCTAAACCGCGTCTCGTCCTCGACATTGTTGAAGATCTGATAGGTCGCGAAGAAGATCATCGCGTTCTTGAAGAGATTGTCGTTGAAGGCCCCGAGGAACTGCGTGACGAACAAGGGCAGGAACCGGCGCTCCTTCATCAACCCGATCGCACCGATCATAACGCATCAGGTCCTTGAAGCGCGGGGGCATGCCCCGCCGAACGACGGGCCCGCATAGCCGAGCGATACGGAACGTATCAACCGCCATGTGCGTCCCTAAGCCCTATGACGAAGATGGTTTCGGCTGCCGCGCCAGCGGTGCTAGGAGGGGCGCCATGCTGACGCTCCCCAATATCCTGACCTTGTCCAGGATCGTCACCGTGCCGCTGCTCGCGGCGTTCCTGTGGTGGTCCGAGTGGCGAGGCGGCTATGCCGTAGCGTTCGCGATCTACTGCCTGATGGGCATCACCGATTATTTCGACGGCTATCTCGCCCGGGCGCAGGGCACCGTCTCGAAGCTCGGCATCTTTCTCGACCCGATCGCCGACAAGATCATGATTGCCGCGGTGATCCTGATGCTGGTGGGCAAGGGCGTCGTCGCCGATCTCCATCTGATCGCGGCGCTGATCATCCTGCTGCGCGAGATCACGGTGTCCGGCCTGCGCGAGTTCCTCGCCCAGCTCCAGGTTTCGGTGCCGGTGTCGCAGCTCGCGAAGTGGAAGACCACGCTCCAGCTCGTCGCGTTCGGCGCATTGATCCTGGGCCGGGCCGTGCCCGAATATCCTTGGGTCGGCACGATCGGTCTCGCCACCTTGTGGGGCGCCGCGGTGCTCACCGCGATCACCGGCTGGGACTATCTGCGCGTCGGCCTCAAGCACATGGACACGTGATGCACCTGCTCTATTTCGCCTGGGTGCGCGAACGCATCGGGACGGGGCAGGAGCAGCGCGACCCGCCCGAGGCGGTGCGCAACGTCGCCGATCTGATCGGCTGGCTGGCGACCTTGAGCCCGGGCCATGCCGAGGCGATGCGCGAGCCCGCGCGGCTGCGCGCGGCGATCGACCAGAAGTTCGTGCCGCTCGACGCGCTGCTCGGCGACGCGCGGGAGGTGGCGCTGTTTCCGCCAGTGACCGGCGGATGATTCGGGTTTCGGTCGATCCCGCGCCGATCGAGCTCGCGGTCGAAGTCGCGGCACTCGAGGAGCGCGGGGCGGGCGGGGTCGCCACCTTCACCGGCGTGGTCCGCGGCGACGACGGCGTGACCGCGCTCACGCTCGAACATTATCCCGGGATGACCGAACCGGCGCTGATCGCGCTCGCCGAGGACGCGACCGAACGCTGGTCGCTGCTCGGGGTGACCATGGTCCACCGCGTCGGGGTGATGGTGCCGGGCGACCGCATCGTCTTCGTCGGCACCGCCGCGCACCACCGCCGCGAGGCGCTCGAAGCCTGCGCCTTCCTGATCGACCGGCTCAAGACCGATGCGCCGTTCTGGAAGCGCGAGCAGCGCGGCGACGATTCCTGCTGGGTCGAGGCGCGGGAGGGCGATGCAGATGCGGCGGCGCGGTGGGACGATGCCCACGACCCGAAATTTACAGGCTGACCCTTTCCCGTTCGCCCTGAGCTTGTCGAAGGGCCGTCCTGCTCTTCGCCAGCAATTAGAACGGTGCTTCGACAAGCTCAGCACGAACGGGGAGGGGTTGATCTCGCTACCCCTTCGCCGCCAGCATGCGGCCGAGCTGCGCCGCCATCGCGCGCGCGCGGTCGGGCGCTACGCCACCAAGCACCCCCCGGCTCGCTTCGGGCAGATGCGCCATCGGCTCGCCGTCGCCGTGAAACACGAAATGGTCGAACATCGCGCGCCAGGCCGCGCGCTGCTCGTCGGGCAGGTCGCGCAGTGCGAGCAGGGCGTGGACGAAGCAGTCGAGCGGCGCGAGCGCGGCGTCCTGGGCGTCGTTCCACCAGTAATTGACCAGCAGGTTGAACGCATCGAGCGAGCGGACGTGGTGCCACCATATATAGGGGATGTAGAGCGCGTCGCCCGGCGCGAGCTCGGCCGTCTGCGCCGCCGCCAGTGCGTCGGGAAAGCGCGGGAAGCGGGTGAGGTCGGGCGCGTCGAAGTCGACGAGGCTGACCGGCGTGCCGGCGGGCGTCGATTCATAGGGGCCGACATAGAGATTGCCCACCTGATCGGGCGGGAACAGCGTGAAGCGCCGTTGCCCTGCCACGACGCAGGCGATGTTGCGCATCGTGTCGTAATGGCAGGCCACGGTTACCCGGCTGCCGATCCACATCCGCGGCGCGACCGCGGGATCGACCAGATCGAGCCGGTTCTCCGCGGCAAAGCCGGGCAGGGCCTGCGCGATGGCCAGTGCCTGTGCGGCGAGTCCCGGCAGCGGCGCCTGTTCGAGCCGCTCGACCAGCGCGCCGAGCGCCGCACTGCGCTTCTGGAAGTTCATCACCCCGAAATCGTCGCCGTAGAAGAAGCGTCCGTCGCTCTCGGGCGACCCGATCAGCACCTCGGTCTGCGCCGACAAGTCGAAGCGGCGCAGATAGTCGCCGATCGACGGCGCCCGCACTGCCGGCCAGTCCGCCACGAGCCCGCGCAGGATCGCCGGCTGCCCGAGTGGCACGACCTCCGCCTCGAATCGCGCCCGATCCATGTCGTGCCATTCGCGGACGGCTCGCGGCGAGGGACCAGTCATGCCGCGAGGATAAGGGCGCTCAGGCGGCGTCCGCCAGCACTTTCGCGAGCAGCCGGAAATCGCGTTCGCGTGGGCTCGCCTTGCGCCAGACGAGCGCGATGTGCCGCGCCGCATTGTCGGCCTCGAGCGGCCGCGCGGTCACGCTGGTGTGGTCGAGAATGCCCGCATCGACTGCCATCTGCGGCAGCATCGTCACGCCCAGCCCATTGTCGACCATCTGGACCATGGTGTGGAGCGACGTGCCGAGCATCGTCGCCTCGGCGCGCAATTCGGGGCGGTTGCACGCGGCGAGCGCGTGGTCCTTCAGGCAATGCCCGTCCTCGAGCATCAGCAGCCGGTTGGCATCGATATCGGCGGGGCGGATCGTCGGGGTCGGGTCCATCTCGCCTTCGGGGAAGGCGACGAACAGCCGGTCGTCGAACAACGGCGCGGTCTCGACCTCGCCGCAGGCGAAGGGCAGCGCCAGCAGCACGCAATCGGTGCGGCCGTGGTTGAGCTGCTCGCAGGCCTGCCCGCTGGTCTCCTCGCGCAGGAACAGCTTGAGGTCGGGATAGTCGCGCCGCAGCCGCGGCAGGATGCGCGGCAGCAGGAACGGCGCGATCGTCGGGATCACGCTCATCCGCATCTCGCCCGACAACGGCCGGCCTGCGGCGCGGGCGAGGTCGCCGAGTTCGTCGGCCTCGCGCAGCACCCGCCGCGCCTTGTCGACGATCCGCTCGCCCAGCGGCGTGAAGCGGACGACACGGCGCGTACGCTCGACCAGCACGACGCCGATCAGCGTCTCGAGCTCGCGAATCCCCGCCGAGAGCGTGGATTGGGTGACGAAGCACGCCTCGGCTGCGCGGCCGAAATGGCCGGCATCGCGCAGCGCGACGAGATATTGGAGCTGCTTGAGCGTCGGTAGGTAGGTCGCGGCCAAGTGATCGGTCCTGTCGATTGATTGTGCCCGATATAGTGATGCGGACGATGATGTCAGCCGCTATGATTGCGCGGAGCCTTCGGACCGGGCTTACGTTTCAGCGACAGACGCGACGGGAGGGGCGCAGGTGACGAACGGGCTGGCGATCGTGATCCTGGCGTTGCTCTCGCCGGCCCAGCAGATGACTGCGTTTGCACCGCGTACCGATCCGGCCTTCGGGGACGCGCGCGCGGCGCTGTCACGGCTGGTCGCCGAGCATGCGCCGCGGGTGCGCGGACCGCAGCATTTCTGCACGATCGGCTATCGCGGCGGCGAAGGCGCGAACGCCTGGGTGTATTGGCGCGAGGCCAATCGCCTCATCCTCTGGCAGGGCGGCGCCGAGGATGACGCGCTGCTCCATTCAACACGATCGCTCGACCTGGCCGCCGATGTCGTCGCCACCGAAGCCGACATCGCAGGCAGCACCTACCGCGTCACCCGCGCCTGGGTCGCTGCGCGCCTCGCCGATTGTGCGGCGCGAGGCGACCATTATACCCTCCGCAATCGATGATCCGCTTCGGGGAGAAAGCCGTGACCCGCATTCGACGCGCTTCGCACAACGTCGCTTTCGCCGCACTGGCGCTTTGTTTGGCCGCGCCAGCCGCCGGAGCGCCGGACAGATGGTCGCAGGACCCGGCGACCAAATGCCGCTTCGTCGCGCCGAAATCACTGGGCGGATCCAACGTGCACTGGACCGGCGACTGCCCCGACGGAAAGGCGTCGGGGCTCGGCCTGCTGCTGCGGCGCGGCGCTGCGAAGGCGGGGCCGGCCTTTTACGGCGAGCTGCGCGACGGCGTTCCGTGGATCGGCGTGGTCGAGGACAATGGCTATCGCGCCGGCCGCTTCGCCGATGGCGAGATCGGCAGCGGCGAAGTCGCGCCGCAGGAGCGGATGGATGCGTTCACGACTGCAGCCAAGGCGGCGCGCGCCGTGAGCGCGCACTATGCCGCCCAGGGCAACGCCGCCTCGGCGCAATACTATGCCGAGGTAGCGAAGCGGCTCGACACGCAGATCGACATCTAGCCCCGCCTCACGCCGCTCACGCCGCCGCTTCGACCAATTCCTCCGCCGGCAGCCGGATCAGATAGTCGAACGCCGAGAGCGCCGCGGTCGAGCCTGCGCCCATCGCGATCACGATCTGCTTGTACGGCACCGTCGTCGCGTCGCCGGCCGCGAAGATGCCGCGCTGCGAAGTCTCGCCGCGCGCGTCGATCTCGATCTCGCCGCGGTTCGACAAGGCGACCGAATCCTTGAGCCATTCGGTGTTCGGCACCAGCCCGATCTGGACGAAGATACCTTCGAGCGCGACTTCGTGCGCGGTGCCGTGGTTGCGGTCCTTGTAGACCAGTCCCGACACCTTCTCGCCATCGCCCCTGACTTCAGTGGTCAACGCCGAGGTGATCACCTGGACGTTGGGCAGGGTCGCGAGCTTGCGCTGCAGCACTGCGTCGGCGCGCAGGTCGCTGTCATATTCGATCAGGGTAACGTGCGCGACGATGCCGGCAAGGTCGATCGCCGCCTCGACGCCCGAATTGCCGCCGCCGATCACTGCGACGCGCTTGCCCTTGAACAGCGGGCCGTCGCAGTGCGGGCAATAGGCCACGCCCTTGTTGCGATATTCGTCCTCGCCGGGGACTCCCATCTGCCGCCAGCGCGCGCCGGTCGACAGGATCACCGTCCGCGCCTTGAGCGACGCGCCGTTGGCCAAGCGCACTTCGTGCAGCCCGCCCTCGGTCGGCGCCGGGATCAGCTTCTCGGCGCGCTGGAGGTTCATCACATCGACGTCGTAATCCTTGACGTGCTGCTCGAGATGCGCGGCGAGCTTGGGGCCCTCGGTGTGCGGCACCGAGATGAAGTTCTCGATCGCCATCGTGTCGAGCACCTGCCCACCGAAACGCTCGGCCGCGACACCGACGCGGATGCCCTTGCGCGCGGCGTAGATCGCCGCCGCGGCACCCGCAGGCCCGCCGCCGACGACGAGCACGTCGAACGCGTCCTTGGTCTTGATCTTCTCCGCCGCGCGGCTCTCGGCGCCGCTGTCGATCTTGGCGACAATCTGCTCGAGCTCCATCCGGCCCTGGCCGAACGGCTCGCCGTTGAGGAACACCGTCGGCACCGCCATCACTTTCCGGGTATCGACTTCGTCCTTGAACAAGGCGCCGTCGATCGCGACGTGCTTGATGCGCGGGTTGAGCACCGCCATCAGGTTGAGCGCCTGAACCACATCGGGGCAGTTCTGGCAGCTCAGCGAGAAATAGGTCTCGAATGCATAGTCGCCGTCCAGGTCCTTGACCTGGTCGATCAGCTCCTGCGCCGCGCGCGACGGGTGCCCGCCGACCTGCAGCAGCGCCAGCACCAGCGACGTGAATTCATGCCCCATCGGCAGGCCGGCAAAGCGCACGCCGATATCGGTGCCCGCACGGCGGATCATGAAGCTCGGCTTGCGCGCATCGTCCTTGCGGATGACCGTGATGTCGTCGGAGAGCGCCGCGATGTCGTTGAGCAGCCGCTCGAGCTCGCCCGACTTGGCGTCGTCGCCGAAGCTGGCGACCAGCTCGATCGGCTGCTTGATGTTGACCAGATAGGTCTTGAGCTGCTGCGTCAGGTTCGCGTCGAGCATCGGGGAACTCCACTAAATTTTGTTGATTCCAGTGCTCCTGCGAAAGCAGGAGCCTAGGGTTGCAGGCCCCGTCGCTCGTGACTCTGGGCTCCTGCTTTCGCAGGAGCACATGCGTGCGGGGCGAGGGCCGCCCTTCAGGAAAACGGCCCGGGATGGTGGTCCACCCCGGGCCGAATCGGCGCCTCCCACAGGGGGAGGGGAGGAGGCGCCTTGGGGGTTAGATCTTGCCGACGAGGTCGAGCGACGGGGCCAGGGTCTCTTCGCCCTCTTCCCACTTGGCCGGGCAGACTTCGCCCGGATGCGCGGCGATGTACTGCGCAGCCTTGATCTTGCGCAGCAGCTCGGCGGCATTGCGGCCGACGCCTTCGCTGGTGATCTCGACCAGCTGGATCACGCCCTCGGGATCGACGACGAAGGTGCCGCGGTCGGCGAGACCCTGGCCCTCACGCAGCACGTCGAAATTCTTGCTGAGGACGTGGTTCTGGTCGCCGAGCATGAAGTAGTTGATCTTGCCGATCGCCGGCGAGGTATCGTGCCAGGCCTTGTGGCTGAAATGCGTGTCGGTCGACACCGAATAGACCTCGACGCCCATCTTCTGGAGAGTCGGGTAGATGTCGGCGAGGTCTTCGAGCTCGGTCGGGCACACGAAGGTGAAGTCGGCCGGGTAGAAGAAGAAGACGGCCCACTTGCCGCGGGTGTCGGCGTCGGTGACCTGGACGAACTTGCCATCCTTATAGGCCTGCGCCGTGAACGGCTGAATCGTGCTTCCGATAAGCGCCATGCGAATTTTCCTCCAAGGGCGTTGTTGCAATGCGGCATATAGGTGCGCTGCACTGCAATGCTAATGG
>Ga0065165_1002651_pt1 | contig 14477 bp, 11 predicted proteins | sample AraplaMF_Cvi_mMF_FD_63813 | JGI IMG/M metagenome (GOLD analysis project Ga0065165, IMG submission 63813) | Arabidopsis root microbial communities from the University of North Carolina, USA - plate scrape MF_Cvi_mMF (version 2) (version 3) | ecosystem: Host-associated > Plants > Roots >...
CCAAGTCGTTCAAGGATCTCGAAGCCACCTGGCGCGGCCTGTTCTACGTGGTGTCGCGCACCGAGAGCGGCCGCCTGCTGAAGCTGCGCGTGCTCAACGCCAGCGCCGACGAACTGCGCAAGGAGCTGGAGAAGGCGGCCGAGTTCGACCAGAGCTGCATCTTCAAGATGATCTACGAGGCCGAATTCGGCACCTACGGCGGCTCACCCTACAGCCTGCTGCTGGGCGGCTACGAATTCGACCACTCGCCGGCCAGCATGTCGCTGCTGACCAATATGACCAGGATCGCCGCGTCCGCGCACGCGCCGTTCCTGGCCGCGGCGGCGCCCGGCCTGTTCGGCCTGGACGGCTTCGACAAGCTGGCCAAGCCGCGCGATCTCAGCCAGCTGTTCGAGTCGCCCGAGCTGGCGCAGTGGATGGAATTCCGCGGCAGCGAGGACTCGCGCTACGTGGCGCTGGCCCTGCCGCACGTCCTGCTGCGCCTGCCGTACGGCAAGGACGCACGCCCGGCCGAAGGCCTGCGCTACGAGGAGACCGTGACCGGTCCCGACGGCCCGGACCACAACGCCTTCCTGTGGGGCAATGCCGCCTATGCGCTGGCCGAGCGCATCACCAACTCGTTCGCGCTGTATCACTGGACGGCGGCGATCCGCGGCGTGGAAGGCGGCGGCCTGGTCGACGGGCTGCCGGTATTCACCTACCGCGACGATGCGGACCTGGTGAACATGATCTGCCCGACCGAGGTGTCGATCACCGACCGCCGCGAGAAGGAACTCAACGACCTGGGCTTCATCGCGCTGTGCAACTGCAAGGGCACCGGCCAGGCTGCGTTCTTCGGCGGCCAGACCGCCAACCTGCCGCGCCAGTACATCAGCGACGAGGCGAACGCCAACGCCAAGCTCTCGGCCATGCTGCCGTACATCCTGGCCGCGTCGCGCTTCGCGCACTACATCAAGGTGATCATGCGCAAGAAGATCGGCGCCTTCCTCACCCGCGGCAATATCGAGGCCTACCTCAACAGCTGGATCGCCCAGTACGTGCTGCTGGACGACAACGCCTCGCAGGAGGTCAAGGCCAGCTATCCGCTGCGCGCGGCGCAGATAACCGTGACCGACGTGCCCGGCTCGCCCGGCTCGTACAAGGCCACCGTGTTCATCAAGCCGCATTTCCAGCTGGAAGAACTCACCACGTCGATTCGCCTGGTGGCGGATCTGCCGGCGGGCTGACGCATAGCCGCGACCCGCCACGCCACCCGATCAAGAACCTGGAGCGACCATGGACCTCATACTTCTGCAACCCGGCGACTCGTCGATCTTCGGCGGCCCCAACGGCTGGAAAGGCGGCGGCAGCCTGATCGACGACCAATGGCGCGACGAGGTGCTCAAGCTCGGGCAGTGCCTGGAGCTGGTCTCGGTGCACCAGGGCATGAAACAGCAGATCACCACCGACGTGAGCAATTCGGCGCGTACCTCGGGCCGCCCGATCATCACCGAGTTCACCTGCGTGAAGTACGTGGACAAGACGTCGGTGAAGTTCTACGAGTACTGCCTGCGCGCGCAGCCGCTGGGCAAGGGCGAGAAGAACCCGACCAAGATCTATATCGCGCGCAACTCCGGCGAGAAGACCGCCAACATCCTCACCATCGAGCTGCGCGACGCGATCATCAGCGAGATCCAATTCCAGTCCAACCCGGACGACATGCCCACCGAGCAGTTCAAGCTCAACTTCACCGAAGTGCTGTGGACGTACACGGTGCAGGAGGCGGACATGAATACCTCGGGCAACCTGGCGGCGGGCTGGAGTATCGCGCGCAACCGTCCGATCGGGCAGTTCACTACCTGAGCATGATGTGCTTGAGCCCCTCTCCCCGTTTACCAATTTGTGCACGGGGAGAGGGGTTGGGGTGAGGGTGCGGGCGGAGCGCAAGGGTGATGTGCACCGCTCCGGCCGAACCCTCATCCGGCTGCCGCCACCTTCTCCCGGAGGGAGAAGGGTTCCACTAGTGGTGTTGAGTCATACGGGCGGGAGATCGTCGTGCAATTCCTGATGGAGCGGCTGGTCAATCGCAGCGAGCCGGACATGGGACAGGCGCCGCCGTTCGATCCGATCGGCGCGGTGGCCGCGCAGATCCAGCGCATCGTCGAATGCCGGCCCTACGTAGGCCTGGGCGGTGCGCGGGTGTGCGACTTCGGCATGCCGCCGATCGTCGACACCGGCATCGGCCTGCCTGACCACGAACGTTTTGGCGCGCGCTTGCTGGAAGCGATCGCGCGCTTCGAACCGCGCCTGCGCGCGCCGCGGCTGGAATGGCTGGCGACGGGCAGGGCGCTCAAGCCGTATGCGCTGGTCGTGCACGGCACCGTGCAGGTGGAGGACCAGCCCAGCACGTTCCGTTTCGAACTGCCTTGCCCGGACGACCTGGCATGAATGCCGATGTGCCCCGCCTCAAAATGTGGTTCGAGCAGGAGCTGGCGTCGCTGCGCGACGAGGCGGCAGATTTCGGCGCGTCCTTCCCGGCCATCGCCAAGGCGCTGGAGCTGAGCGGCGGGCGCAGCAGCGACCCGCACGTGGAGATGCTGGTGCAGTCCTTCGCCTGGATGGCGGGGCGCCTGCGCTACCAGCTGGAGACCGACCAGGCGGTGCTGCCCAATGCGCTGATGGGCCTGCTGTATCCGCATCTGGAGGCACCGCTGCCGTCGATGCTGGTGGGCGAGATCGAAGTGCGCCCGGACGGCGCCAACTTCGCGCACGGCGCCACCCTGGAGCGCGGCCGCTACGTCTACGCGCTGGCCACCAACGAATTCGGCCAGCAGGTGCGCTGCCGCTTCCGCACGTGCTACGACACGCCGCTGTGGCCGCTGAAGATTACCCACGTGGAGTCGATGGCGGCCAACGCCTATCCGCTGGACCCGAACGACACGCGCACAGCGTCCATCCTCAGCGCCACCATCACGCGCACCGGCAAGGAGCCGGTGCATGCAATGCAGATGAAGTCGCTGCGCTTCTGCATCCATGCCGACCACAAGCTGGCTTATGCCTTGTACGACGGCCTGGCCATGCACCTGGTGCGCATGGCGGTGCGCGTGCGCGCCACCGGCGAGCTGCGCTATCTGGACGCCGCGCAGCTGCAGTGGCGCGGCTTCGACGACAAGGAAGCGGTGCTCGGCGCCAACCCGCTGACCCATCCGGGCTACCGGCTGGTGCAGGAATACTTCGCCTTTCCGCAGAAATTCCTGTTCTTCGACGTGGCCGGCATGGACCTGACCGGCGTGGACAAGGACTTCGAGCTGCTGTTCCTGCTCGACGTGCCGCCGTCCAAGGACCACCACTACGACAAGCACCTGCTGCGGCTGAACTGCCTGCCGCTGATCAACCTGTTCCCGCAGCGCATCGAACCCTTCGTGCTGGACCAGCGCCAGTACGAATACCGCCTGGTCGCCGACGAGCAGAACCACCGCTACTGCGAGATATACAGCCTGGACGAGCTGGTCTCGATCCGCCCGGACCGCAGCCCGCGCCCGATCGCGCCGTACTTCGCGCTGGACGAGATGCAGCGGCTGGACAAGATCGACTACTTCTATGCCACCCGCCGCGAGGTCAACCAGACCGGCGCGGTGCACGGCACGGAAACCTTCGTGTCCTTCCTGGATCCGGAATTCGACACCGTGCTGCCGGCGGAGGAAATGATCGGCGGCACCGCGCTGTGCACCAACCGCCGCCTGCCGTCGCAGCTGGTGGTGGGCACCACTTTGTTCCTGGAAGGCGCCGGCCCCGTGACCTCGCTGCGGGTGGCGTGCAAGCCCACGCCGAACCAGCCGCCGCAGATGGTGGGCGAGCGGCCGTGGGCGCTGGTGTCGCAGTTGTCGCTCAATCATCTGTCCCTGGTGGACGGCCAGCGCGGCCCGCCGGTGCTGAAGAACATGCTGCGCCTGCATGTGGGGCCGGCGAGCCTCACCGGCTACCGGCAGATCGACGGCCTGCGCGCCATGTCCACCCGCCGCGTGCAGAAACGCATGCCGCGCCGGGATGCCTGGCGCGGCTTCGTCGACTGCCTGCAGGTGCGCCTGCAGGTGGACCTGGGCCATTTCGAAGGCGGCAGCGCGGTGCTGTTCGGCAGCGTGCTGCACCGCTTCCTGGCGCTCTATGCGGAGGTCAATACCGTCATCGAACTGATTCTCGAATCTTCCGACCGCCGAGGAGAGCTCAAGTCATGGCCACCCCTGACTGGCGCACAGGTGAGCCTCTAGCCGACCGGCTGCTGCGGCGGCCGGCCAGCTTCGATTTCTTCCAGTGGGTGCGGCTGCAGTCGTGGCCGCGCCGCGGTACGCCTGCGCGCCGCGACGGCGCGCGCTACGTGTCGCCGCGCCTGCGCTTCCGCGGCGAGATGTCGCCGGTGTTTCCCGGCAGCGAGATATCCAAGGGCCGCCTGCGCGAAGAGCGCAGCATGGCGCTGGACGATCCGCGGCTGGAACTGTTCGTGGCCAATTTCGCCTTGTCCGGCGTGCTGGGGCCGATGCCGGACAGCTTCGCCGACTGGGCGCGCCAGCGCCTGGCCGAGCGCGATCCGGCGATGGCGCAGTTCCTGGACATCTTCAATCACCGGCTCAGCACGCTGCGCTACGAACTGAAGGCCGCCAGCGTGCCGGCCTTCGACGCGGTGCGGCCGGAAGACACGCGCCAGGCCGACGCGGCCGGCGCGCTGATGGGCCTGTCGGCCTTCGAAGGCGAGGGCGCGGCGATCCTCGCGCGCCGCGTGCCGGTGCCGCGCCGCGCACTGCTGGCCCTGGCCGGCCTGGTGGCGAACGGACGCAAGAGCGCGGCGCAGGCGCAGATCGTGCTGGGCGTGTATCTGCAGGCGCCGGTGCAGGTGCAGGCGCTGGTCGGCGCCTGGCGCGACATCGAAGCGCGCGACCGCACCTTGCTCGGCCGGCGCGTGCTGGGCGACGGCGCGCCGCTGGGCCGGCGCGTATGGGTAAACCATGCGGCTATAGGCCTGCGCATCGGCCCGGTGCCGTATGCGCGCCTGTGCCTGCTGCTGCCGGATCGCGCACACCTGCCGGGCGGCGCGCACGACGCGCAGTTCGGCAACGGCTATCGCGGGCTGGCGGCGATGGTGCATTACCTGTTCGACCGCCACGTCGATGCGGTGGTCACCATCGAGGTGGACGAAGCCGATATCCCCGCCTCCTGGATGGGCAAGCCGCGCCGCCTCGCCGGTTTCGGCAGCGGCCACGGCCTGCGCCTGGGCCAGACCGCGTGGGTCAGCGGCCGTCCGGAAGCGAAGCGCGAAGTGACCTTCACCATCCGCGCCGACGACGTGCAGGAGGCCGCATGAGTGCGCTGCCCACCGACACCGCCGGCCGCACCGCGATCCAGCCGATCGGCCAGCAGGGCCAGGCCAGCTCGCCGCTGCTGTACCTGCATTGCGGCATCGGGTTGCCGGGCAACCGCTGGCTGGCCGACGAGACCTTCCGCCTGCTCTCGTTCGAGGGCCAGGAATCGGTGTCCGAGCCCTTCGATTTCCAGCTGCAGCTGCGCGGCAATACCGATCCGAAGCTCAATCCGCCGCTCACCTTCGATGCGCTGATCGGCCGCCCCGTCACCGTAGGGCTTAACCGCCCGGTGGAAGGCCAGGCGCCGGACGCCGCCGCGCGTTTCGCGCAGGCGCTGCGCAGCGGTTCGGCGCCGTCGATGAGCTTCTACAACGGCATCGTCGGCTCCTTCGCCATGGACGAGCCGGGCGTGTACCGCGTCGGCATGAAGCCCGCGCTGTGGCGGCTGAACCTGACCAACCGCTACGAAGTGCATGCGCAGATGAGCGTGCGCGACGTGATCGCGGACCTGATGCGCAAGCACTACATCGACTGTTCGCTCGATGCCGTTTCCGGCGAGGACAATATCGCCATCGCCCGCGTGCAGGACTGGCTGCAGGCCGGCGAAAGCGACTACGAATTCCTGCGCCGGATCATGTCCAAGGCGCACATCTATTACTACTTCAAGCACACCGGCAACGGGCATACCGTGGTGTTCGCCAACCGTCCGGCCTACCTGCAGGCGTTCGACCGTCCGCTGCGCTACACCTATACGGCGCTGGACGAGCTGGGCATGCAGCAGGATGACGTGGTGTTCCAGTACAGCTACCAGCAGTCGCTGACCAGCACCGGCGTCAGCGGCCGCTTCGCGCACCAGGAGAACGCACCGGACGAGGATCCGATTCCCACCTTCCAGACCTTCGGCGCGTTCACGCCGGCGGATCCGGGCGAGCTGCCGTTCAACCAGTACCGCACCTATCAGTACGGCATGAGCAGCGGCACCGTGCGCGAATACGTGCGCACCACCGCGTCGACGCTGGCCGCCTCCGGCCGGCAGCTCACCGGCAGCAGCACCTGCGCGGGCTTCCGCGTCGGCACCCAGTTCACCATGCGCGGCGACATGGCCGAAGGCACCTCGCCCGCGCCGGTGCGCCCGTCGCTGGAGAACAAGGCCTTCGTGCTGAGCAAGGTCACCCATCAGGCCACCGCCGATGGCGGCTATACCAACCAGTTCGAGTCCACCGACGCGGCGGCCATGCTCACCGCGTTCTCGGTGCAGGACACCCAGCAGGGCGGCATCCTGGCCAAGGTGGTGGACATGGCCGGGCGCGGCCCCACCGATTGGCGCTATTACGAGCCGGCCAATTTCGATCCGGCCACCAGCCGCCTGCGCGACAGCCAGGCCGCGCCGCCCAACCTGATGGCCAAGGGCGTGTACGTGCAGTTCTCCAGCCCCGGCGCGGCGACCGGGCCGGTGTGGGTGAAGCTGTCGGCCAGCATGAACACAGTGCCGGAGATCGGCGCCACCGTGCTGGTCACGCGCGCCAGCGACGAGTCGGAGCTGCCGGAAGTGCAGCAGCTGATCGCGCCCAACGGCAGCCTGGTGGTCACCCCGTCGGGCTGGACCGCCAACACCCATGTGGGCAGCAACTACTCCACCACCTACGGCGACGGGCAGAGCATCCGCTACGGCCTGCACTCGGCCTACAACCTCGACCACGCGGTAAGCATCGTCAACGGCGCCTACGAGAGCGGCCAGTACCGCGACACCAGCTATGCGCAGGGCGCCAGCTACAGCTATTCCACCTCGGAGAACGGCGCCAGCGGCCTGCTCAGCCGCAGCGAATCCTATGGCAGCACCTACAGCACCATGGAAGCGGCGGTGACCTGGAGCAAGAGCACCATCGGCGACAGCACCAGCTACAGCACCGTCACCGGCGATACCTATGCGGAAGACACGGTGGAGGGCACCTCCACGCGCATCACCACGCAGAACATCGTCAACGGCGTCACCACCACCGCGATGCAGAGCAACCTCACCACCACCGGCATCAACAACGGGGTGGAGACGATGGGCATGACCACGACGATGTCCAGCACCGGGCGCAGCGCGGCGGTGTCGCTTACCGGCCTGGCCGACCAGGTGTCGCTCACCGGCGTGCGCACCGAGACCGCGATCACCGCCAGCAGCGACAGCACCAATGTCACCGGCATCTCCGAGCAGGTCTCGGCGACCGGCAGCAGCAGCATGATCTCGGTGACCGGTACGTCCAGCCAGACCAGCGTCACCGGTTCGAACACCAATATCAACGTCACCGGCAGCAGCACCGGCATCAATGTCACCGGCAGCAGCACCGAGATCGGCGTGACCGGCAGCACCACCCGCATGAACGTCACCGGCAGCAGTACCGGCATCAACGTCACCGGCGACAGCACCGAAGTCGGCGTCACCGGCAGCGAGACGCGCATGAGCATCCACGGTTCGTCCAGTTCGGTGGACATCACCGGCGTGGGCACCTCGGTGACCATCGCCGGCGCACGCATCTCGATGGAAATCGTCGGCCTGAGCGTGTCGATCCCGGTGGTCTATATCTACGTATGAGGCGCGCATGAAGATCGTCAAACCGATGACCCTCGGCCTGATGCACCGCCCGTACCGCTGGCAGGGGCGCGACCGCCTGCTGGTGGCGACGCTGGGTTTCTTCGCGCTGGGCGGGCGGCCGGATGCCTTGCTGCGCGACAACCTGCAGTGGCGCAAGGTGATGTCCGCGCTGCCGCCGGGCCGTCCGCTGGACGAGCTGATGCCCAAGACCCGCGGCGAAGTGCTGCTGGCCGGCAGCGCGCATGCGGCGAACGGGCTGGCGGTGACCGAGCAGATGGTGCGCCTGGTGGTGGGCAGCGCGATGTCGAACGGCGGGAAATCGGGTGGTGTGGACAAGCGCCTGCGCGTGGTCGGCGACCGCCAGTGGATGTACGGCATGCTGCCCTGGCTGCAGGTGACCGAGCCGCTGCCGTTCACTCAGATGCCGCTGACCTGGAGCCGCGCCTACGGCGGCGCGGGCCATCCGGCGAACCCGGAAGGACGCGGCTACGCGCGCCATCCGCTCGCCGCATTCTTCGGCCGCAACCACGGCGACATGCCGAACGTGGAACAGCCGCAGCGGCCCGTGCGGAGCCCCCGCCGGCGTTACGCGCCGGCCGGCTTCGGCCAGCTCGACGTGGGCTGGACGCCGCGGCGGCAGTGGATCGGCAGCTACGGCAAGCGCTGGCGCAGCGAGGCCTATCCGGGGCTGGCCGACGATACGCATCCGGAATTCTTCAACGCGGCGCCGCTGGACCAGCGCATCGAAGGCTTCTTCACCGGCGGCGAGACGTATCGCCTGGAAGGCATGCATCCGCGCCTGCCGGTGATCGAAGGCTGCCTGCCGGAGTTCCGGCCGCGCGCGTTTGCCCATCGCGCGGGCCAGCCGGCGGATGCGGTGGACGAGGTGGCGCTGTCGTTCGACACGGTGTGGTTCTTCCCCGACGCGGAGCTGGGCGTGACCATCCACCGCGGCGAGATCGAGGTGGAGGACAGCCTGGCGCTGGACGTGGAAGCGCTGATGGTGGCCTACGAACATGCCGACGATGCGCCGCGTGCGCTGTCGCATTACGGCGAGGTGCTGGCGCTGCGGCTCAACCGCGACACCGCCGCGCGCCACGTCTTCAACGAAGCGCAGCTGACGCCGGAACCCGACGCCGCCCTGCGCGCCGCGCGGCAGACGGAAGTGCAGGAAGAACAGCAGCGCCGCGTCGCCGTGCGCGCGGCGCGCGAAGCGGGCCTGGCCGCGGAATTCGAAGCGTCTTCCGGCATGCCCGCGCCGCCGCCGGCGCCAGCGCCGCTGGCGGTGGACTTGCCGGTGCCCGGCGAAGCCGCGATCCGCCGCGGCGATTTCGATCTCAGCCCGATGCTCGACGCCGTCGAACGCATCGGCCGCGCAGCGAAGGAGCAGGCGCAGGCGCGGCGCGACGAAGCCGCCGCGCAGCTGGCGCAGTTGCCGGAGCTGCCGCCCGCGGTGCCGGCCACCACCGAGGAAGCGCTGGCGCGCGCGGCCGGGCAGGGCGGCGCGATGGGCGCGCTCGGTGAGTTCGGCGCGCTGGCCGGCGTGCCGCCGGTGGCGGTGGAACAGATCCACGAACTGCAGCGCAAGGGCCGCCTGGCCTCGCCGCAACCGAGCGTGCCGGGCCTGCCGCTGCAACCGGCGGTGGCGGCCGCGATCGGCCAATGGCTGCTGCTGCGCGTGCGCGAAGGCGGCTCGCTGCACGGTTGCGATCTGGCCGGCGCGGACCTGCGCGGCGCCATGCTGTCCGGTGCGGATCTGCGTGGCGCGCTGCTGGAGGCTTCCGATCTGCGCGGCGCCCAGCTCGACGGCGCGGACTTGAGCGAAGTGGCGCTGACCGGCGCCACCATGGATGCGGCCAACTGCGCCGCCGCCTGCTTCGACGGCGCCAACCTCGCCCGCACCCGCGCGCACGACGCCGTGTTCCGCGGCGCCAGCTTCGCCGGCACGCAGGCCGGCGATGCCGACTGGAGCCGCGCGGACCTGGCCGGTGCGCGCTTCGAGCGCTGGATCGCGCCGAACATCGTGCTGGAAGGCGCCAACCTGGAACACGCCACCCTGGCCGACTGCGTGCTGCTGCACGCCAAGGCCGACGGCAGCCGCTGGGCGCATGCGGCCTGGCAGCGCACGGTGGCGCTGGGTTCCAGCCTGGCCGGCAGCGACTGGCGCGAGGCGGCCCTGTCGCGCAGCGTGCTGATGGAATGCCGGCTTACCGACAGCCACTGGGCCGGCGCCGACCTGGCCCGCGTGCAGGGCGGCGGCGGCGCAGACTGGTCGCGCGCCGACCTGCAGCGCGTGCGCGCCGACCACAGCAGCTGGCGCGGCGCCAACCTGGCCGATGCCAACCTGGCCGAGGGGCAGTTCCGCGAATGCGATTTCAGCGGCGCGCGCCTGCCGCATGCGGTGCTGGAACGCACCTTGTTCTACCGCTCTCTGTTCATGGGCGGCGAACTCACCGGCTGCCATGCGGAAGCGGCGGACTTCTACCAGGCCATGTGCCGCCGCGCGGACTTCCGCGAGGCGGACCTGCGCGAAGCGAACTTCGTGCAGGCCGAATGCGCCGAGGCGCGCTTCGACCACGCGCGGCTGGAAGGCGTGCGGCTGGAGCCGGGACGGAGGCTGCCATGAGCGCGGCGGCGATCTCCTGGGACGATATCGCCCACCTGCAGCGCCTGGGGCGTCCGGTGAACGGCGTCGACCTGGGCGTGCTCGATAGCAGCGGCCGCGCGATCGAATCGCTGCTGTTCAACCAGGTGAGCTGGCGCGGCGCCGATCTGCATGGCGCGCGCTTGCAGCACGTGAACTTTATCGACTGCGATCTGCGCGAGGCGGACTTCAGCGGCGCGACCCTGGAAAGCTGCAGCTTTACGCGCTGCAAGCTGGGCGCTTCGCGCTGGGGCGGGGCGAATGTGCAGCAGTGTTCGTTTGCGCTGGCCGACTTGTCGGCGTCGTCGTGGACGAAGGCGGAAGTGGCGCTGTCGGCCTTCACCCAGACGGATCTGCGCCTGGCCAGCTTCGCGCATGCGCTCCTGCATCGCACCGTCGCCACCCAATGCGACGTTGCCGGCCTGGTGCTTGCGCATGCGACGCTGGCGCAGGCGGTGCTGCCCGGCGCGGACTTCCGCGTGATCGACGTCACCGGCCTGGTCGCGCAGGCGGCGGTGCTGCAAGGCGGGCTTTTCGGCGGCATGGACCTGCGCGGTCTGGTGCTGCAGCGCTGCCTGCTGGAAGGCGCCGACTTCACCGGCGCGCGGCTGGACGGCGCCGACCTGCGCGAGGCCAATCTGCGCAAGGCCGTCTTCGCCAAGGCCAGCCTGCGCGCAGCGAAACTCGACAACGCATTGCTGCTCGACTCCAGCTGGAGCGAGGTGGATGCGGCCGGCCTGTCCTGCGAAGGCGCGCTGTTCCAGTCCGCCGAGTTGCAGCAAGTGTCGCTGGTGGAAGCGCGCGGCACCGGCAGCGTGTGGGACCACGCACGGCTGACCGGGGTGGACTTCGGCCACGCCACGCTGAGCTATGCGCGCTTCGACCATGCCAGCGGCGGACGCGTCGGTTTCCGCCACGCGCGGCTGGACCACGCCAGCTTCCACAACACCCGCTTTGTTCAAGCCGACCTGCACGCGGCGCAGACCCAGCGCCTGCGCGGCACCTCGTCCTCCCGCCTCGCCGCCGAGGCCCGCGCCCTTGCCCTGGAGACCGCCTGATGTTCGCCGCCCGCCAAGCCAAACCCGTTCAAGCGGCCGCGCCCGCCTGGTTCGAAGCCACCATCCGCGATGCCGCCGGCCGCGACGGCTGGCGCCTGGACGACGGCCGCTGCGCGCGCCAGGCGGTGTCCTGCCTGGTCACGCCGCAGGCGGGCGACCGCGTGCTGCTGGTCGCCACCGCCGACGGCGAATGCTTTGTGCTGCACGTGCTGGCGCGCGCCGAAGGCGGCCGCGCCACGCTGGCGGTGCCGGGCGCCGACGCCGTGTCGATCCGCCAGGCCGAGGTCGATATCGCCGCCACGCGCAACATCGCGCTGCGCGCCGGCGAAGGCGTGGAAGTGACGGCGGTGCAGGGCGCGCTCGCGCTCAGCGGGCGGCAGCTGTTCGCCAGCGCCGCGGAGTCGCTGGTGCAGACCGCGCGCACCTATGTCGGCCAGGTCGAACAGTTCCTGCTCGACGCGCGGCAGTTCCTGCGGCTGCATGGCGAGCAGGCCATGATCACCGCGCGGCAGGACGCCAAGATCGATGCCGAGCGTATCAGCCTGGGATAAGCCCATGTTCGTCAACACCAATCTCGGCGTGCTCAACCTGGCCTTCCCGGACGTGTGCTTCGTGCCCGTGCTGGGCGTGCCCACGCCGATGCCGTTTCCGAATATCGCCTTGTCGTTCGCGGACATCCCCGCGCAGTTCGAGGTGATCGTCGGCGGCGGCCTGGCGGAAAACCTGGTCACCGTGGGCGCGCTGAGCAACGGCGACCAGCCGGGTGCGGAAGGCGGCGTGGTCTCGCATCTGTTCATGGGGCCGTTCCGCTCGATCCTGGGCAGCTTCAAGGTGTTCATGGGCGGCATTCCCTGCACGCACATGCTGGGCCTGGTGGGCCAGAACGGCCTGCTGCCGAACATGGTGGGAGTGTCGCTGACGCCCGCCCAGGTCACCGTGCTGGTGCTGAGCTGATGCGCGCGCGACTTCTATTGCTGTTGCTGCTGCTGGCCGCGCCGGCCGGATGCAGCTCGGTCAACAAGCTGCTCGGCCGCACGCCGACCACCACGCTGTCCAGCGTGCGCGTGGCCGCGCCGCCGGGCGCCAATCTCAATTCGGCGGTGCAGCTGGACCTGGTGTTCCTGTACGACCTGAAGAACGAAGCCATGCTGCCCAAGACCGGGCCGGAGTGGTTCGCGCAGAAAACCGCGCTGATCAACGGGCTGGGCATCTCGGTCGATGCGGTGCATCTGGAGATCCCGCCTGCGCAGGTGATCGATCCGGTGCCTTTGCCCAAGCGCGCGGGCAAGGCGGTGGCCGTGTATGCCTTTGCCAACTATCTGTCGGCCGACGGGCAGGCGCGCGCCGATCTCACCAAATTCCGCCGGGCGGTGGTGTGGCTGCAGGCCACCCAGCTCGCCGTGACCGAACAGCCATGAACGCGACAGCAGGGGAAGCGCCATGAACGCCACCGTCGATACCCTGGACAGCCTGCCGGAGCCGGTCTCCTGGTCGGAGGGCATGCTGCTGTCGCCGCATCACTTCCAGCAGAACGACATCTACTGGAACAACCTGCTGCACCGCCGCCTGGTGATGCTGCAGCCGCATGCCTGGGGCGTGCTGGACATGGCGCTGGACCCCACGGAACTGAGCAAGGGCCGGGTGGTGTTCCAGCGCCTGCGCTGCGTGATGACCGACGGGCTGGTGATCGACTATCCCGGCCATTTCGCGCCGGCGGGCCTGTCGCTGGACCTGAGCGGCACCGACTGGAACCAGCAGAAGCAGGTCCGCGTGCATCTGCGCGTGCCGGTGCGCGGCAAGGGCGCGGCCAGCGACATCGGCGACATGCAGCGCTACACCATCGAGCGCGGCAACCTGGAGGCGGACGAGAACACCGGCAAGGACGAGATCGTGGTCGACCGCATGCGGCCCAAGCTCAGCCTGGCCGCGGGCGACAACGTGGCCAAGAGCTATTGCTCGGTGCCTTTGCTTGAGCTGTACGGCGATTCGCGCGGCGTGCACCTGGCGCCGTTCCATCCGCCGATGCTGAACATCGGCGCCTCGGCGTTCCAGGGCGACGGCAGCCTGCAGCGCTCGCTGGCCTCGCTGTCGGAACTGCTGTGGAAGAAATACCGCGAACTGCTCGGCGTGCGCCTGGACGACCGCGGCCAGCCGCGCCTGGACAGCGAGAGCAGCGCGCAGGTGCAGGCCGCGCGCCATCTGGTGATGGCGATGCCGACCTTCGACGTGATGCTGCAGTCGCCGCATACGCATCCGGCCGATCTTTATCTGGGCCTGTCGCAGCTGGTGGGCTTCGTCGCCGCCACGCCGGGTGCGCCGCCGCCACCGGTGCTGGGCGCCTACGAGCATGAGGACTGCGTGCCCGGTTTCACCCGCGCCATTGCCTATGTGCGCGACCAGCTCAATCGGCTCAATGCCAACTTCCGCGTGCTGGAATTCCAGCGCGTGGGTAATTCCGGCTTCCGCCTGCAGCTGCCGCGCGGCATCGACACCGGCAAGCTGCTGATCGAGCTGGCCCCGCGCGCCGGCCAGAACGCCGCCACCATGAGCCAGTGGCTGGGCAGCGCGCGCATGGCCAACGAGGAGCTGATCTACCTGCTGGTGCGCCGCCGCTATCCCGGCGCCACGGTGAAGGAGGCCACGCCGCAGCAGGTGGCCGCGATCAACCTGCGTCCCGGCGCCTTCGTCTACGAAGTGAACAACGCCACCATCGAGGGCGAGGACGGTGCGGCGCGGCCGCTGATCAGCGAAGGCCATACTTTCGTCATCCTCGGCGAGCCGGACGAGCACGTGCCGGCCGCAATCACCCTGTACCTGCCGCGCGAAGGAGCCACCGCGCGGCCATGAACGGAACGGTTGCC
>Ga0065165_1002655_pt1 | contig 14460 bp, 12 predicted proteins | sample AraplaMF_Cvi_mMF_FD_63813 | JGI IMG/M metagenome (GOLD analysis project Ga0065165, IMG submission 63813) | Arabidopsis root microbial communities from the University of North Carolina, USA - plate scrape MF_Cvi_mMF (version 2) (version 3) | ecosystem: Host-associated > Plants > Roots >...
GCCGGCGCCGGCTATGCCACCGTGTTCATCGACTTCCATGGTTCGACCGGCTACGGCCAGAAGTTCACCGATGCCATCAGCGGCGACTGGGGCGGCAAGCCGCTCGAGGACCTGAAAAAAGGTCTCGCTGCAGCCGTGGCCAAGTATGCGTGGCTGGACCGCTCGAAGGCCTGCGCACTGGGCGCGTCCTACGGCGGCTACATGATGAACTGGATCGAGGGTAACTGGTCCGACGGCTTCAAGTGCATCGTCAACCATGACGGCGTGTTCGACACCCGCGGCATGGCCTACTCGACCGAGGAACAGTGGTTCACCGACTGGGAAAACGGTGGCCCCTACTTCTCGGTGCCGGAAAAGCACGAACGCTTCAACCCGGTCCTGCACGTGAACAAGTGGAAGACGCCGATGCTGGTGGTCCAGGGAGACAAGGACTTCCGCATTCCGACCGCCCAGGGCCTGTCGACCTTCACGGCCCTGCAGCGCCGCGGCATCGAGAGCAAGCTGCTGGTGTTCCCGGACGAGAACCACTGGGTGCTGAAGCCGGCCAACTCCGTGCTGTGGCATCACACCGTGATCGGCTGGCTCGACCAGCATATCAAGCCCTGAGCTTTTTTCCGAGCCCGAAGATGCCCGCCTTCGAGCGGGCATTTTGTTTATAGAGTACCCATGAATACAAGCGAATTCAGCTTCGATTCCCTGAACCTGCAGGTGGGCGTCCGCCTGCAGTTCATCACCTATCGGCGCATCAAGCCGGTGCAGTATTTTTCGACGCTGATCGGCTACGTGCGCGACGAGTACCTGATCGTCAAGCTGCCGATGGAAAACGGCACGCCGGTTGGCCTGGTGGACGGCGAGCGCGTCACGATCCGCGTGTTCTCCGGCGTGAATGTGTGCTCGTTCGCCTGCACGGTCCAGCGCGTGTTCGACCGCCCCGTGAATTACGTCCACCTGTCCTTCCCGGACAGCATCCAGGGCACCAGCCTGCGGACGGCGATGCGGGTCAAGGTCGACATCGCGGCCCAGGTGCTGCCGGCCCGCGGCGATGGCCCCTTGGTCGACTGCACGCTCACCAACATCAGCGTCAGCGGCGCGCGCATCGAGTCGGCGCGCAGCTTGCCGGAAGACGGCGGCGAGATCACGGTGGAATTCGGCCTGCCCTCGCCGCTCGGTGACGGCGAGATGCGGGTGCGGACGCGGGCCGCGGTGCGCAATGTGAATGCGCTGCGGAGGGAAGATGGAACGGAGATGTTCGCTTACGGCGTGCAGTTCCTGGATCTGGACCAGGTGCACCATACGATGCTGCAGAACCTGACGTATGAGGTGTTGTTGTCGGATCGGCAGAACATCGTCTGAACAGCGTCTAGAAGTAGCCGGCTTCCCACATGCGTGGCCATTGCACGTTCGGATTGCAGGCCTGTTCCGCCGGCGTCAGCGCCTCGTGGCGCGCATGCCGTTCGACGCTCGGCGCCACGCCATAGGCCAGTCCGCACAATGCGGCCACGGCTAGTCCCGCAAGCAGTGCGCGCAAAGGCGCGCCCGCACGCGGCGCGGCGGCCTTGTCCAGCGACCGCATCCAGCCGGCGGCGCAGCCGAGATAGAGCACAATCGCCATCTGGCTCTGCGGCATCACGATCACGCCGGATAACAAGCCGTCCACCAGGATCGCCGCGCCGGCAGCCAGCATGGTAGCCAAGGTCTGCTGGCCGGACAGGTCGGCCGGTGCGATATGTTTGGCGCAACGGACCAGCGCCAGCATGCCGATACCGATGGCGCCGAGCAGGCACAGCAAGGCCGGCAGGCCCCACTCGGCGCCGATCTGCAGGGCGAAATTGTGCGGGTGTGCGCCCCAGCTGAGTGCCGCGCCCTCATGCGCGAAGTGGTGGGGACCGACGCCCAGCCAGGGATGGGCCGCGATCAGCTGGGCCGCCAGCTGCCACAGCAAGTTGCGGCGCGAAGTCGGATCCGCGGCCGTGCGCTGCACGACGTTTGTGACCGCGCTGTACGGCTCCATCCCTAAGAGCATGGGCAGCAGCATGAAGACCAGCACGTAGACGAGCATACCGGCGAGGGCGGTGAACAGCATCGCTTTCAGGAAGCTGCGTGCGCCGGCGCGGCAGACCGCAAACGCCAGCACACAGCCCATGGCCAGCCCCAGCACCGATGCGCGGGCTTCGGTCAGGAACAGGATGGCCCACCAGAATGCGGCGAGCGCAAACGCAGCCCGGCGCCACGCGCCGCCTTTTAGCGCCTGCAGAGACAGCAGGACGACCAGAGGCAATAGCACGGTCTGGGCATGGTTGAAGAAACGGGGGTGGCTGAACCCGACCGTCAGCGAGTACGCGTCGGGCATGATCCCGCTACTGAGCGCAGCTGCGTACATCAGCAGTATCTGCAGCGCATAAAGAAGTCCGACGGCGACCAGGCAGCGCAGCACCGTCTGCAGGCCGTTTGCGCCTTGGCGGGCCAGTTCCCCCGCCAGCAGCACCGCCGCCAGCATCAAGAGCAGCAGCAGCGACCACTCGTAGATGGCATGGCGCAGCGAGAAAGCGCCCAGGGCGGATACCGCGCCCAGCACCAGGAATACGCCGAGACAGCGCCGCGCACCTGGGCGCATCCAGGCGACCTGCTCCGCCACCTGGCGGCGCGCCATCAGCGGAACCAGCGCTGCCAGCAAGACCAATTCGATGCAGCGCTGGTCGTCATGGCCCGAGGCCCACAGGAAGCCTACCGCCAGGGCGGCGATCACGAGCAGGACGGCGCTGATGCCGCGCGGATTCATCTGGTACGACAGATTCGATGCTGGATGAGCTGGACTGGACATGCTGGCCTCGAAAAGAAAAAGCCGCCCGTGGGCGGCTTTGTTACGCTAGGCAGTATTAGCTACCCGAACCGTTGATTTTCGGCAGGAACTTGCTCGGGACGTCAGTGCTGGCATCGTAGGTCGTCACGCAGGTGGAACCGGTGGTGCAAGCGATCTTATAGACGATTTTTTTGGCGTCGATGTCGGTATCGTTGGTGTTCTGCATCACCACGGAAACGGTGCCGTTGTTGGCATCGGTACCGGCAGCGGTGACGCTTTTCACGTAGGTGCTCTTGATATCGGTGGCAGCCAGCAGGCCGAGGTTGTCGTTGGCGCTGGTGCTGCTCAGGGTGCCGGCATTGAAGGCTTCAGCGATTGCCAGGCGAGCTTGCGACGAGGTCGAGTTGGCTTCGCTGACCTTGGCCTTCTTGGTGTAGTTGCTGTATGCAGGGATGGCGACAGCAGCCAGGATACCGATGATCGCGACGACGATCATCAGTTCGATCAGGGTAAAGCCGCCTTCGGCTTTCTTCATCATTTTCGGTGCTTTCATGGTATTTCTCCAGTTTTGGTGCTGCATTTAAAGGGTGACTACTTGTCCGGGGTACTGCTTGTTTCTGCCCTTTACTATATGCAACCGCCGTGCCAGGTCGTTTCCATGCAGAATCGTTAGCTCAGCGATATCAAAAGGCCGTGCCAGCGCCATTTTTTGTCAGTTTTAGTCTTTCCGCATGACAATTTTTGTCAGCCGGGTATGTCAAAAATCGTCGGTGCAAAAAAAACGGAGAGCCGAAGCTCTCCGTTCTTATTGGTACCAGTTGAACTGGTCGATTACAGCATGGCCTTCAGCAGGCGAGCCATTTCCGACGGGTTCTTGGTGACCTTGATGCCGCAGGCTTCCATGATTTCCAGCTTGGCTTGCGCGGTATCGGCGCCGCCCGAGATCAGCGCGCCGGCGTGGCCCATGCGCTTGCCCGGAGGAGCGGTAACACCGGCGATGAAGCCAACGACCGGCTTCTTCATGTTGTCCTTGATCCAGTGGGCAGCGTTCGCCTCGTCCGGGCCGCCGATCTCGCCGATCATGATGACAGCGTCGGTTTCCGGATCTTCGTTGAACATGCGCATCACGTCGATGTGCTTCAGACCGTTGATCGGGTCGCCGCCGATGCCGACTGCCGACGATTGGCCCAGGCCCAGTGCGGTCAGCTGGCCGACTGCTTCATAGGTCAGGGTGCCCGAACGCGACACGACGCCGATGCGGCCCTTCTTGTGGATGTGACCCGGCATGATGCCGATCTTGATTTCGTCGGGAGTGATCAGACCCGGGCAGTTCGGGCCCAGCAGCAGGGTCTTCGAACCGGCCTTGGCCATGCGGTCCTTGACTTCCATCATGTCACGGACCGGGATGCCTTCGGTGATGCAGATTGCCAGGTCCAGCTCGGCTTCGACGGCTTCCCAGATCGCGGCGGCGGCGCCTGCCGGCGGAACGTAGATCACCGACACGGTTGCGCCGGTGTTCTGCTTGGCTTCTTTGACCGATGCGAAGATCGGGATGCCTTCGAAGTCTTCACCAGCTTTCTTCGGGTTCACGCCGGCCACGAAGGCTTCACGGCCGTTCGCGTAGTCGCGGCACATGCGGGTGTGGAACTGGCCGGTCTTGCCGGTGATACCTTGGGTGATGACTTTGGTGTCTTTGTTAATCAGAATCGACATGTTATTTCCTTTGCGAATTAGGCTTGGCCAGCAGCGGCGGCGACGACCTGCTTCGCTGCATCTTCCATGGTGTCAGCCGAGATGATCGGCAGGCCGGAGTCGGCCAGCATCTTCTTGCCCAGGTCTTCGTTGGTGCCCTTCATGCGGACGACCAGCGGCACTTGCAGCGAGACAGCCTTCGATGCGGTGATCACGCCTTCGGCGATCACGTCGCAGCGCATGATGCCGCCGAAGATGTTGACCAGGATGGCTTTCAGGCCCGGGTTCTTCAGCATGATCTTGAATGCTTCGGTGACTTTCTCAGCCGTCGCACCGCCGCCCACGTCCAGGAAGTTGGCCGGCTCGCCGCCGAACAGCTTGATGGTGTCCATGGTGGCCATGGCCAGGCCGGCGCCGTTCACCAGGCAGCCGATGTTGCCGTCCAGCGAGATGTAAGCCAGGTCGAATTTCGATGCTTCGACTTCGGCCGGATCTTCTTCGTCCAGATCGCGGTAGGCGACGATTTCCGGGTGACGGAACAGGGCGTTCGAGTCGAAGTTGAACTTGGCGTCCAGGGCGATGACCTTGCCGTCGCCGGTCAGGATCAGCGGGTTGATTTCGGCCAGCGATGCGTCGGTGTCCCAGTAGGCTTTGTACAGGCCTTGCAGGTTGGCGCGGGCAGCGGCGATCGAGCCTTCCGGCACGCCGATCTTGCGGGCGACGTCATCGGCATCCGCATCGGTCAGGCCGACGCTCGGATCGATCACGACGTTGTGGATTTTTTCCGGGTTGCTGTGCGCGACTTCTTCGATGTCCATGCCGCCTTCCGACGAGGCCATCAGCACGACGCGCTGGGTGACGCGGTCGGTGACCATCGACACGTACAGTTCTTTCTTGATGTCCGCGCCTTCTTCGATCAGCAGGCGGCGCACTTTCTGGCCTTCCGGACCGGTCTGGTGGGTGATCAGCTGCATGCCCAGGATCTGGTTCGCGTATTCGCGCACCTGGTCCAGCGACTTGGCAACTTTCACGCCGCCGCCCTTGCCGCGGCCGCCAGCATGGATCTGGGCCTTGACCACCCAGACCGGACCGCCCAGCTCTTCAGCTGCCTTGACAGCGCCGTCGACCGAGTCGCACGGAATGCCGCGCGGAACGGTCACTCCGAATTTTCGGAGGATCTCTTTGCCCTGATACTCATGGATTTTCATGCTGGCTTCCCTTCTTCTGTTACTGATTAATAGATAATAGTTACCCCGACACTACCTTCAAGGCCCAGCGCGGGTAGTACTTGGCGACAGCCGGGCCGTCGGTGCGCAGCGCGTGGCAGCGGTCGAGTTCATATGGACGCTCGGCCGCGAATGCATTCGTATTAGCGGGCGTGCGGCTTTCCATAACGTCGTCGGCAAAGGCCTGGATTGCCGCAGTGGGCAGGACCTGTGCCAGCTCAGTCAAATGGGTGCATCCAAGAACGCCCGACAGGCGGTCTTTCAGGTGCAACCGGAAATGTTTCAACAACGACAAACCGACCAGCTTCTTGTAAGCGGGCGCGATCGTGTCGCAATAACCGGGATAGGGTACGGCATCTGACGAAGCTTCGGCGTCCGTGATGACCATGTCGCGGTCGATGGTCACGCGCAGCTTGAGGTCGTGCACGGGCAGCCCACCGGGACGATGGCCGGAAGGCAGTTCGATATCGTGGGTCTTGATGTCGCGGATGCAGGCGTCGAGGTCCCACAGCCCATCGTCGCGCGCGTACGCTTCGACGGTAATGGCGCGCGTGTGCCTTAGCTTACGCGGTGCGGGGGATGACAGGGGCATAAACACCAATGCCGGAATGCGGCGAAAAAATTTGCAGCCGTTGTGCCTGATGCACGTTGCCGCAGCTTCTACGGCAACAACCGCTCTTGCGGCGCTGCTTAAACCCCGGAAGTTTAGCACAGGGCGCAGGCGGATGCACCGGGCTGCTGATTTGACAGGCAGTTTTAGAAGGAGATGAGGGAATTTTGTTGCAAAGATGATGAGGCGGGAGGGATCGTGAAGACCAAGCGCACAGCGTCATTCCGCCGTTGAGGAGGTGTGCCCTGACCGCGGCACATCGGCGGATGGCGCTGTGCGCTTGCGCCTCAGCGGTAAAGCATCGGGAAGGATTCAGGACTCGTCGTCCTCGTCCCTGCCCTGCAGCGCGCTGCGGATCGCGCCCTGCGAAAAACCACGCGCCATCAGGAAGCGCATCTGCTTGCTGCGTTCTTCGGCATCCTGCGGCACCCGATTGAACTTGCGGCGCCAGACTTCCCTGGCACGTGCGGTTTCGGAAGCCTTCAGGCCCGACTTGAGTTCGTCCAGCTCTTCGCCCTTCACGCCATGCTGTTGAAGCTCGGCGAGGACGCGGCTGTTGCCATAGCGGCCGGCACGGCGGTGCACCAGGGATTCGGCAAACCGTTCCTGCGACAGCCAGTTGTTCTTTTCAAGGAAATCGAGGAGGGCTTCGACATCGTCACCCTCCTCGGCATAGCGGGACAGCTTGCGCCCGAGCTCGATCCGGCTGTGCTCGCGCATCGAAAGATATTTCAATGCGCGCGCTTTTAAGCTGAGGACCTGTCGCACCGGGCGCTAAAGAAGATTACTCTTCGTCGCCAACTGCGGCGGCAGCGGCTGCCGGCGCTTCACCGGCAGCGACCGGCGCCAGTTCGCGCACGCCCAGGGCGGCACGGACCTTGTTCTCGATCTCGCGGGCCAGGGCCGGACGATCTTTCAGGAACTGACGTGCATTGTCTTTACCCTGACCGATACGCTCGCCACCGTAGCTGTACCAGGAACCCGACTTCTCGACGATCTTGTTATCCACGCCCAGGTCGATGATCTCGCCTTCGCGGGAAGTGCCTTCGCCATACAGGATGTCGAAGTGGGCTTCCTTGAACGGCGGCGCGATCTTGTTCTTGACGACCTTGACCTTGGTTTCGTTACCGATCACCTCGTCGCCGGACTTGATCGAGCCGGTACGGCGGATGTCCATACGCACGGAGGCGTAGAACTTCAGCGCGTTACCGCCGGTCGTGGTTTCTGGGCTGCCGAACATGACGCCGATCTTCATACGGATCTGGTTAATGAAGATCACCAGGGTGTTCGTACGGTTGATCGAGCCGGTCAGCTTGCGCAGCGCCTGCGACATCAGACGGGCTTGCAGGCCCGGCAGGGAGTCGCCCATGTCGCCTTCGATCTCGGCGCGCGGGGTCAGTGCCGCCACCGAGTCGATGACCACCAGGTCGACGCTGCCCGAGCGCACCAGCGCATCGGTGATTTCCAGGGCCTGCTCGCCGGTGTCCGGCTGCGAGATCAGCAGCTCGTCCAGCTTGATGCCCAGCTTTTGCGCATAGGTGACGTCCAGCGCGTGCTCGGCGTCGATGAAGGCGCAGGTACCGCCCAGTTTCTGCATCTGGGCAATGGTTTGCAGGGTCAGCGTGGTTTTACCCGACGATTCCGGACCGTAGATCTCGACGATACGGCCGCGCGGCAGGCCGCCGACGCCCAGGGCGATGTCCAGGCCCAGCGAGCCGGTGGACACGGTCTGCACTTCTTCGACCGGCGCATTGGCATCCATGCGCATGACCGAGCCCTTGCCGAATTGCTTTTCGATCTGCGCGAGGGCTGCTGCCAGCGCCTTGCCCTTCTCAGCTGCATTTACTGCGGATTTTTTGTCGTCCATAACTTTCTTTCTGTCCTAGAGTGAACCAAGATAGGGGCCGCTCGCGCGTTTTCAATAGGGAGTACTGTATAAAATCCCAGTGGTTTTGGCAAGCGATATTTACCGATGTTTGAGGTAATCGACACGTTGCGAAAGATCACACACAATATGTGCGTAAGCTGAAGTCCAACCAACACACTTAAAGGGCCTCGGAAAACCGTCGCGAGCGGCAGCAGTTTCGGCTGAGAAGCGCAGCCGTACTTCGGTACGGCGAGCATCGCAAGCCGAAAATGCAACGCGCAGCAGGTTTGCCGGGGCCCCACCACTGGGGGCAGCACCATGCGTATTTTACTAGCCGAGGATGATAGCGTACTCGCCGACGGCCTGACGCGCTCCCTGCGCCAATCCGGCTACGCCATCGACTGCGTCAAGAACGGCCAGGATGCCGACACCGCCCTGTCCACCCAGGAGTTCGACCTGCTGATCCTCGACCTTGGCCTGCCCAAGCTGTCCGGGCTCGACGTGCTGCGCCGCCTGCGCGCGCGCGGCTCGCTGCTGCCGGTGCTGATCCTCACCGCCGCCGATTCGATCGAGCAGCGCGTCGGCGGGCTCGATGCCGGCGCCGACGACTACATGGCCAAGCCCTTCGCCCTGTCGGAACTGGAAGCGCGGGTGCGCGCCCTCACCCGGCGCGGCCAGGGCGGCGGCTCGACCGTGATCCGCCACGGCCCGCTGGTGTACGACCAGGTCGGCCGCAGCGCCTACATCGACGACCAGATGCTCGACCTGTCAGCGCGCGAGCTGGGCCTGCTCGAGATCCTGCTGGCGCGCACCGGCCGCCTGGTCTCGAAGGAACAGCTGGTCGACCACCTGTGCGAATGGGGCGAGGAAGTGTCGAACAACGCCATCGAGGTCTACGTGCACCGGCTGCGCAAGAAGATCGAAACCGGCGGCATCCGCATCGCCACCGTGCGCGGCCTCGGCTACTGCCTGGAGCGCTACGCCGACAGCGCGCGCAAGGCCCAGGCCGGTACGTGAGATCCCTGAAGCGGCGCCGCGCGCTCGAGCCCGCCGCAAGCTACGACACGGCGCTCGAGCCGATCTACGTCCCGCCGCGGCCCGAGCCCGAGGAAAGCATCCAGCACTCGCTGTTCGGCGAGATCCTCGACTGGATGCTGGCCCCGCTGCTGCTGCTGTGGCCGATGAGCATTGCCATCACTTACCTGGTGGCGAAATCGATCGCCAATCAACCCTTCGACCATGCGCTGGAAGACAGCGTCACCGTGCTGGCCCAGCAGGTCAAGGAAGTGAACGGCAAGGTGGTGGCGCGCCTGCCCGGCAGCGCGCGCGACATCCTGCGCGCGGATGACGTCGACAGCGTCTACTTCCAGGTCACCGGGCCGCGCAACGAAATCGTCGACGGCGACCGCGAACTGCCGATGCCGCCGCTGGACGACGCCGAGCGCAGCGGCCGCGTGCACTTCCGCAACGAGAGCCTGCACGGCACCCCGGTGCGGGTCGCCTATGCCTGGGTCAACCTGCAGCCGCTGCTGGATCCGGCCGCCGCCGGCGGCGCCGAGCCGCGCCTGGCCCTGGTGCAGGTGGCGGAAACCCTGCAAAAGCGCGCCCAGCTGGCCAACGAGATCATCAAGGGCGTGATCCTGCCGCAGTTCATCATCCTGCCCGTGATCCTGGCCCTGGTGTGGTTTGCGCTGTCGCGCGGCCTGTCGCCGCTGGCCCAGCTGCAGGAGCGGATCCGCGCACGGCCGCCGGACGATCTGTCGCCGATCGATTCGCGCCAGGTGCCGGAAGAGATCTCGCCGCTGGTCGGTTCATTGAACGACATGCTGGCGCGCCTGGCCCACACCATCGATGCCCAGAAGCGTTTCATCGCCGACGCCGCGCACCAGATGAAGACGCCGCTGGCCGGCATGCGCATGCAGTCCGAGCTGGCCCTGCGCCAGGTCGATCCGGACGAGATCCACCGCTCGCTGGAGCAGCTGGCCAAGAGTTCGGAATCGGCGACGCGCCTGGTCAATCAGCTGCTGGCACTGGCGCGCGCGGAGAACCAGCCGCCGGCCGGCCTGGCGCTCGAGCCGCTCGACCTGTCCCAGCTGGCGCGCAGCGTGGTGCAGGACTGGGTGAGCGCCTCCTTCACCCACGAGATCGACCTCGGCTACGAAGACCCGGACGGCGCGGTGGAAATTCTAGGGGGCGCCATGATGCTGCGCGAGCTGCTGTCGAACCTGATCGACAATGCGCTGCGCTACACCCCGACCGGCGGCAGCGTGACGGTACGCGTGCGCAGCGACGCCGGCCAGGCCCTGCTGGAAGTCGAGGACACCGGCCCCGGCATCGCGCCGGGCGAGCGGCCGCGCGTGTTCGAGCGCTTCTACCGCATCCTCGGTTCCAACACCTCGGGTTCCGGCCTCGGGCTGGCGATCGTGCGCGAGATCGCGCACCAGCACGGCGCCGACATCGAGATCTTCAACAACCCGCGCAGCATCCAGAAAAAATACCCGGGCAGCCTGTTCCGGCTGACCTTCCCGCCACCGCCTTCGCCGCCAGATCCCGATGCCGATTGACAGTACGATTCCCCCTTCTCCGCCGCCGCCCTCACCCGAGCGCATCCTGGCTGCGCGCGCGCGGCACTGGGCACGCGCGCGCAGGCTGACGCTGGTCCTGCTGGGCCTGTGGCTGGCGACCAGCTTCGGCACCGTGTTCTTCGCGCGCGACCTGGCCCATTTGTCGGTGTTCGGCTGGCCGCTGTCCTTCTACCTGGCGGCGCAGGGCACCTCGCTGGGCTTCCTGGCGATCATCGGCGCCTACGCATGGCGCATGCGGATCCTCGACCGCGAGTTCGCACGCATGCTGAGGGACGGCGCCGCATGAACGTCCCCGGCAAGTCCAAACAAAGCAGCTACTTCCGCCGCCTGTCGCGCTACTACCTGTGGTTCACGGGCTGCCTCGGCCTGTTCCTGGTAGCGCTGACCATCCTCGAAAACGAGGGCATGCCGCGCCAGTGGATCGGCTACCTGTATATGTTCGCCACCATCGTGCTGTACGCGATCATCGGCGTGGTGGCGCGTACCTCCAACGTGTCCGAGTACTACGTGGCGGGGCGCCGCGTACCCGCCCTGTTCAACGGCATGGCGACGGCGGCCGACTGGATCTCGGCGGCCAGCTTCATCAGCCTGGCCGGCACGCTGTATCTGCACGGCTTCGATGCCCTCGCCTACGTGATGGGCTGGACCGGCGGCTACTGCCTGGTAGCGCTGCTGATCGCGCCCTACCTGCGCAAATTCGCCCAGTACACCGTGCCCGACTTCCTCGCGGCGCGCTACGGCGGCGCAAGCGATATGCGAAGCGCCAACGTGGTGCGCGCGCTGGCGGTCAGCGCCACCATCGTGGTCTCCTTCACCTACGTGGTGGCGCAGATCTACGCGGTCGGCCTGATCGCCTCGCGCTTTACGGGCGTCGATTTCTCGGTCGGGATCTTCCTCGGCCTGGCTTCCATATTGGTTTGCTCCTTCCTCGGCGGGATGCGCGCCATCACCTGGACGCAAGTCGCGCAGTACATCATCATCCTGGTCGCCTTCCTGATCCCGACCGTGTGGCTGTCGATGAAGTTTGCCGGCAATCCGGTGCCGCAGGTCGCCTACGGTTCGGTGCTGCCCAAGCTGGCCAAGCGCGAGGCCCAGCTGGCGGCCGACCCGCGCGAACAGGAAGTGCGGGCGCGCTTCCAGGCCCGGGCCGACGAATTCGGCGCCCGCCTGGCCGGCCTGCCGCAATCCTGGGAAGCGGGCCGCATCGAGGCCCAGCGCCGGCTCGACGTCGCGCGCGGCCGCAACGCCTCGCTGGGCGAGATCCGCAACGCCGAGCGCGAACTGATCGCCTATCCGCGCACCGCCGAGGAAGCGGCCCGCCTGTGGCAGGAGCAGCGCGCCGCCAACCTGGCGCGCGCCCAGCCGCCCGAACCGCACGCCGAACCCTTCCCCGGCAAGACGCGCGAGGAGTCGAACCAGCGCCGCAACAACTTCCTGGCGCTGGTGTTCTGCCTGATGTTCGGCACCGCCGCCTTGCCTCACATTTTGATGCGTGCCTACACCACGCCCTCGGTGCACGAGACCCGCGTGTCGGTATTCTGGACCCTGTTCTTCATCCTGCTGATCTACCTGACGATGCCGGCGCTGGCGGTATTGGCCAAGTACGACATCTACACCGCGCTGGTCGGCACCGGCTTCGACAAGCTGCCGACCTGGGTCTCCTATTGGGCCAACGTGGATAAAGCCAATCCCTTGATCAGCATTGCCGACATCAACGGCGACGGCATCGTGCAACTGGCCGAGATCGCGATCGACGGCGACGTGCTGACCCTGGCCACGCCGGAGATCGGCGGCCTGCCCTACGTGATTTCCGGCCTCGTCGCCGCGGGCGGCCTGGCAGCGGCGCTGTCCACCGCGGACGGCCTGCTGCTGGCGATCTCGAACGCGCTGTCGCACGACATCTATTACAAGATCGTCGATCCGGGCGCCTCGACCCAGAAGCGGGTCACGATCTCGAAGCTGCTGCTGCTGGCGGTGGCCTTCATCGCCGCTTATGTGGCTTCGCAAAAGCCGGCCGACATCCTGTCGCTGGTCGGCGCCGCCTTCTCGCTGGCCGGCTCGACCCTGTTCCCGGCGCTGGTGGCGGGCGTGTTCTGGAAGCGCGCCAACCACCAGGGCGCGATTGCCGGCATGCTGGGCGGCTTCCTGGTCTGCGTCTACTACATGCTGCACACCAACCCGATCCTGGGCGGGAATGCCGAGGGCGCCTGGTTCCATATCGCGCCCATTTCGGCCGGCGTGTTCGGGGTGCCGGCGGGATTGGCCATACTGGCCGTGGTGAGCCTGCTCACGCCCGCGCCTTCACGCGAAAGCAGGGCGCTGGTCGAGCATTTGCGCGCGCCGGAAGAGGTGTGAACAGGTTCCGTATCTTGATCACAACGTCATGAAAAATGTTGCCTTGATGAACTTGCTGGGCTGCTATCCTGCGCCGCTTGCCTTAGCATTTCCTCAAAGATCATCATGCAATTCCCCTTCTCCCTTCGCCGTCGCGCCGCGCTGGCCTTCCTGTCCGCCCTGAGCTTCAGCGCTGCCGCCGCACCACAAGAGCAGCCAGGCAAACTGGCACAGACAGCGGCACAGCCAGCGGCGCTGCCGCCGCTGTCCAGCTTCTTCGACAATTCCTCCTTCAACGGCGCCCTGCTCTCGCCCAGCGGGCGCTACCTGGCGGCGCATACCTCCGCGCCGGGTCATCGCGTCATGCTGGCGGTGGTCGACCTGCAGGCCAACACGGCGAAAATCGTGGCGGGTTACAGCGATGCCGACATCGGTCACGTGGTCTGGGTCAACGACGAACGCCTGGCCTTCGACGTCACCGAAAATGACGTCGCGCCCGGCGATAATTTCCTGGGCGCCGGGCTATACGCGGTCAACCGCGACGGCGCCAACCTGATGCAGCTGGCCGACCGCCGCGGCATCTCCGTGGTCAGCGAACGTCCCAGCGGGGCGGCCAGGAAACTGCTGCCCTGGAATACCTTCCTGATGGACCAGGACGGCGCCCAGGATTCGGAATGGCTGTACGTCACCAATCCGCAGTTCGACGACGATGGCCAGCTCCGCAATGTCAGCCTGCTGCGCCTGAACACGCTGACCGGCAAGAGCACGCCGGTAATGCGGCCTGCGCAGGTGGATGAGTGGATGCTCGACCACCAGGGCAAGCCGCGCCTGGCGATCGGCCATGAGAACGACATCGAGACCATCTATTACCTCGACCCGGCCACCGAGCGCTGGCGCACGCTGGCCAGCTACAACGCGTACACCGGCGGCGAGGGCGCGTTCGTACCGCTCGGCTTCGGTCCCGACGGCACGCTGTACGTCAGTGCGGACGGCGGTCACGATACCAAGTCGCTGTATGCGTTCGACTACAAGACCGGCAAGATCCGGCCGGAACCGCTGGTCGAGACCCAGGGCTACGACTTCGCCGGCAGCCTGGTCAGCAGCCACAGCAAGCTGCTGGGCGTGCGCTACCAGACCGATGCCATGGGCAGCGCCTGGTTCGATCCGGCCATGCAGGCGCTGCAGGAAAAGATCGACAAGCTGCTGCCGTCCACCGTCAACCTGATCTCGGTGGCCTCCAGCACCGACGCGCCCTGGGTGCTGGTGCGCGCTTATTCGGACCTGCAGCCCACCGTCTACCTGCTGTATCACCAGCAGACCGGAAAGCTGAACAAGGTGGGCGAATC
>Ga0065165_1002657_pt1 | contig 14447 bp, 11 predicted proteins | sample AraplaMF_Cvi_mMF_FD_63813 | JGI IMG/M metagenome (GOLD analysis project Ga0065165, IMG submission 63813) | Arabidopsis root microbial communities from the University of North Carolina, USA - plate scrape MF_Cvi_mMF (version 2) (version 3) | ecosystem: Host-associated > Plants > Roots >...
ATCATGGAAGGCGTCACGATCGTCGATCATCCGCTGGTGCAGCACAAGCTGACGCTGGTGCGCGACAAGTCCATCTCGACGAAGTCCTTCCGCGAGCTGATCCAGGAGATCGGCATGCTGCTCTGCTACGAGGTGACGCGCGATCTGCCGCTCACCGATACCGTGATCGAGACGCCGCTGGCGACGATGCACTCGGCCAAGATCGCGGGCAAGAAGCTGGTGTTCGTGCCGATGCTGCGCGCCGGCACCACCTTCGTCGACGGCATGATGGATTTGGTGCCGACTGCGCGCGTCGCCCATATCGGGCTCTATCGCGAGCCCGAGAGCTTTGCCGCGGTCGAGTATTTCTTCAAGTCGCCGTCCGACCTTAGCGAGCGGCTTGCGATCGTGGTCACGCCGGTGGTCGCTACCGCCAACACGGCGGTGGCCGCTATCGACCGGCTGAAGGAGCGTGGCGCCAAGGACATCCGGCTGGCCTGCCTGATCGCCGCGCCGGAAGGACTGGAGCGGCTGCGCGGATTGCATCCCGATGTGCCGATCTGGACCGCCGCAGTGGACGACGGCCTCGACGAGACCGGCTTTATTCTGCCGGGCCTCGGTGACGCCGGGGACCGCGCTTACGGGACGCGGTAAGAGAGGCGTTACGTCTCGTCGTCATCCCGAGGCGAACCATCACCGTTGACGACCTGAAGCGAGTCTTCCTTGAAGGACGCGGCGTTTCGCTGACCCGCTTCAACCCAGAAGCAACTGACGAACGGTTCGAGTGACGAATGCGGCACCTCGCGATCAACGATCATGATCGGACCGCCACTCCTGTGCCTGACGAGATTGCCGGGCCTGAGTCGCATACACTCACACCTTCCCGCTGCCGCAAATCAGCTTCAGTGACTGCCACTCAGCGTCCGTCAGCAGCGGCGGGCCGCTGGCGGGGCGGTCTTCCTTGGTCATGCGCGCGAGGCGGTCTTCGGTGAGCGGGTGGCTGGCCAGGATCGAGGTGAGGCCGCCGCCTTCCTTGCCGGTGATGCGGAACATCAGCTCGGCTGCCGGCTTCGGTGAGCGGCCGAGCTGGTGCATGATCTCGATTGCGAACGTATCCGCGGCCGTCTCGGCCTCGCGCGAGTAGGACGCTTCGACGACGCTGCGCGAGGCGAAGATCACGGCGCTGGAGCCGGTGACGTCGCCGAACAGCAGGCCGATCAGGAACGAGGTGCCGCCGTTGTAGATCAGGCCGCGCATGTTGTCGTAATGCTTGAGATGCCCGAGCTCGTGGGCGAGGATGCCGGCCAGCTCGTCCGGGTTTTCCGCCTTGTCGATCAGCGCTTTCAGCACGTAGACCTTGCCGCCGGGCAGCGCGAACGCATTGGGTATCGAGCTCGGCAGCACGCCGGCGGTCATGGCATCGTCGTCGAGGCCAGCGGCATCGCGCAGGCGATTGACGAGCTTGGTGAAGGCAGCCTTGCCCGAGGGGTCTTCGCACGCCTTGCCGCCGAAGATGGCTTTCACCTGGACTTCGGAGGCATCGCCGATGCGCCGTTCGATCGGCTTCGGCACCAGCGGAGCAAGACGATCGGCGGCAAGCGGCACGCCGAACAACACGACGCAGACGATGGAGACGGCCGCCGCGACCGACCAGCCGACGATCTTCGCGACACCGCGGCGCGAGGTCTGGTGCTCGTCGAGCCGCAGGCAGCGGGCGGTGACATCAGCAGCCAGCGCGGCGTCGCGGATCTCGAGCCGCGCCAGCGGCGGCGCCGATAACGAGGCCAGCCGCAACATTCCGGCCGGACTGTCGGCGCGGCGGATATCGGCATACGCCCAATCCACCGGCGCCCCGCCCTCCTCCGCGATCTCGAGCGCATCGCCGAGCGTCAGCGTCACCTGACGCCTGCGGCTCGACACGCCGTCGAAGAAGATGGCCGGCCTGGCGGACTGCGCCGGGACCTCGGTGGACAATTCGCTCACGGCTCAGAATCCCGCAACGTCGAGCCCATCGGCAAAGCCTTCGCCCAGCGCACTCGCAAGCTCGCCGCTGGCGCGCACATCCGCGGCCGCGCCGATGTTGTGCACGTGAACGGTCTCCAGCACCTTGGCCCAGAGATCGCGCTGCAGATAGACCCGCATCACGATATTGACCGCGAGTGCCACGGCAAAATAGCCGATGACCATGATCACCATCATCGGGATGCTCTTGGCGCCATTGCCCGGCTCGAACATCTGTTCAGCCGAACCGCCACCCAGCTGGACGACGAGCAGGGTGGCTCCGCCCAGATAGGCCGCGAACACAGTCGACAGCAGCATCCACCAGCCGATCACCTTCCAGTACAGGCCGTAGAACGCATCGTGTCGCAATTCCGAGGACAGGCTGACGCCACCGATGCGGATGCCGTCGAGCCACCAGCGCCATTCACGCGCCTTGAATTCGGCATAGAAGAACGGCGCGAGCGGGAAGATGAGGAGCGCGATCGGGCTCAGCAGCCACAGCCACCAGCCGCGCTTGAAGAAAGTCCAGCCATTGCCTTCGAAGTCGCCGCGCAAATCGCCGTAATGGGTGTGCCGCATCTTGTAGCGTTCGAGCGAGGCCTCGCGCCACGGCAGCGCCAGGCCGAGGGTGAGGAACACCAGCAGGCCCCACGCCATGGCGCGGAACGCATAGGCCCAGCCCGAGCCGTCCATCCAGAACCGCACGCCGCGCCAGACCGTCCGGGTCAGGCGATAGCGCCGCGCGCGAAAGATCGCGAACTGGCCGAAGGCGTAGAAGCTGATGAACAAAGGCGTCGAGGCAAAACCCTGCCAGCGCTCGAACTCGATGCCGACGAGGAAGTAAGCGAGATAGATCGGCACCAGGATCGCGAGCGCGAACAGGAAGCCGAGCAGCAGCTCCTTGGCCCGCCCGGTATATTCGGCCGCATCGCCGCCAACCGCCGTGTTCGACCACAGATGCCGGCGGATGTCGGTGACCAGCCAGAACCGGTAGAAGCCGAACGTGACAAGCTCCAACATGGCACCCTTGGTGACCATTTTGCGAAACTCGGAGCGGTCGCCGGTGAAATCGACCAGCGTCGGCGGCAACGGCGGGGGAATGGGCTCGGACCCGATCGGCGTCCATTGCATGTCATTCACGGCGGCAACCTCGGGGTGCGGACCTGTTTCCGTCAAACTATAGATCAGAGATTAGTCGATCCCTAAGAGATGCGGGTTCGATTTCGCGCGATTCCAGCCGATTTCTCGCACGGGCTCACGCCGAGCGGCGTGCCGGAGGTCACGTTCACGCAACAACGTGACAACGACCCGACGCTCTCGCGAAGGTTGGATGTGGTAAAACTCACCCTTGCTCCGGCGCGGACAACGGGTTGTAATTGCAACCCGAATGCCGCAGCGCAGAATTCAACGACGCGCGGTTCGTGTCAGGGAGAGCGGTCATGCATGGGACCATGGAAAGCACAGAAAAACTGGATGCCTTGCGTGCGCGCGCGTCGTCGCTGCCGCTGGAGCAGTTCGATCCCGGCGACCCCGAATTGTTCAGGACCGATACGTTCTGGCCCTATTTCGACCGCCTGCGCCGTGAAGACCCCGTGCACTATTGCAAGGATTCGATGTTCGGGCCGTATTGGTCGATCACGCGCTACAACGACATCATGGAGATCGAGACCAACCATTCGGTGTTCTCCTCGGCCTCCGCGCTCGGCGGCATCACCATCCGCGACATCGATCCCGATCTCCGCCGCGAGAGCTTCATCTCGATGGACCCGCCGCGTCACGCCGCCCAGCGCAAGACCGTGGCGCCGATGTTCACGCCGACGCATCTGGACAACCTCGCCCTCAACATCCGCAAACGCTCGGCCGAGTGCCTGGACAATCTGCCCGTCGGCGAGGTGTTCGACTGGGTCGACCAGGTCTCGATCGAGCTGACCACGCAGATGCTCGCGGTGCTGTTCGACTTTCCTTGGGAGGATCGCCGCAAGCTGACGCGCTGGTCCGACGTCGCCACCACCATTCCCGGCCCCGACGGCGTCGTCGCCACCGAAGACGAGCGGCAGGCCGAGCTGGCGGAATGCGCCGGCTATTTCGCGCGGCTGTGGAAGGAGCGCATCGCGCAGCCGCCGAAGAGCGACCTGCTCTCGATGATGGCGCATGGCGCCGCCACCCGCGACATGGACGCAAGAAATTTCTTGGGCAATCTCATCCTGCTGATCGTCGGCGGCAACGACACCACCCGCAACACCATGTCGGGCTCGCTGCTCGCGCTGAGCCAGCATCCCGAGCAATATCGCAAGCTGCGCGACAATCCCGCGCTGCTCGACAGCTTCGTGCCCGAAGTGATCCGCTGGCAGACGCCGCTGGCCCATATGCGGCGCACCGCGCTCGGCGATTTCGAGTTCCGCGGCAAGCAGATCAAGAAGGGTGACAAGGTCGTGATGTGGTACGTCTCGGGCAACCGCGACGAAGAGGCGATCGAGAAGCCTTACGATTTTGTCATCGACCGCGCCCGCCCGCGCACGCATCTGTCGTTCGGCTTCGGCATTCACCGTTGTGTCGGGTTGCGACTTGCCGAACTCCAGCTCAAGATTATCTGGGAAGAGATCCTCAAGCGCTTCGACCATATCGACGTGGTCGGCGAACCGAAGCGGGTGTATTCGAGCTTCGTAAAGGGTCTTGAAACCTTGCCGGTCAAGATTGCGGCATGAGACAACTTCCTCTTCCCGCATCCGTCCATACCGAGGTATTGGCAGACGAGCACGGGGCGAGACCAGGGACAACACCGGAGCGACCATCATGAACATCCAAGCGCCTGTACAAGTGGACAAGGCCGCACGCATGCGCAGGGCTCGCGACGAGGCCTATGCGACGCCGCTGGCGCAGTTCCACCCCGGCGCGCCCCGGCTGTTCCAGGATGACACGCTGTGGCCGTGGTTCGAGCGGCTGCGCAACGAAGATCCGGTGCATTACTGCACCAACGCGCCGATCGAGCCGTACTGGTCGGTGGTGAAGTACAACGACATCATGCATGTCGACACCAATCACGGCATCTTCTCCTCGGACTCGACGCTCGGCGGCATCGGCATCCGCGACGTGCCGCCCGGCTACGACTGGCCGAGCTTCATCGCGATGGACCAGCCCAAGCATTCGTCGCAGCGCAAGACCGTGTCGCCGATGTTCACGCCGCAGCATCTGGACGATCTTGCAAAACTGATCCGCGAGCGTTCGCAGACAGTGCTCGACGATCTGCCGCGCAACGAGACCTTCAATTTCGTCGAGCGCGTCTCGATCGAGCTGACCACGCAGATGCTGGCGACCTTGTTTGACTTCCCCTGGGAGGAGCGCCGCAAACTGACGCGCTGGTCGGATGTCGCAACCGCGCTGCCGAAGAGCGGCATCGTTGCCTCGGCCGAGGAGCGCCGCCGCGAAATGGACGAGTGCTACGCCTACATGTCGAAGCTGTGGAACGAGCGCGTCAACTCGGCGCCGCGCAACGACCTGCTGTCGCTGATGGCGCACAACGACGCCACGCGGTTCATGGAGCCCGACAACCTCATGGGCAACATCATCCTGCTCATCGTCGGCGGCAACGACACCACGCGCAACACCATGACCGGCTCGGTGCTGGCGCTGAACGAGAACCCGGACCAGTACGACAAGCTGCGCGCCAATCCGGAGCTGATCGATTCCATGGTGCCCGAGGTGATCCGCTGGCAGACGCCGCTGGCGCACATGCGCCGCACCGCATTGCAGGACACCGAGATCGGCGGCAAGCCGATCAAGAAGGGCGACCGCGTCGTGATGTGGTACGTCTCGGGCAATCGCGACGAGGAGATGTTCGAGAACCCGAACGACTTCATCATCGACCGCCCGCGTCCGCGCACGCATCTCTCCTTCGGCTTCGGCATCCACCGCTGCGTCGGCATGCGGCTCGCGGAGCTGCAGCTGCGGATCGTCTGGGAAGAGATGCTCAAGCGCTTCGACCGCATCGAGGTGGTCGGCGAGCCGAAGCGGATCTATTCCAGCTTCATCAAGGGATATGAGTCGCTGCCGGTCAGGATTCCGGGGTAGGCCTCTCCGTCATCGCGAGCGCAGCGAAGCAATCCAGAATCCCTCCGGGGAGACTGCCTGGATTGCTTCGCTGCGCTCGCAATGACGAGGGTGTGGCGGCACGTCCGCGCCAAACTGGCAATGCGCCGAACCCGGCTATAAAATTCCGGCATGACAGCTCGCTCAAGATGCGAAGGGCCGGGCGCGCGTAGGTGGCCTAAACCGCGTTGAACGCATTCAACTCAGCTTGATGTCCCACACGCCTTCCTTGCGGCAGGCGGCGACTTCGTCGCGCAGGAGTGCGGTGACGGCGAGCGAGGCCGTCGAGGCCGGGCGGTCGATCGGAGAGGCGAAAATGAGCTCGCGCGTCATCGGTTTCGACACGGCGGTGGTTTCGAGCCGTCCGTCGGCGACCTCGGCATGGACCGACGACGGCGGCAAGAGCGCGAAGCCGAGCCCCTCCTCGACCAGGCTCGTCAGGACGCGAAACGAATCCGCCTCCAGCTGGACGTTGAGCTTGATCTTGCGCTGGGCGGCCGCATGCTCGATCAGCGCGCGGAGGCCGTGGGAATGACTGGGCAGCACAAGCCGCTGCCGCAGCAGCCAGCCGATGTCGACGTTCTTCTTGCGCGCGAGCCCGCAGCCGCGCGGCCCGACCGCGACGATGTTGTCGCGGCCGAGGCTCTGCACATTGAGATGCAGATCGGCGGAACGGCCGTAGAGAATGGCGAGGTCCATCTCGCCGCGATGCAGCCACTCGACGATGTGGCCGCTGTAGCTCTCGACGATCCGCAGCGAGATGCCGGGATATTTCTCGACGCAGCGCCGCGCAAAGCGCGCCGACAGCACGCAGCTCACGGTCGGAACCAGACCGAGCACGACCTGGCCGGACGGCGGGCCCTTGGCCGACTGGATGTCGTCGCGGATCTGGTCAAGTTGCCGCACGATGCCGGAGGTGCGCGCGAGCAAGAGATGCCCGGCCTCGGTCAGCACCATGCCGCGGCCGTTGCGGGTGAACAGTTCGGTGCGCAGCTCGTGTTCCAGGAGCTTGATCTGCCGGGACAGCGCCGGCTGCGCCACGCGCAACGTGTCGGAGGCCTTCGACAGGCTGCCGAGCTCCGCCACGCAACTGAAGGTCCTGAGCTGCCGGAAATCCATGCTTGCCAATCCTCGAAGGCTACTTCATACGCTATAGCAAATGAGCATAGGGGGCTGGCGATGTTTTCACAACGCCAGAGGATCGGCCGGCGTTATCTTAACTGCCGCTGAATACGGGAAACGCCATGACTGAAGAACACCACACCGAAGATCACGCCGACATCCGCGAAGCCGTCGCCAAGCTCTGCGCGCAGTTTCCCGGCGAATACTGGCGCAAGCTCGATCGCGAAATGGCCTACCCCAAGGCCTTCGTCGACGCGCTGACGCAGGCGGGTTACCTCTCGGTGCTGATCCCCGAGGAATATGGCGGCGCGGGCCTGAAGCTCTCGGCTGCGGCCGCGATCCTCGAAGAGATCCAGCGTGCCGGCTGCAATGGCGGCGGCTGTCATGCCCAGATGTACACGATGGGCACCGTGCTCCGGCACGGCAATGACGAGCAGAAGGCAAAGTACCTGCCGAAGATCGCCAGCGGCGAATTGCGCCTGCAGGCCTTCGGCGTCACCGAGCCGACCAGCGGCACCGACACCTCCTCGCTGAAGACCTTCGCGCGCAAGGAAGGCAACAACAGCTATATCGTCAACGGCCAGAAGATCTGGACCAGCCGCGCCGAACATTCCGACCTGATGGTGCTGCTGGCGCGCACCACACCGAAGGAGCAGGTCAAGAAACGCACCGATGGTTTGTCGGTGTTCATCGTCGACATGCGCGAGGCCAAGAACAACGGCCTCGAGATCCGCCCGATCCGCACCATGATGAACCACGCCACCACCGAAGTGTTCTTCACCGACATGAAGGTGCCGGCGGAGAACCTGATCGGCGAGGAAGGCAAGGGCTTTCGCTACATCCTCTCCGGCATGAATGCCGAGCGCATCCTGATCGCGGCCGAATGCGTCGGCGACGCGAAATGGTTCATTGCGAAGGCCACCAACTACGCCAAGGAGCGCGCGGTGTTCGGCCGTCCGATCGGCCAGAACCAGGGCATTCAGTTCCCGATCGCCAAGGCCTACGCCTCGATGCGTGCGGCCGAGCTGATGGTGAAGGAAGCCACCCGCAAATACGAAGCCGGGCTCGACTGCGGCGCAGAGGCCAACATGGCCAAGATGCTGGCGGCCGATGCGTCCTGGGAAGCGGCGAATGCCTGCATCCAGACCCATGGCGGTTTTGGCTTCGCCGAGGAATACGACGTCGAGCGCAAGTTCCGCGAGACGCGCCTTTATCAAGTGGCGCCGATCTCGACCAACCTCGTGCTGTCCTTCGTCGCCGAGCACGTGCTCGGCATGCCCCGCTCGTACTGAGGTCGCGCTATGGGAGCTCTTGACGGGATCAGGGTGATTGCGGTCGAGCAGGCGGTAGCGGCGCCGTTCTGCTCCTCGCGGCTGGCGGATGCCGGCGCCGAGGTGATCAAGATCGAGCGGCCCGAAGGCGATTTCGCCCGCGGCTATGACGCAGCCGCAAAAGGCCAGAGCAGCTATTTCGTCTGGCTCAACCGCGGCAAGCAATCGGCCGTGGTCGATCTCGCCACCAAGGAAGGCTGCGCCGAGCTCGAAAAGCTGATCGCCAGCGCCGACGTGCTCCTTCAAAACCTCAAGCCAGGCTCGATGGACAAGCTCGGCTTCTCGCGCGAGCGGCTGCTCAAGGACTATCCGAAACTGATCTCGTGCACGATCACCGGCTACGGCGACGAGGGCCCCTACGCTCACCGCAAGGCCTATGATCTGCTGATCCAGGCCGAGAGCGGGCTTGCCTCGATCACCGGAAATCCCGACGGCGCCTCGCGGGTCGGCATGTCGATCGTGGACGTCGCCACCGGCGCCACCGCGCATGCGGCGATCCTGGAAGCGCTGATCGCGCGCGGACGCACCGGCAAGGGCGCGGACATCCGCATCTCCATGTTCGACGTGATGGCGGACTGGTGCACCGTGCCGCTGCTCAACGCCGAAGCCGGCAATCCGCCCAAGCGCATGGGCCTGCGCCATCCCTCGATCGCGCCCTATGGCGTGTTCACTTCGAAGGACGGCAAGGACATCCTGATCTCGATCCAGAGCGAGCGCGAGTGGAAGACGCTCTGCGCCGAGGTGCTGGATCAGCCCGATCTGCCCAAGGACCCGCGCGTCGCCAACGGCGTCGAGCGCGTTCGCAACCGCGATTTCACCGACAAGACGGTCGCCGATATCTTCGCCAGCCTGACGCGTGACGAGTTGCTGAAACGGCTGTCGGACGCCGACATCGCCTTCGCCGAGGTCAACGCCATGACCGACCTCAGCCATCACCCACATCTGCGCCGGATCGAGGTGGATACGCCGAACGGCCGCGTCAGCTACCCCGCGCCGGCGCCGATCATCGTAGGCGAAACGCGAAGCTACGGCGCCGTGCCGGCGATCGGCGAGAAACCAACCAAGAAGTAACAGAGCGAGGCGTCATGACCGAGAAGCTCGACATCGATCACTTGCGGCAATGGATCGGCCGCAGCACCGAGGCTACCGACATCGTCACCGCGCAGCTCGTGAAGGGTCTGCGCGCCACGCTGTTCCAGGAGGTCGGCGAACCCAAGACGGGCGACGCCGCGCCGTTCACCGTGCACTGGTGCCTGGCGCAGCCGGTGTTTCCGATGTCGATGCTCGGGCCCGACGGCCACCCGACCCGGGGCGGCTTCCTGCCGCCAGTCCCGCTGCCGCGCCGGATGTGGGCCGGCGGCGAGATCGAATTCCTGCAGCCGCTGCAGGTCGGTGATGAATCGACGCGGACCTCGCGCATCGCCGACGTCCAGATCAAGACCGGCTCCACCGGCACGCTGTGCTTCGTCTCGGTCGAGCACAGCATCTCCTCGCCCCGTGGCACCGCGATCCGCGAGCGTCAGGACATCGTCTATCGCGAGATGACGAGCAGCGCGCCCGCATCTGCCAAGTCCCCGCCTCCGCCGCCGAAGGCGCAGCATCGCGAGACCCATGTGTCCGATCCCGTGCTGCTGTTTCGTTACTCCGCGCTGACCTTCAACGGCCACCGCATCCATTACGACCGCGACTACGTCACCAAGGTCGAGGGCTATCCGGGCCTGATCTTCCATGGCCCGCTGCAGGCGGCGTTCATCATCGAGCTCGCCGCGAAACTGCGCGGCGGCAAGGCGCCGAAGAAGTTCACCTATCGCGGCGTCCAGCCGCTGTTCGAGGGCACCGAGTTCTCCATTAACGCCAACGAGACCGATGCGGGGATGGAGCTGTGGACCGCGAATGCGGAGGGGCAGCCGACGATGAAGGGCACGGCGGTGTGGTGACGCAGCGCTGTCTCCCCATCGTCATTGCGAGCGCAGCGAAGCAATCCAGAATCCTTCCGCGGAGGTAGTCTGGATTGCTTCGTCGCAAAGGCTCCTCGCAATGACGGGTGGGGTTGTCGGCGTCGATAAATAACAGGGGACGGAAATCATGGCCAAGAACGGCAAGACCGGCAGCAAGTCCGTCACCGTGAAGCAGGCGACGCTCGACCTGTTGCGCTCGTTTGGTATCAACAAGGTGTTCGGCAATCCCGGCTCGACCGAGCTGCCGTTCCTCTCCGACTGGCCCGACGACATCGACTATGTCCTGGCGCTGCAGGAAGCCTCTGCGGTCGGCATGGCCGATGGTTATGCGCAGGCGACGCGCAATGCCGGCTTCGTCAACCTGCATTCGGCAGCCGGCGTCGGTAACGCGCTCGGCAACATCTACACCGCGCATCGCAACCAGACGCCGCTGGTGATCACCGCAGGCCAGCAGGCGCGCTCGATCCTGCCGCTGCAGGCGTTCCTCTATGCCGAGCGTGCCTCGGAGTTTCCGCGACCGTATGTGAAATACAGCGTCGAGCCAGCGCGGCCCGAAGACGTGCCCGCCGCGATCGCGCGCGCCTACTACACGGCGATGCAGCCGCCGTGCGGGCCGACTTTCGTGTCGATCCCGATCGACGACTGGGCGCACGCCGCAGCCCCCATCGCAGCGCGCAAGGTCAGCCGCGACATCGGTCCCGACGCCGACGCGATGAAGGCGCTGGTCACCGCACTCGGCACGGCAAAGCACCCTGCCCTCGTCGTCGGCCCCGGGATCGATCGCGCCGGCGCGGTCGACCTGATGGTCCGCGTGGCCGAAAAGGCAAAGGCCAGCGTCTGGGTCAGCCCATTCTCGGCGCGCTGCTCGTTCCCGGAACGGCATCCGCAATTCGCGGGCTTCCTGCACGCCTCGCCCGCGCAGCTCTCCGATGCGCTGCGCGAGCACGATCTTGTGGTCGTAATCGGTGCGCCGGTGTTTACCTTCCATGTCGAGGGCCACGCCGCGATCTTCGATGGCGGCGCGACGATCTTCCAGATCACCGACGATCCGGATGCCGCGGCGGTGACGCCGGTCGGCACCAGCATCATCGCAACGATGAAGCCGGCGCTGAGCCTGCTGCTCGACATGCTGCCGGACAGCAAGCGCGCCGCGCCGAAGGGGCGTACGCTGCCGCCGGCGCCGCAGGCCTCCGATCCGCTGCCAGTCGAATTTCTGCTGCACTCACTGTCGCAGGCGATGCCCGATGGCGCCTCGCTGGTCGAGGAAGTGCCCTCGCACCGGCCCGCGATGCAGAAATTCCTGCCGATGCGCGGCCAGGACAGTTTCTACACCATGGCGAGCGGCGGCCTCGGCTATTCGCTGCCCGCCGCAGTCGGCATGGCGCTGGGCAAGCCGAACAGCCGTACGGTGTGCCTGATCGGCGACGGCTCGGCGATGTATTCGATCCAGGCGCTGTGGACCGCCGCGCAGCGCAAGCTGCCGCTGACCATCGTGGTCATCAACAATTCCGGCTACGGCGCGATGCGCTCGTTCAGCCAGGTGATGCAGGTGCGGAACGTGCCCGGGCTGGAACTGCCGGGCATCGACTTCGTGCGGCTCGCCGAAGGCATGGGCTGCCACGCGGTGCGCGTGAGCAAGGCGGCGGAGCTGGGTGAAGCGCTGAAGCGCGGGATGGCGCATGAGGGCGCGAGCCTCGTCGAGGTCGTCGTGGATTCGGCCGTGCCGGTGCTGTACGGGCAGAAGCATTAGAGACGCGTAGCCCGGATGGAGCGAAGCGAAATCCGTGACTCGTGCCACAAGCGGGTTGGCCCCGGATTGCGCTTCGCTCCATCCGGGTTACGAAGCCAAGAATCCCCCGTCCGCCGCGAGCACGTGACCGACGACGTAGGATGACGCATCCGACGACAGCCACACCACGGCTTCGGCGACTTCCTCCGGGCTGCCCATTCGCCGCAGCGGCAGGCCGGCGCTCACCGTTGCGATATCGCCGACACCGGCGCGCAGCATCATGTCGGTGACGACGCGGCCGGGCGCGATGGCGTTGATGCGGATGCCGCGCGGAGCGTTCTCCATCGCCGCCGAGCGGGTCAGCGAGATCGCGGCGGCCTTCGAGGCTGAATAGAGCGAGAATCCGGGATTGGGATTGCGCACGCCGCTGACGGAGGCGTTGACGACGATGCTGCCGCGCCCCTGCGCCAGCATCGCCGGCAATTGATGGCGCAGGCACAGGAACAACGCACGGACATTGGTGTCGAACACGCTGTCGTAGATCTCGCTGCCCTGCTCCTCCAGCGGCGCGCGGCGCTCCTGGAAACCGGCGTTGTTGAAGGCGACATCGAGCCGGCCGTAGCGCGCGACAGCGGTACGAACCAGCCGCGCGACGTCGTCCTCTCGCGTGATATCGGCTTTGATCGCGATCGCGTCCGCACCCAGCTCGCGGCAGACCGCGGCGGTGGCATCGATCTCGGCCTCGCGCCGGCCCGCGATCAGGACGGCTTCCGCGCCTTCGGAGGCCATCCGCAACGCGGTGGCACGGCCGATGCCGCTGCCGCCGCCCGTGACGAGGCAGACCTTGCCTCTCATCCGTTCTCCGGTCGGCAAAGTTCCGCTCATGACTCACTCCAAAACGCTTGCGCGCAACGTTATGCGCATATAGTTGTATGGTACAACTATATGCCGGGAGTCAAGATTTGGCCGAACTCGCGATGATCGACGACATCCGCGCTGCCTCGCGGCTGATGGTGCGCGAGCTCGGCTTTATGGATTCGACAGTGGCGGCCTCGGACTATCCGCCCTCGGCCGTGCATACGATCCTGGAAATCGGCATCCGCGGACCCCTGAGCTCAGGCGAGCTCGGCGATTTCCTGCGACTGGAAAAGTCCAGCGTCAGCCGCCTGGTGCGCAAGCTGATCGATTGCGGCGAGTTGAGGGAAACGCCCGACGAGCGCGACGCCCGCAGCAAGCGGCTGTCGCTGACGGCGAAGGGCCGGCGCACGATGGACGCGCTGCACGCGTTCGGCCGGCAGCAGGTGCGCGGCGCACTGGAGGCGCTGACAGTGGCCGAGCAGCGCACCGTGCGCGAGGGGATGATGCTCTACGCCCGCGCACTGCGGCAGAGCCGAGTGGAGGAGCAGGCGCAATCGGCGGCGTGATGGCGCGGCGTTACCCCACCGCGCCCGACGAGCGCAGCTGCTTGATCGCCTTCTCGTCGTAGCCCGCCCCGCGCAGGATCTCGTCGCTGTGCTCGCCGACGCCGGGCGGCTTGCGCGGCTGCACTTTCTTGGCGCCGTCGATCCAGATCGGGCTGGAGACGGTGAGCATGGTGTCGTTCTCGAACGGCACCAGCACCTCGTTGTCGAGCATCTGCTTGTCGTTCGGGATGTCGTCGAGAATGCCGACGATGCCGAATACCAGGCCGTTACCGTCGAGGATCTTGCGCCATTCGGCCAGATCCCTGGTCGCGAAGGTCTCGTCGAAGATCTTGATCAGCTCGATCGAGCGGGCGTGGCGATCCGCCTTGGTCGCAAAGCGTGGATCGGCGACGAGGTCTTCGCGACCGAGGCACTTGGCCAGCGTCGGAAACTGCTTCTCCTCGCTGAGCAGCGACAGGATCAGCCAGCGGCCGTCCTTGCACTGATAGTGATTGGCGACCGCGTTCAGCGCGCGCTCGCGCGGCCGCCGCTCGGCGAATTTGGCGCCGCAGAGTTTTGCCTGTGCCAGCACGCTCGCCGCCCACACGCCGTTCGCCATCAGATTGGAGGCGACATGCGATCCCTTGCCGGTCTTCTCGCGCTGATAGAGCGCGGTGACGATCGCACCGTAGAACGCCATGGCGCAGGGATGGTCGCCCATACCGGCGACCGAGCGGGCCGGCGTCGTGTCGGTGTCGGCGCGGACGAGGTCCATCAGGCCGGAGCGCGCCCAATAGGCGTTGCTGTCGAAGCCGGGCTTGTTGGCCTCCTCGCCCTT
>Ga0065165_1002658_pt1 | contig 14447 bp, 13 predicted proteins | sample AraplaMF_Cvi_mMF_FD_63813 | JGI IMG/M metagenome (GOLD analysis project Ga0065165, IMG submission 63813) | Arabidopsis root microbial communities from the University of North Carolina, USA - plate scrape MF_Cvi_mMF (version 2) (version 3) | ecosystem: Host-associated > Plants > Roots >...
GAGCACTGCCGCCTGGCCGGCCAGGCCGCCAGCGACATGGCGGCGGGGCGCCCGATCCACACGGCGGAGCTGGTGGTTGCGCTGCGCGACTTCATCCGCGAGGCGCTGGACCTGGGGCCGATGCCGAAGGACGTGAGCATCCCGGCGCAGGGCCCGACCCGCACCCAGGGCAGCGGCGGCGGGCGCGGTGCCGGCCGTGGTGAAGGCGGCGGAGGAGGAGGCGGTAAAGGTGGCGGCGGAGGCGGAGGCGGAGGCGGAGGCGGAGGCGGCGCCGATGCCGGCGGCGGCGGCATGGGCATGGGCCTCGGGCTGGGCCTGGGGCACGCCTCCGGCGAGCACGATCACACCAGCTAAGCGACTCCCTCTCCTGTCACGCGCCTGTCATGGGCGCCATCTACATTAGGCGGCAAACCACTTCCGGGGACCGCCATGAGGGATACCGCATCCGACGCGCGCATGGATCGCAAGAAGATCCTGCTCCTCAGCGTGCCCGCCGGCGCCGGGCATACCCGCGTGGCCGAGGCCATTCACGCCTACGCCGCGGCCGCCGGCGGCGAAGTGGAAGCCCTGCACCTCGACGCCACCCGCTACGCCACGCCGCGCCTGCGCAAGGTGTACACCGACCTGTACCTGTTCCTGGTCAGGCGCATGCCGGCTGTCTGGAGCACGGTCTACCGCCGGACCAACCACGCCGGGCCGGACGGCTGGATCGACCGCCTGCGCCGGCGGGTCGAGCGGCGCGATTGCCGGCCGCTCATCGAGGAAGTGCGCCGCCAGGCGCCGGACATCGTCGTCTGCACCCACTTCCTGCCGGCCGAGATCCTGTCGCAGGAGGTCGGCGCCGGCCGCCTGCAGTGCCAGGTCTGGGTGCAGGTCACGGATTTCGATTTGCACCGCATGTGGGTGCATCCGCATATCGCCGGCTACTTTGCCGCCAGCGAGGAAGTGGCCTTCCAGCTGCGCCGCCATGGCGTGCCTTCGGAAGCCATCCACGTCAGCGGCATCCCGGTGCTGCCGGGCTTTGCGGGCCGGCCCGGCCGCGTCGAATGCGCGCATGCGCTCGGGCTCGACCCCTGGATGCGGACGGTGCTGCTGATGGGCGGCGGCGCCGGGCTCGGGAACCTGAGCTGCGTCGCCCGGCATTTGCTCGAGCGTGACCCTGAGCTGCAGCTGATCGCCCTGGCCGGCCGCAACGCCGCGGAACTCGCCGCGCTGCGCCAGCTCGCTGCTGATTATCCCGGCAGGCTGGCGCCGCAGGGCTACACCGACCGCGTGGAGCGGCTGATGGCCTGCGCCGACCTGGTCGTCACCAAGCCGGGCGGCTCGACCACCGCCGAGTGCCTGGCGATGGGCTTGCCCATGATCGTCAATTCCGCGATCCCGGGGCAGGAAGAATGCAATGCCAACTTCCTGCTCGAACAGGGCGCCGCGCTGAAGGCCAGCGACCTCTCTACTCTGGAATACCGCGTGCGCTGGCTGCTGGCCAGTCCGGCGCGACTGAAGTCCATGCGGGTCCGCGCGCGCGAATTGGGGCGCCCGCGAGCCGCCATGCAAGTGCTGGCGACGGTCCTGCAGCAACATGAAAGACACGATGCCTAGAAGTGAATTGACCGTGGCCGCGGTATTGGTGGCGGCTTATTTTTTCGCGCGGGTCGAAGTGGAAATCGAGGGCGAGGGCGGCTGGGCGGCCAACCTGCCTACCTGGCGTATCGAGAAGCATCCGCTGCTCGACCTGTTCTGGGGCGGCCGCGCGATGACCGGCTACCACGCCTGGATGTTTTCCTTCATCGGCCTCATCTTCCACTTTCCGCTGTGCTTCATCGGCGAGTGGTCGCTGCTGCTGGAAGGCCGGGTGCTGGCCTGCATCATGCTGTTCTGGGTGGCCGAGGATTTTCTCTGGTTCGTCGTCAACCCGGCATTCGGCTGGCGCCGCTTCCGGCGCGAGCACGTCACCTGGCACAAGCACTGGGCCTGGGGCGCCCCCGTCGATTACTGGATCTTCGGGGCGCTCGCCGCCGTGCTGTTCCGGGTTACGGCCTGACTTCAGCCTGGCTGAGATCGAGCGCGTGCTGCACGCGCAGGCACAGTTCAAGCGAGGTGCGCGAAATCAGCTCGTGCGGGATGTCGAATTTTTCCGTCAGCCGGTCGTAGTCCTCGAAACCGTAGGACACCATGAAGGGGTGCATGCCGGTGCCGATGGCGGCCGCGAAGTCCTTGTGCTCGTCGCCGCAGACGTAGGCGCGCGCCGGGTTGATGCCGAACTGCTCGCGGACGGCGCGGAACTGGCTGGTCTTCTTTTCGCTGAGCGGGATGTGGACGAAGAAATCCAGCGCGCTGATATCGATGTCGTGGCGGGCGAACAGCTGGCGCAGGGTTTCCAGCGGTTCCCTGGTGATGTTGCGCGTGACCATGCCGACCGTGATGTCGGGCGCGGCGACCAGGCTGCGGATCAGTTCGGGAATGCCCTCGTACAGCCGCGCTTCCTGGCGGTAGACCTCGGTGAGGCTGTCGACCAGTTTGGCGCGGCTGTCCTTGCGCAGGTTCTTCTTGATAATGGACGGGAATTCCTTCAGGCCGCCCAGGTATTTCAGCAGGTGGCGCCGCTTGCGGAAGCTGGTCTCGTCGCCGATCGCCAGCCCGTGGCGGGCAAACGCCGCTTCGATGGCGGCGAAGGCGTCGATGGTGGTGCCGTCCGCGTCCAGGATCAAGAGCCGTTTGTCGCTTTTGTACATGAGCCCATCATACAAGCGACATTGTTACCGGCGTATGACGGCGCCGCCCGTTGCCCGGCCGCCGGCTTCAGTCGGTGACGATATGCCACATATTCATGGCCTTGTCGCCGGCCTTGTCGCCGGGCTTCTTGTCCTTGACGAAGGTGTACAGCGGCTTGCCCTTGTAGGCCAGCTGCTTGCTGCCGTCGTCGCGCGTGATGCTCGAGTACGGCGCTGCCAGCTCGCCGCCGCCGGCCTGCACCGCTGGCCAGTTGGCCGCGCAGCCGCCGGTGCAGGCGCTCTTGCCGCTGTTGGCGCTGTCCTTGTCGAAGGTGTAGACCGTCATGCCCTTCGCATCGACCAGCATGCCATCCATTTTCTTGACCGGGGCTGCCTGGTCGGCCGCATGAACGGAAAGCGAGAGGAATGCGAGGAGGATTGCAGAACCAAAGCTGACTGATTTCATGGACGTCTCCTGAGAAAGATTCAGTACGAGAACCGGTTTTGAACTGCCCGGCCATTGTAGGCCCGTCCTTGAAACACCTGCGCCGGTTTGTGTATTAGCGTACGGACACTGAATCGTGCGCAAGCCACCATGGAACCGTACACAACTAAAGGAGCACGATCATGGGTAAATATTTTCTGGCCTGGATTCTGGGCGTTCCGGCTATCGTCCTGGTTCTGATCTACATGTTCTTCCACTGATTGCGTCATATCCGGCAGTGCCCTTTGCATCAGGTTGGGCGCTGCCGCATCACTTCTCAAAACGCGGTACGCCGTGCCATCAGGATTCCCATGTTATAGCTGTCGAAGACGAGGTCTAGACGGCCGTCGCCATTGACGTCGCCGATCGCGATATTTTGCGTATACATCGTATCGGTAGGGATATAGACAATCGAATAAGGCTCCGTCGAAAAATCTCGCTTGCCGCGGATGACGACGAAATATTCACTCCTGACACCCAAATCGGATCCGGTGAGCACAAGGTCGGCTACGCCGTCCCCGTTCATGTCACGAATCTCGTAGAGCCGTGAACCCAGCGGTGTTTCGAAGACACTCGCGAGTCCGCCGCCTGCCTTGCGGCTGAAAGCGTATAGCCACTGCTTTGCAGCAGTGTTTTTCGACGCTTGCGCCTCGAACACCAGCAGCGGTTTGCCGTCGTTGTTCCAGTCGACGATCTTCATCTTGCTGCAATAATCGGCTTTCGAGCAAAAGCCGGAGGTCTCGGCGGTCAGGCCGGCATTCAGCGAAAACACACCGGCTTGTGCCTGCGAGTACACCAATAAATCGTTCTGCAACTGGCCGATCATCGTCGAAGGGAAGAAGCGGTTCACGATGAGTTCGCGTTTGCCATCCTGGTCAAGATCGGCGACACCGAATTCGTAATTGCTGTCCGGGAGCGTGACCGGGGCGAGTTTCGTGAAGCCTGTCGCGGTGCGCAGCAAGACCTGGAATCCTCCGGTCACCTGATCGATCGCGCGGCGGTTGCTGCCGACCAAATCGAGGTTGCCATCGCCGTCGACATCGAAGGCGTCCAGTGTCGCCGTATAGTTGGTAGTAATGAAGCTGGATGCGGCGAACTGTCCGTTCGCGTCAGCCTTGAAGACGCGAATCCCGTTGCTTGCCTCATCGCCTTCGCGAAATTCCGGCACTAACAGTTCGAGTTTGCCGTCACCGTCGACATCGAGTGCAAACAGGTTGTTGAAATATTTGGAGTATCCCAACTGGTCCGCCACGAATTCCAGTTTCTGGATTTTGTCGAAACCATGATTGGCGTTTTGCGCGTAAATGTTGAGGGTGTAGCCGTTTCCGATCATTTCCGGTCGGTACAGCGCCGCTAATTCCACGAGGTCGGCACGGCCATCTCCGTTGATATCAGCAATGATAATGCGCGGCAAATCGCCGCCATGAACTGTGTTATCCGCTGGCGTCAGCTTCTGGAGTTCGTACTCGACCGCGAAAGTTTTGAACCGGAACACATAGTCGTTTTTCAATACGCTGCCATCCGTAGCGGTAAGCCCTGCCTTGATGGTCAGCTTGTAGTCGGTGCCGGCACGTAACTGATTCGAAGGCGCCAGTGTCAGCGTCAATGTCGATCCGCTGACGTTCATATTGAGCGGAATCGTCGTGCTGCCGTCACTGAGCTGGATATAGTCGCTCGGAATGCCGGAAGCGCTCAGGGTGGAACTAAACTGCAGGGTAAAGGCAGTGGTAACAGGGACATACTGGGTACCGTCAGGGACGTTGCTGGTGAGGAGCTGAAGCGCTTTGACGGGCGCTGGACTGCCGCCGGTACCACCACCACCCGGAACTGTTGTCGCGCTGCCCGAGCCACCCCCGCCGCCACATGCGGCGAACAAGCATGCCAGAAGAAAGCTGACTGTTGTTGTCCTCAGCGTCCTAATCATTTCCATATCCTGCTTCCTTAAAGGTAATATTTTTTTGTTAAGTTAAAGGAATTGACTGGAAATGAACAATAGAAAAGATGAGAAGTGTTGCAAACGGAAAACAGTCCACGTGATGTCTACTTACGTTTCATTATTTTCACCAGTATCAAGAATTACATGCGCAATAAAATTGCGGATGGGAATTTTGACATGCCCACCAGAAATGCTCATTGGACAAGATTTTTAGCACTGGCGAAACTTGTGTAGCGCGAGGAAAATCATTCCAAACTCTGAAAAACGGTGAATACGGCTCAGCTTTTCCGTACAAATTCCGACTTCAGGCTCATCGCGCCAAAACCCTCGATCTTGCAGTCGATATCGTGGTCGCCGTTAACCAGCCGGATATTCTTGACCTTAGTACCCTGTTTGACGACGCCACCGCCGCCTTTGAGTTTGAGATCCTTGATGACGGTGACAGCATCGCCGTCCTGCAGCACATTGCCGGCTGCATCGCGCCACACGCGCACCGCTTGGTCGGCGGCTGCTTCGGCCTGGACCGGCCATTCATGCGCGCATTCCGGGCAGATGTAGTTGCCCGAGCCGTCTTCGTAAGTGAGCGTGGAGGCGCAATCGGGGCAGGGAGGGAGGGTCGTTATGGGAGTATCCAGGTGAAAAGCGGCGCAGAAAACAAAAACGCCGACTGCGAAGGTCGGCGTTTCGATCGTACTGCTGAATTCTTGGTGGCCCGGGGCGGAATCGAACCACCGACACAAGGATTTTCAATCCTCTGCTCTACCAACTGAGCTACCAGGCCAAGAGAGGCATGATTATAGCCAGTGGTTTCCAAGGCCGCAAGTCCCGAGCGGCAATTTTTTCGTGGCCCGGCGGCTGCCCTCTGGCTGGCGAAGCCACCTGAGGCAAAAAGATATAATGTCTCCATGACTACACAAACCTCTTCCTCCACAGCGCGACGCAGCGACGTCTGCATCGTCGGCAATGGCGCGATCGCCAAGACCGCCGCCCTCGGCTTTTCCCAGGCCGGGCACAGTGTCACCCTGCTGGTGCCGCCGGCGCGTCCGGGCGCGGGAGAGGACGCATCCTCGTCTTCCGGGGGCGAAAAACCCTGGGACGTGCGGGTCTACGCGCTCAACCACACGGCGCAGAAGCTGCTGTCCTCGCTGAAGGTCTGGGGCGCGCTCGACATGGCGCGGGTGGCGCCGGTCGACGCCATGGACGTCAAGGGCGACGGCGAGCAGGGCGGCCACCTGGGCTTCGATGCCTTCGGCGCCTACACCGGCACGCTGGCCTGGATCGTCGAGGATAGCAACCTGAACACGGCGCTGGACGCGGCCCTGCGCTTCGCCCAGAACGTCGACATCGTCACCGGCCGCGCCTGCAAGCTGACTTGCAGCTCGCTGGGCGCGAAGGTGGAACTGGAAGAGGGCGCACCGATCGAAGCCCAGCTGCTGCTGGGCGCCGACGGCCGCGATTCCTGGGTCCGCGGCCAGTGCGACATCGGCATCGACTACCGCTCCTACCACCAGCGCGCCATCGTCGCCAATTTCTCCTGCGAGAAGCCGCACCACAACGTCGCCCACCAGTGGTTTACTTGCAAGGAAGGCATCATCGCCCTGCTGCCGCTGCCGGGCGATAAGGTGTCGCTGGTGTGGTCGGCGCCGGAAACCCTGGCCGACACCATCATGGACGAGTCGCTGGGCGAGCTGGCGATCCGCCTCGGCGAGTATTCGGAAGGCACGCTCGGCCTGCTGAAACCGCTGCAGCCGGAAGCTGTGAAAGCGATTCCGCTGGCGCTGGTGCGTCCGCACGCGGTCACCGCGCCCCACGTCGCCCTGATCGGCGATGCCGCCCACGCCGTGCATCCGCTGGCCGGCCACGGCATGAACCTCGGTTTTGCCGACATCGTCGAGCTGCTGAAGGTCGTGAACGCGCGCGAGTCCCAGCACGGCATCGGCGACGAGCGCGTGCTGGCGCGCTACGCGCGTGCACGCAAGGAAGACGTGCTGCTCATGCAGATCGCCACCGACGGGCTGGAACGCTTGTTTGGCGCTAATCTCGAGCCGGTGCGCGTTGTCCGCAATTTGGGATTAAACTTGCTGGATAAGTTGCCTCTGGTAAAGCGCAGACTGATTGCTCATGCGATGGGCAAGTAATCTCCTCAATCTTTAAGGAATAGTATTCATGGGCAAGACCAAACTCGCCGTCCTGCTGGCGACCGGCCTCATTACGTCCTGCGTCGGCGCGCAGAATTCGGTCGAGGCAACCATCAAGAAGAACATCGAGCCGCGCCTGGGCGGTGCCAAGATCGAGTCGATCAAGGAAACCCCCTACGGCGGCCTGTACGAGCTGCGCGTCGCCGGCGACATCCTGTACACCGACAAGAAGGGCGAATACCTGATCATCGGCCACGTCTACGATGCCAAGACCACCCGCGACCTGACCCGCGAGCGCATTGACGACATCAACAAGATCAAGTTCTCCGACCTGCCGCTGAACGACGCCATCAAGCAGGTCAAGGGCGACGGCAAGCGCGTGATCGCCGTCTTCGAAGACCCGAACTGCGGCTACTGCAAGCGCCTGCGCCAGACCACGCTGAAGGACCTGAACAACGTCACCATCTACACCTTCATGTACAACATCCTGTCCGAGGATTCGTTCGTGAAGTCGAAGAATATCTGGTGCTCGGCCGACCGCGGCAAGGCCTGGGACGACTGGATGATCGCCGGGAAGCCGGCGGCGCCGGCGCCGGAAAGCTGCCAGAACCCGAACGAGAAGGTGCTGGCGCTGGGGCAGAAGCTCAAGATCCAGGGCACGCCGGCGATCTTCTTTGCCGACGGTTCGCGGATTCCGGGGGCGGTTGACCTGCAGACGCTCGAAAAGAAGCTGGAATCGATCAAGCAGTAAGATTTGCGTGGGCACCGCGTGCCCACATACACAATAAAAAGCAGCACATCTTGTCCAAACCTAGGGAGTAGAACTTGGTCACTCTGAACATCAACGGGCGCGACCAGCAGGTCGACGCCGATCCCTCCACGCCCATCCTCTGGGCGCTGCGCGACAACCTCAACATGACCGGCACCAAGTTCGGCTGCGGCGCGACCCTGTGCGGCGCCTGCACCGTGCACCTGAACGGCGAGGCGATCCGCTCCTGCATCACGCCGATCTCCGCCGCCGCCGGACAGAAGATCACGACCATCGAGGCGATGGAAAGCGACAAGGTCGGCAAGGCCGTGCAGGACGCCTGGGTCAAGCACGACGTGCCGCAGTGCGGCTACTGCCAGAGCGGCCAGGTGATGAGCGCCACCGCGCTGCTGCGCGTGAACAAGGCCCCGAGCGACGCCGACATCGACAACGCCATGAGTGGCAACATCTGCCGCTGCGGTACATATCAGCGGATCCGCGCGGCCATCAAGGATGCCGCTAAAGCAGTGGCCATCGCGTAAGGGGGCCATATGCGACCAGAATGGTTCAAGAACGCGGGCCTGAGCGGCGCCGCGACGGGTGCTGCATTTGCCAAAACTTCGCGCCGCGGCTTCCTGAAGGCCGGCGCCGTCGCCAGCGGCGGCCTGGTGCTGGGCTTCATGCTGCCGCTAGGTGGCCGCCTGGCGCGCGCCGCCGAAGGCAAGTCCGTCGTCTACGCCCCCAACGCCTTCCTGCGCGTGGCGCCGGACAATAGCGTGACCGTGCTCGTCAACCGCCTCGAGTTCGGCCAGGGCGTGCACACCTCGCTGCCGATGGTGATCGCCGACGAACTCGATGCCGACTGGGCGCAGATGCGCGCCGAGCTGGCGCCGGCCGGCGAGCCCTACAAGGATCCGGCCTTCGGCATGCAGATCACCGGCGGCTCGGGCACCATCGCCCACTCCTTCACCCAGTACCGCGAAATCGGCGCCCGCGCTCGCGCGATGCTGGTGGCGGCTGCCGCCGAGCAGTGGAAAGTCAATCCGAGCCAGTGCCGCACCGCCAAGGGCGTGGTCTACGGCCCCGCTGGCCAGAAGGCCACCTACGGTTCGCTGGCCGACGCCGCAATGAAGCAGCCGGTACCGGAAGCGGTCACGCTGAAGGACGCCAAGCAGTTCCGCTTCATCGGCAAGCCAATGAAACGCCTGGATGCGCGCGCCAAGTCCAGCGGCCGCCAGCAGTTCGGCCTGGACTTCAAGCCGGCGGATGGCAAGCTGGTGGTCGCCGTGGTCGCCCATCCGCCTGTCTTCGGCGGCAAGGTGGCGAAGTTCGACGCCTCGAAAGCGAAAGCGATCCGCGGCGTGCTGGAAGTCGTGGAAATCCCGGTGGACCGCGGCGGACGCGGCGTCGCCGTGATCGCCGAAGGCTACTGGCCGGCCAAGCAGGGCCGCGATGCGCTCGACATCCAGTGGAATCTCGACGGCCTGGCCAAGGCGGATTCCGCGGCCCAGCTGGCGGAATTCACCGAACTGTCCAAGACCAAGGGCGCGGTCTCGCGCACCGCCGATGCGCCTGCCGTGAGCAGCGCCGCGAAGAAGATCTCGGCCGTCTACGAATTCCCCTACCTGGCGCACGCGCCGATGGAGCCGATCAACTGCACTGTCGACCTGAAGGATGACAGCTGCACGCTGTGGGTCGGCTCCCAGTTCCAGACCGGCGACCAGGCTGCCGCTGCGGCCACCGCCGGCCTGAAGCCGGAGCAGGTGACCCTGCACACGATGATGGCGGGCGGCGGCTTCGGCCGGCGCGCCGTGCCGACTTCGGACTTCGTGGTCGAGGCGGTCAACATCGCCAAGGCCTGGAAAGCGGCAGGGCATAGCGGTCCGGTCAAGATGATCTGGAGCCGCGAGGACGACATCAAGGGCGGCTACTACCGTCCCTCGCACGTGCACCGCGCCGAGATCGGCCTCGACGCCCAAGGCAAGATCGTGGGCTGGGACCACGTCATCGTCGGCCAGTCGATCGCCGCCGGCACGCCTTTCGAAGGCTTCATGATCCAGAAGGGCGTGGACAGCACGATGGTCGAGGGCATGGGCGCGCCCTACGAGGTGCCGATGAATCTGTCGGCCCATATCGCCAAGGCCAACGTGCCGGTGCTGTGGTGGCGCTCGGTGGGCTCGACCCACACCGCCTTCGTGATGGAGACCCTGATCGACGAAGCGGCGCATGCCGCGGGCGTGGATCCGGTCGCTTACCGCAAACAGCTGATCGACAAGAAGCATGCGCGCCACCATGCGGCGCTGGACCTGGCGGTCGCCAAATCCGGCTACGGCAAGAAAACCCTGCCGAAAGGGCGCGCCTGGGGCGTGGCCGTGCACGAATCCTTCGGCACCGTGGTCGCCTACGTGGTCGAAGCCTCGGTCGGCAAGGACGGCGCACCGAAGCTGCACAAGGCGGTCGCCGCCGTGCACTGCAACCTGGCCGTGAACCCGCTGTCGATCGAGGCCCAGATCCAGGGCGCCGCGCTGATGGCGCTCGGCACCACCCTGCCGGGCGCCGCGATCACGCTGAAGGATGGCATGGTCGAGCAGCAGAACTTCGGCGACTACACGGTGGCGCGCATGAACGACATGCCGCAGATCGAAGTGCACATCGTGCCCTCGAACGAGCCGCCGACCGGCCTCGGCGAGCCGGGCCTGCCGCCGCTGGCGCCGGCCTTTGCCAACGCCCTGTTCCGGGTGACCGGCAAGCGCCTGCGCAAGCTGCCCTTCGACCTGGCCTCGGCCTGACCATGAACGCGCTCCCGGTTGGCATCTTGCTGGCCGCCGGCAGGGGGCGCCGCTTCGATCCGCTGGGGCAGCGTAACAAGCTGCTCCAGCTTCTTCCCGCGTCCGGCGGCGACCCGGTGGTCGTTGCCAGCGCACGCAAGCTGCTGGCCGTCTTGCCCAAAGTGATTGCCGTGGTGCCCCCTGGCGATGGCGGCGTCGGTGCGCTGCTGACGTCGATTGGCTGCGAAGTCGTGGTTTGCCCGGAGGCGGACAGCGGTATGGCGGCCTCGCTGGTGCAGGCGCTCTCTCATTCTCTGCCGCTCGACCCCGCATCCTGGCTGGTGGCGCTGGGCGACATGCCCCATGTGGCGCCTTCCACCCTGCAGGCATTGGCCGATGCGCTGGCCGCCGGCGCCCCGATCGCCGCCCCCGTCATGGCGGGCCGGCGCGGCAACCCGGTCGGCTTCGGGCGCGTCCACCTGGAGGCCCTGCTTGCCCTGCAGGGCGACCAGGGCGCGCGCCGCCTGCTGCAAACCTGCGCCGTCACCGAAGTCCCGGTTGCGGACCCGGGCATTTTCCGCGACATCGACACCCCCGCCGACTTGTAGGTATGCATACGTTTTGGACACCTTTCGCCGAAGAATCCGATTAAACTACGGTGGAAAAGTGAGAGATTGTTCAAAAACCATGAAAAAAGCCAATCAGAAGAAGCCGGCCGGGGTGCAGTACACCATCGTGCCGAAGGACCTCGCGGGCCACCTGTTCAACGTGACCGTCACCGTCGCCGCGCCAAGCCCGGAAGGGCAGGTATTCGCGCTGCCGGCCTGGATCCCGGGCAGCTACATGATCCGCGAATTCGCGCGCAATATCGTGCGCATCCGCGCCGAAACCGGCGGCCAGCCGGTCGAGCTGGTGAAGCTCGACAAGCACACCTGGCGCGCCGCCCCGGCGGCCGGTCCCCTGACCCTGCACTACGAGGTCTATGCCTGGGACCTCTCGGTGCGCGCCGCCCACCTTGACCAGACCCATGGCTTCTTCAACGGCACCAGCGTGTTCCTGCGCGTGCTGGGCCAGGAAGCGAACCCGCACCAGGTCGACATCCAGCGTCCCGGCGACCCGGCCGCGTCAAACTGGCGCGTGGCGACCTCGCTGCCCGAACTGGGTGCCAAGCGCTACGGCTTCGGCACCTATATCGCTGCCGACTACGACGAGCTGATCGACCATCCGGTGGAAATGGGCGATTTCGCGCTGGCCAGCTTCAAGGCCCACGGCATCCCGCATGACATCGTCGTGACCGGCCGCGTGCCCAACCTGGACATGGAGCGCCTGCAGCAGGACCTGAAAGCCATCTGCGAAACCCAGATCGCCTTCTTCGAGCCGAAGACCAAAAAGGCGCCGATGGACCGCTACGTCTTCCTGACCATGGCGGTCGGCGACGGCTATGGCGGCCTGGAGCACCGCGCCTCGACGGCCCTGATCTGCTCGCGCAACGACCTGCCGACCACTGCCGCGCCCAAGACCGCCGAGCGCAGCGAAGGCTACGTCACTTTCCTGGGCCTGTGCAGCCACGAGTACTTCCACACCTGGAATGTCAAGCGCATCAAGCCGGCCGTGTTCGCGCCCTACGACCTGCAGGTCGAAGGCTACACGCCGCTGCTGTGGCTGTTCGAAGGCTTCACCAGCTATTACGACGACCTGATGCTGGTCCGCAGCGGCATCATCAGCGAAGCGACCTATTTCAAATTGCTCGGCAAGACCGTCGGCAGCGTCCTGCGCGGCAGCGGCCGCACCAAGCAGAGCGTGGCCGAATCGAGCTTCGACGCCTGGACCAAGTACTACCGCCAGGACGAGAACGCGCCCAACGCCATCATCAGCTACTACACCAAGGGCTCGCTGGTCGGCCTGGCTTTCGACCTGACCATCCGCGCCAGGACCGGCGGCGCGAAGTCGCTGGACGACGTGATGCGCGCCCTGTGGGAACGCTATGGCCGCGACTTCTACGCCGGCGCTTCCGGCAGCGGCCGCGGCGTGACGGAGAAGGAGGTCGAGGCGATCTTCGACGAAGTCAGCGGCGTGCGCCTGAAATCCATCTTCGACCGCTATGTGCGCGGCACCGAGGACATCCCGCTGGCCAAGCTCTACGCACCCTTCGGCGTCAAGCTGGTGGATGACCGCAAGAACGCCAAGCCCTCGCTGAACATCGGCGTCGGCCGCGATGCGCTCGGCGTCAAGCTGAGCCAGGTACACGAAGGCGGCGCCGCCCACCGCGCCGGCCTGTCGGCGGGCGACATCGTGATCGCCGTCGATGGCCTGCGCGTGAACGGCAATCCGTCCAACCTGGACCAGCTGTTTGCCCGCTATCGCGTCGACGATACCGTGACCGTGCACGCCTTCCGCCGCGACGAGCTGATGCAGTTCGAGGTGACGCTGCAGGGCTGCGTGGCGCCGATGGTCACGGTCGGCGTGGTGCCGGCGGGTGGACGCCGCGCGGCGACGTTTGCGCGGCCCAGCGCCAGTTAATCGGCTGTTTGCGGTCCCGCCAGGCTGCGGATCTGGTAGCGGTTGCTATCCGCAAACAGGAAGGTTTCCGAGAATTTCAGCTTGCCACCCGCCGCTGCCAGCTGCTGCGGCGGCGGCAGCGGTGTACTGCGCCGCATCGAATCGAGCGCGATCTTCGAGGCATCGTCGTCGCGCGAGCGCTGGACTTCCACATCCGCCAGCTGGCCGTCGCGGTCGACCGTGATCTCCAGTACGACGATGGCCGGCAGCATGGGCGGCAGTTTGCCGGTGTAGCTGCGGTCGGGATTGTGCTGGAGGACGTGCTGGGCGACCTGGGTCTTGTAGTCGTCCAGGCCCGCGGGTGCGGGCTTGGAGGCGGCAGAGTCGGAAGAGGAAGGGGAGACGATGCGCTTGGCGAGGCCGGCGACGGCGCTGCCGGCGGTGGACACGGCGCTTGCGGTGGCCGTCACGATGCTCGTGCATCCGCTCGAGCCTGCTATCACTATCGTTAAGGGAATCAGGCTCAGGCGGATGGTCGTTTTCATGATCTAGTCAAATAAACGTCGCAACTCCGTGCCAGGATCGGGCGCGCGCATGAAGGCTTCGCCCACCAGGAAGGCATGCACGTTGGCGTCGCGCATGCGCTTGACGTCGGCCGGCGCCAGGATCCCGGACTCGGTGACCACCAGGCGCTCCGCCGGAATAGTCGGCAGCAGACCCAGGGTGGTATCGAGCGTGACCTCGAAGGTGCGCAGGTTGCGGTTGTTGATGCCCAGCAGCCGCGTCTTGAGACGCAGCGCAGCGTTCAACTCATCCTCGTCATGTACTTCGACCAGCACGTCCATGCCGAGTTCCTGGGCACAGGCTTCCAATTCCGCCATCAGGCCATGATCGAGCGCTGCGACGATCAGCAGGATTGCATCGGCGCCCATCGCGCGCGCTTCGTACACCTGGTACAGGTCGACCATGAAATCCTTGCGGATCACCGGCAGTTCGCAGGCGGCGCGTGCCTGTTTCAGGTAGTCGGCGGCGCCCTGGAAGAACTGTTCGTCGGTCAGCACCGACAGGCAGGAGGCGCCGGCCTTGGCGTAGCTTTCGGCGATGTCGGCTGGGCGGAAGTCGGCACGCAGCACGCCTTTCGATGGCGAGGCTTTCTTTACTTC
>Ga0065165_1002659_pt1 | contig 14440 bp, 12 predicted proteins | sample AraplaMF_Cvi_mMF_FD_63813 | JGI IMG/M metagenome (GOLD analysis project Ga0065165, IMG submission 63813) | Arabidopsis root microbial communities from the University of North Carolina, USA - plate scrape MF_Cvi_mMF (version 2) (version 3) | ecosystem: Host-associated > Plants > Roots >...
GAGCTGGCGAAGAAGGATGCCGAAGCGAACCAGCGCAACCTGCCCGACCAGGACCTGGCGTACTTCGAGGAAGGCGCGCAGTACTTCGGCGATTACGTGCGCGGGGTCGGCTGGGCGCAGAAGTTCGCGGCCCGCAACCGCGAGGTGATGATGACCAACCTGATCGCCACTGTGCGCCAGGTGATCGCGAAGCCGTTCGAGACGCACGTCGAGGCGGTCAACTGCCACCACAACTACGTGCAGCAGGAGCGCCACTTCGGCGAAGAGGTGTTCGTGACCCGCAAGGGCGCGGTCAGCGCGAAGCGCGGCCAGATGGGGATCATCCCGGGCAGCATGGGCGCGCGCAGCTTCATCGTGCGCGGCCTCGGCAACCCGGAGAGCTTCGACAGCTGCAGCCACGGCGCCGGTCGCGTGATGAGCCGCACGAAGGCGAAGAAGCTGTTCAGCGTCGAGGACCACGCGAAGGCGACCGAAGGGGTCGAATGCCGCAAGGATGCCGACGTCATCGACGAGATCCCGATGGCCTACAAGGACATCGACGCGGTGATGGAAGCGCAGAAGGACCTCGTGGAGGTCGTGCACACGCTGAAGCAGGTGGTGTGCGTGAAGGGATAGGAGGAGAAGATGAACACCTGGTTGAGCCGATGGCTCGGCAGGCCGGCCGACGGCGCGGATGGCGTCGAGGCCTGGCTGGACGCGGCTGCGTCGCCGGACGGCCACGAGCGGCAGGCGGCGGTCGTGGCGCTGGCCGCGAGCGATGACCCGCGTGCGCTGCGCATGCTGCTGGTGCGGGTCAACGATTGGGTCCCGCAGGTGCGGCAGGCGGCCGCGCAGGCGGTGCTGGCGTGGCTGGACGAGCGCCGCCTCGACGGCTGGCGGCAGGCGCTGCCGGCGCTGTTGCGGTTGCGCCAGGCGCGCCGCGTCGATCACCGCGCGTTGCTGCAGGCGATCGAGGACTTCCTGTCGACGCCGGGACACCTGGCGCAGGTCGGGGTCGGTTTGGCGGCATCCGAACGAGAGGCGTCGCGCTTTCTGTTTCTGTTGAGCGCGAAGACGTGCCGCGACGACGCATCGGGCCGTGCGTTGTTGTCGGACGGCCTGCGGTCGAATGACGTGGTGATTGCCAGCGCGGCGGTTCAACGTGCTGCAGCACTGCCGGTGGCGCCATGGCGTCTGCAGCTGCTGCTCGACGCGTGTCATGGCAAGTTCGCCGTGGTGCGTGCCGCCGGCCTGCGGGCGTTGGCGGCAGGTCCCGAGGGTGCCGAGCCGGCGCTGCTGCAGGCGCTGTGCGTCGACCGCAGTGCGAGCGTGCGAGCGCTGGCCGTGGCGGCACTGTCGCCACCGCTACTCGTCGAGGTCGACCAGCGCGCCTGGGCCGGCGTGCACGACACGTCGTTGCCGAGCGGGCGGCGCGTCGCGATGCTTCGGCTGCTGCGCGAGCGGCGGCATCCGGGGGTTCCCGCGCTGTGCCGCGAGCTGACCGGCGACGGTGCCGTCGCGGTGCGGGTCGCGGCCTACGAGGGAGGGCTGGCCGAGCCCGGTGCGGACCTGCCGATGCTGATCGAGCGCTGCGTGCTCGACGCCTCGCCGCGCGTGCAGCGACTGGCGGTGAAAGCCGTCGTTCGCGGCGCTCCGGCGCCGTCGGCCGAACGTGCGAGGCAACTGGTCGATGCGCTCGGTTCGCCGCAGGCGATGCGGATCGCGCTGCAACTGATGGACCGCGCGTCGCCGTGGGACCGCGCGTGGTTCGTGCTGACGATGCTGGCCGACCGCGCGCTGCCGGAGCCGGCATCGCGGCTGGCGACCGAGGGGCTGCGGGCGTGGCAGGTCGACATGGACCGCTGCTTCGTGACGCCGACGCGAGCGCAGCAGCACAGCGTGCAAGCCGCGTGGCACGACGCGCAGGCGTCGATCGACGGACCAATGCGAGCGGCGGTGAGATTCCGGCTCGGGTCGTTCGGGATCGCGGTCGATCGCACGACGGACAACGACAACAAGGAATGACGATGATCGAACTCGATGGTGCCGCCGGGGAGGGTGGCGGACAGATCCTGCGCAGCGCGTTGGCGCTCGCGATGTGCACCGGCCAGGGCTTGCTGCGGCACAACATCCGCGCCCGCCGGCCCAAGCCGGGCCTGATGCGACAGCACCTGGCCTGCGTGCAGGCGGCGCAGGCGGTCAGCGGCGCGCGGGTGCAGGGGGCGGAGGCCGGCTCGACGTCGCTGGTCTTCGAGCCCGGCACGGTGTGCGCCGGCGACCATGTGTTCAGCGTCGGTACCGCCGGCAGCGCGACGCTGGTGCTGCAGACCGTGTGGCCGGCGCTGATGCTGGCCGCCGGCACGAGCAGGCTGACGCTGGGCGGCGGCACCCACAACCCGATGGCGCCGCCGTTCCACTTCATCGAGCGCTGCTATGCGCCGCTGATGCACCGCCTGGGCGCGGGCAGCCGGCTGCAGCTGCGCCGGCACGGCTTCTTTCCGGCGGGCGGCGGCGAGTTCGTCGCCGAGATCCTGCCGGCCGTCGATGGCTTGCAGCCGTACGACCTGCTGGAGCGCGGGCCGTTGAACAGCGCGTATGCGGAAGCGCTGGCGGCGGCCATCCCGCGCAGCGTGGCATCGCGCGAACTTGCGATCCTGCAGCGCGAGTTCGGTTGGCCCGACGATGCCTTGCAGGTGCCGACGCTGCGCCAGAACGAGGGCCCCGGCAACGCGCTGATGGCGACGCTCCTGCACGAGCACGTCACCGAGCTGGCGATCAGCTTCGGCGAGCGCGGCCGCAGTGCCGAGCAGGTCGCGTTGTCGCTCGCCGCCGAGCTGCGGGCCTACCAGGCCGGCAGCGGAGCGCTCGGCCCGCACCTGGCGGACCAGTGGGTGCTGCCGTTGGCACTGGCGGTGTGGCGCAGCGGCCGACCGGCCCGTTTCAGCTGCACCGAACTGACCGAGCATGCGCGGACGAACTTCGCGGTGATCGAGCGGTTCCTGCCGGTGCGAATCGGGACGGGTGGATCCGACGGGAACCGGCTTGTTGGCGTGGACCTCCTGTGATGTCGGGTGCCTGCCGGCCCGCTTCGGCGGCTACCCTGCGACACGGGCCTTCGACAGGCTCAGTCCCTGCTCAGGGCGAACGGGAGGAGGGGGCGCTGCTCTTTGCGAGCAACGCGTCCGCCAGCCTCTCGATCTCGTCGCGCTGGTGCAGCCGCACCAGCCAGCGCGCGGGGATGCCGGCCTTGCCGTAGTGCGCGCCGGCCAGTTGGCCGACGATCGCGGCCGTGGTGTCGGCGTCGTCGCCGAGGTTGGCCGCGCGCAGCACCGCGGCCTCGAAGCTGTCGGTGTGCGCGAAGCACCACAGCGCGGCTTCGAGCGATGCCACGCAGTAGCCGGTGCCGGCGATCTGCGATTCGCGCTTGTGCAGGTAGTCGCGCGCCGCGATCGCCTGCACCTTCGGCATCGTCGGTGCCGCGAGCCGGCTCGACAGGATCGCGTCCTTCGGGTGGCCGTCGAGCGCATGGCACAGCAGCTCGGCGAACAACGCACAGCATTCCACCGCCTCGGCGGTCGCGTGCGTGGTGGCCGAGCTGCGGCGGGCCAGGTCCATCGCGGCCGCCATGTCCGGATGGCCGAACAGCACCGCCGGCGCGAGCCGCATCAGCGAGCCGTTGCCGGCGCTCATCGGGTCGGTGGAGCCGGCCATCGGGTCGCGTGTCTGCAGGTAGCGCTGCAGCGCGGCCGACACGGTGACGCCGATGTCGAAGCAGCTGCCGGTCGAACTCAGGTAGCCGTGATGCCACCAGTTCACATAGCGGTTCATCTGGTCCGCGGCGTCGAAGCCGCGGCGCTCGACCAGGCTGGTCGCGAGGCACAGTGCCATCGAGGTGTCGTCGGTCCACTCGCCGGCCTTCAGCCCGAACGGGCCGCCGCCCACCATGTCGGTGATCGGCTGGAAGCTGCCGCGGCGTCGGAATTCCAGCGTGGTGCCGACCGCGTCGCCGCAGGCCAGCCCGAGCAGGCATCCGCGGAAGCGGTCGCGCAGGGCGGTTTCGTCCTTCATCGCGGCGTCAGTCCCAGGAAGTGATCGAGCATGTGGAAGTGGTCGTCGAGGAACTGGTCCTCGAGGGCGTTCAGCTCGCCGATCGGCGTCCACAGCGCGGCCGCGGCGTCGTCGCCGGCCACCACCTCGGGCAGCTCGCGGTCGCCCAGGTCGAAGTGATGGGCATGGGTGATCGTGCGGCCGCGCTGGCTGCGGTCGGGGTGGTCGAACACTGCGGTTTCGCGCAGGCACTGGCGCATGCTGGCATCGAGCAGGTGCAGCTGGGTCTCTTCGCGCAGTTCGCGCAGTGCCGACTGGTAGGTCGTCTCGCGCGCTTCGATGAAACCGCCCGGCACCGCATACAAGCCCTTGCCGGGCGCCCGGCCGCGGCGCACCAGCAGCACATGACCGGCGCACTGCACGATCGCGTCGACTGTGACGAAGACCGGCGGGTACGGCGAGCCGGCCCACGACGCGTGGTAGCCCTTCAGCATCCGCCATTCGGCGGCCAGCGCGCCGAACAGCGGCAGCCGCGACCAGGCGCGCAGGAAGCCGAGCGTCGTCGACGGCGCCTGGCCGACCAGCGCGGCGAGCGTTGCGTCGACATCGTCGGGCGCACAGGCGAAGAACGCGTCGCGCAGCGCGGTGCCGTCGGCCGCCGCGATGCGCTCGACGCCGTGCAGCCGCCAGCCCGGAAAGCCTTGCAGGTACTCGCTGGTCGCGTCCTTGAAATGCCCGACCAGCCCGATCGATCCGAGCCTCGGATCGGTCCGCTTCGCGATCAGCGCGTGCACGCCGTCGTGCACCGCCTTCAGCCAGCGCGCTTCGTCGTAGTAGTCGCGCACCGGCAGGAAATCGATGCGGCTGCGCTCGTCCTCGGGCACCGCGAGCCGGATCATCTCGGCCCGTTCTTCCCAGCTGAACGGGTTCTTCGGCGAGCGCGCCTGGTGCGCCGAGCCGATCACGACGATGACCTGCGGCGCGATCGCCAGCGCCTGGTTCAGCAGCGCCAGGTGGCCGTTGTGGAACGGCTGGAAACGGCCGATGTAGACCGCGGTGTCGTGGTGCAGGCCAAGCACTGCCGGGGAGTGCGACGGGATGGTTCTCATGGGATGAAGGCCGCGATGGGCATCTGCCGCCCGCTGCCGAAGGCGCGGGGGCGGACGCGGATGATGGGGGGCGCCTGGCGCCGCTTGTATTCGTTGCGGGCGATCATGCGCCGCACCCGCTCGACCAGCGCGCGGCCTTCGGCGCTGCGCTGCAGTTGCGTGACGAAGGCCTCCACCGGTGCCCGTTCGCGCGGCGCGAGCCGCTCGCCTTCGATCAGCAGCTTCAGCACCTCGTCGAGCACCTCGTACGGCGGCAGGCTGTCGGTGTCCTTCTGGCCGGGCGCCAGTTCGGCAGATGGCGGCTTGTCGATGATGGCGGCGGGGATCAGCTCGCGGCCGGCGGCCTCGTTGACATGGCGCGACAGCGCGAACACCTCCGTCTTGTACAGGTCGCCGATCAGCCCCAGGCCGCCGTTGGTGTCGCCGTACAGCGTGCAGTAGCCGACCGAGATCTCCGACTTGTTGCCGGTGGTCAGCAGCAGGTGGCCGAAGCTGTTCGAGTACGCCATCAGCGCGGTGCCGCGGATGCGCGCCTGCAGGTTCTCGTGCGGCAGGCCTTGCAGCGGCTTGCCGAAGCTGCGCTCGAACTGCGCGCCGTAGCCGTTCACCAGTTCGGCGATCGGGTGCGTGAACAGCTCGATGCCGAGGTTGCGGCACAGCGTGACCGAGTCGTCGACCGAGCCGGCCGACGAGTAGTGCGACGGCATCGTCACCGCGCTGACGTTGTCCGGCCCGAGCGCCTGCGCGGCCAGCGCCAGCGTCAACGCGCTGTCGATGCCGCCCGACGAGCCGACCACCGCCTGCCTGAAGCCGCAGCGCCGCGCGTAGTCGGTCAGCCCGAGTACGATCTGCGCCTGGTAGAACGCCATCGTCGGCAGGCCGGCGGCCGGCACCGGCGGCGGGGCGTTGCCGTCGAGCGTCAGGAAACGGCCGTGCTCGAAGCGCAGCGTCGTCACGTCCTCGACGAAGCGGCGGGCTTCGTAGACCACGCGGCCGTCGGCCTCGGTCGCGAACGACGCGCCGTCGAACACCAGCTGGTCGTGGCCGCCGATCTGGTTGACGTAGAGGATGGGCAAGCCGTGGCGCCGGCTCGCGTCGCCGAAGATCTGGTGGCGCTGCTCGCGCTTGCCGACCTCCGACGGGCTGGCGTTGATCGAGACGACCAGGTCGGGCGCCGCATCGCGCATGCGCTCGAACGGGTTGACCGCGTAGTCGCCGGCCACGTCGTTCCAGCCATCTTCGCAGATCAGCATGCCGACCTGCGTGTCGCCGATGCGCAGCACCTTCGCGACATCGGGGCCGGGTTCGAAGTGGCGGCGCTCGTCGAAGATGTTGTAGGTCGGCAGCAGCTGCTTGGCATAGCGCAGCACGATCTCGCCGGCATGCAGCACCAGCAGCATGTTGTGCAGCCGCTTGCCGGGGCCGTCGCGGCGCAGCGGCGCGCCGACCACCCAGTGCAGGCCGCGCAACTGCCGCGAGGCCTGCAGCAGCGCGTCGAGCCCGGCGTCGACGCGCTGCAGGAAGGCGGGCTCCTCCAGCAGGTCGGCCGGGTGGTAGCCGGTCAGCCCGAGCTCGGTGAAGACGACCAGGTCGGCGCCCTGCGTGCTGGCCTGGCGGGCCGCGGCGATCATCTTCGCGACATTGCCGTCGATGTCGCCGAGGGTCGGGTTCAGCTGGGCGATTCCGATCTTCAGCATGCGGGCTCCATCACGTGGGAACGTTGAACACCTGGCGCAGGTAGGCGAGGAAGGTCTGGTCGTCGCACAGCGTCTTGCCGGGGCTGTCGGACAGCTTGGCGACCGGCTGGCCGTTGCAGCGGGTCAGCTTCATCACGATGTTCAGCGGCGTCAGGCCGACGTCGTTCGACAGGCTGGTGCCGATGCCGAAGCCGGTCTGCGTGCGGTCGGCGAAGTGGCGGTACAGCGCGAGAGCGGTCTCGATGGTCAGGCCGTCGGAGAACACCAGCCGCTTGGTGTGCGGGTCGATGCGCAGCTTCGCGTAGTGGGCCAGCGCCTTCTCGCCCCACACGACCGGGTCGCCGGAGTCGTGGCGCAGCCCGTCGAACAGCTTCGCGAAGTAGAGGTCGAAGTCGGCCAGGAAGGCGTCCATGCCGACCACGTCGGTCAGCGCGACGCCGAGGTCGCCGCGGTATTCCTGCACCCACTCCTCGAGCGCGGCCTTCTGCGAATCGCGCAGCCGCACGCCGAGCGCCTGGAAGGTCTGCAGGTACTCGTGCGCCATCGTGCCGATCGGCACCATGCCGAGCTCCTTCGCGAGCAGCACGTTGGAGCTGCCGCGGAAGTACTGCGGCACCGCGGCCTTCAGCGTCGCGACGACCTCGCGCTGCCAGGCCCCGCTGTAGCGGCGGCGCACGCCGAAGTCGAAGAACTCGAACGGATTGCGGCGCGGCGCCTCGGCGCCGAAGGCGCGCAGCGTCGCGATCTTGGCCTGCAGCCGCTCGCGGCCGACGCTGAGCGCGGACTGGGCATCGAAGCGGCGGAAGTACAGCTCGTTGACGATGGCCAGCACGAAGATCTCGAACGCCATCACGTGCACCTGCGGGCCGTTCGCAATGACTTGCAGCGTGTCGCCGTCGGTGCGCGCGCTGATGAAGACGCGCTGGAACTGGAAGATGCGCAGGAAGTCGACGAAGTCCGACTTGATGAAGCGCAACGCGCCGAGGTAGGCCAGCTCGTCTTCGGCGAAGCGCAGCGTGCACAGGTGGTCGAGCTCGCGGTTCACGTCGGCCAGCAGCTCGGCCAGCGGGTAGGCCGGCGTGTTGCGGCAGACGAAGCTGTACTCGGCCTGCGTCTGCGGGTGCCAATGCAGCATGGTCTGCCACATCGTGAACTTGTAGAGGTCGGTCTCCAGCAGGCTGTGGATGACAGGAGGCATGGTGGCTTTCAGGTCAGGCGGCGAAGAACCTCGCCGCTGGTCGCGAGTTGAACACCGCGGGCGCGCATCGCGTCTAGAAACCCTTGTTGCTGCGCCTCGAAGCCGCCGACCGGGCTGATGCAGTCGGTCAGCAGCACGACGCGTTCGAGCCGGCCGCTCGGCAGGTGGTCGACGATGTGCTCGGTGGTGGCCTTCACGCAGTGGCTGCCGGCCTCGCCGGCGATCAGAAGCAGGTCGGCGCGGTTCAGGCGCTCGATCAGGCCCTGGTTCAGCTGGGTGTCGGGGTCGCCGGGATCCGGCACCTCGGCCTGCACCGCACTGTAGTGCTCGGTCCACGGGTTCTCGCCCTTGGCGACCATCTCGACCGTGGCGAGCCGGCATTCTTCCCAGCTGTTGCAGGCGGCACGCACGTCGGCATGGATGTTGTGGCCCCAGCTGCCGATCTCGCAGTGCACCGGCCAGACCATCAGCGTGTAGCGGCCCCGGGCTTCGAGTTCGTCGAGGTAGGCAAGGGTGCGCGGCAGCGAGGCGGCGTCGCGCGGGCGGAACGCGCCGTCGCGCACCTGCCGGGCGGTGATCGGCGTGAACGGGCCCACCGCGCTGCCGTCGCGCTGCTGCCAGAAGGTCGGATGGGCGATGTCGACGCGGTGGTGCGAATCGAGCGTCACGGTGATGCCGGCGATCGCATCGCCGGCCTGGCGGATGAAGCCGGCCAGGCGCTGCATGTCGGCATGGGCGCCGGCCACCGGCAGCGCGGGCGCCACCGGCCGGCCGGTCAGCGGATCGGTCGCGCGCCACGCGTCGGGCAGGTCGCAGAAGTCGTTCTGCGGGTCGATGATCAGGAGCTGGGTTCGCAGGGTCATCGCAGGCTTTCGTCTTGAACGTGACGGTACTCTAGCGGAGTTAGATCAACATTGCAACTAAGTAGCGACCGGCCGGGCGATGGCCCTAACATCGGACCATGGCCCCCGACTCGTACCCGCCCGTCATCTGCACCGTCGACGTGGTGCTGCTGACGCTGCGCGATGATGCCTTGCACGTGGTGCTGCACAAGCGCGACCGCGAGCCGTTCCGCGGGGCGCTCGCGCTGCCGGGCGGCTATGTGCACCAGCAGGAGGACCAGGGGGCCGAGGATGCCGCGGTGCGCGTGCTGCGCGACAAGGCCGGCATCGCGAGCCCGTACCTGGAGCAGCTGGCCACCTTGTCCGGGCCGGGGCGGGATCCGCGCGGCTGGTCGGTGTCGATCGCGTACTACGCGCTGGTGCCGCTCCAGCTGGTGCCGGTCGATGCGCCGCACCTGCGCGTGCTGCCGGCCGACCGGCTCCCGACGCTGCCGTTCGACCACGGGCGCATCGTCGAGCTGGCGGTGTCGCGGGTGCGGGTGAAGAGCCACTACTCGTCGCTGCCGGTGCACCTGTGCGGCGAGCGCTTCACGCTGCCGCAGTTGCAGGCGGTCTACGAGGCGGTGCTCGGCGAACCGGTCAACAAGGTGAGCTTTCGCCGCAAGATGGACGAGCTCGCGATGCTGGAGCCGATCGACGGCGAGCTGGAGCTAGGCCGGGCCAACCGGCCGGCCCAGCTGTACCGCGTGCGCCGGGAATTCCGGCGCACGCTGTCGCTCAGCGAGCGCGGCCTGGGGACTTAGGCCGCGAGCAGTTCCGCCTGCAGCGGTGCGGGCACTTCGGCGTAGTGGCTGAACTGCATCGAATACTGCGCCCGCCCCGACGAGAGCGCACGCAGGCTGCCGATGTAGCCGAACATCTCCTTCAGCGGCACGTGCGCCTCCAGCGCCGTCGCGTTGCCGCGCGGGTGCTGGGCGCGCACATGGCCGCGCCGGCGGTGCAGGTCGCCGATGCTGTCGCCGAGGTAGTCGGCCGGCGTGACGACTTCCACCGCCATCACCGGTTCGAGCACCACCGGCGCCGCCCGCGCGACGCCATCGCGGAAGGCCGCGACCGCCGCGAGCTCGAACGCCAGCACCGACGAGTCGCGCTCGTGGAAGCTGCCGTCGAGCAGCGTCACTTCCAGGTCGACCACCGGATAGCCGGCCAGCACGCCGGTCTCGGCCGCGCGCTTCACGCCGGACTCGACGCCCGGGATGAACTCGCGCGGGATCGCGCCGCCCGTCACCTGGTTGACGAAGCGCAGGCCCTCGCCGCGCGCCAGCGGCGCGATCCGCAGCGTCACGCCGGCGAACTGCCCGGGGCCGCCGCTCTGCTTCTTGTGCACATGGCTGACGTCGACCGTGCGCGTGATCGTCTCCCGGTAGGCCACCTGCGGGCGCCCCACCGTCACCTCGACACGATGGCGCGTGCGCAGCTTCTCCAGCGTCACCTCGAGCTGCAGCTCGCCCATGCCGGACAGGATGGTCTGGCCGGATTCGGCGTCCTGGCGGATGCGCAGGCTCGGGTCTTCCTTCGCGAGCGCGGCGAGTGCCTTGCCGAGCTGCTGCTGGTCGACCTGCGTGCGCGGCTCCACCGCGATGTGGATCACCGGTTCAGGGATGGAGATGCTCTCCAGCACGACCGGATGGCGCTTGTCGGCGAGCGTGTGGCCGGTGGTCGTGTCCTTCAGGCCCACGAGCGCACCGATGTCTCCCGCCTCGAGGGCCGGGACTTCCACATGCTTGTCGGCATGCACTTCATACAGCCGCGCGACGCGTTCGGTGCGGCCGGTGCTGGCGTTGAGCACGCTGTCGCCGGGCCGCAGGCGGCCGCGGTACACGCGCACGAAGACCATCGCGCCGTGGTCGTCGGAGACGACCTTGAACGCGAGCGCCGCGAGCGGACCGTCGGCATCCGACTCGGGTTGCCCGTCGGTCGCGACGTCGCCGGGTGCCGGCAGGTAGTCGACGACGGCGTCCAGCAGCGGCTCGACGCCGCGGTTGCGGAACGCCGAGCCGGCCAGCACCGGCACGAAGGCGCCCGCCAGCGTGCCGGCACGCAGCCCGGCGCGCAGCTGCTCGACCGACGGCTCCTCGCCTTGCAGCCAGGCCTGCAGCAGCGCGTCGTCGCGCTCGACCACGGCTTCGACGAGGCGGGCGCGCGCGATCGTCGCCTGCGCCTGCAGGTCGTCGGGGATCGCTTCGACGAGCGGGGGCTGGCTCGCATCGGCAGCCGGCCAGACCAGCGCGCGCCGGCCGAGCAGGTCCACGACGCCGCGGAACGAATCCTCGGTGCCGATCGGCAGTTGCAGCGGCAGCGCGGTGACGCCCAGGCGCGACTCCATCATCTGCACGACGCGGGCGAAATCGGCACCGACGCGGTCGAGCTTGTTGATGAAGGCGAGGCGGGGCACGCGGTACTTGTCGGCCAGGCGCCAATTGGTCTCGGTCTGCGGCTCGACGCCGGCGACGCCGTCGAACACGACGACCGCGCCGTCGAGCACGCGCAGCGAGCGGTTCACCTCGATGTTGAAATCGATGTGTCCGGGCGTGTCGATGATGTTGATCTGCGCACCGTTCCAGAACACGGTGGTGGCCGCGCTGTTGATGGTGATGCCGCGCGCCCGCTCCTGCGGGTCGTAGTCCATCACGGTGTTGCCGTCGTTCACATCGCCGATGCGGTGGTTCGCGCCGGTGTAGAACAGGATGCGTTCGGTGGTGGTGGTTTTCCCGGCGTCGACGTGGGCGATGACACCGATGTTGCGGAGGAGTCTGGCGTTGCGGTTCATGACGAATCTTTCAAACTGGGGCGGTTCTTGCCAGCCCCGGTGAAGATTCGCCGTGGGCTAGCCCGTAACTTGCATGGATGCGGTGTCGACGGACGCGCCAAAGGACGAGCGCAAGCTCCCCGTGCTTTGGCGGTCTTGAATCGTGGCGATCAACTTGTCGTAGGTGCGCATGGCAGTCACGTGCAGAACTGAAAAGCAGAAACCCCGGGGGCGATGCCGACCGGGGTTTCTGGGACCGGAAGGCACTTGGCCTTCCGGTGGTGGGGAAGACCTTGAACTACACGACAGAGAGCAACACGTCGCCACGCGACGGTGCTGCTTGCGAAATGGCTTCAAGATTCTTCAACATGGACGCGATTGTCCTGCCGTTGCAGAGCACCTGCTGCCGGTGGGGCTTCCGCTTTGGTGTGGAATGAGTTCATGACTTCCACGAAGATTCTTCTCGCCGGTGCGACGGGTGTCGTCGGCCGCCGGCTCGTCCCGCTGCTGGTCGGCGGTGGCTACAACGTGTTCGGCATGACGCGCAGCCAGGCGAAGGCGGCGGCCATCATGGCGGCGGGTGCCGAGCCGATCGTGCTCGACGTGTTCGATGCGGCGGCGGTGCGCGCGACGGCACTGCGCCTGAAGCCCGACGTGATCGTGCACCAGCTGACCGACCTTGCGCTGCTGGGCGATCCGGCGACGCGCGACGAGGCGCTGGCCCGCAACGCGCGGTTGCGCGTCGAGGGCACGCGCCACCTGGTCGATGCGGCGCTGGCCTGCGGCACGAAGCGGATGGTGGCGCAGAGCATCGCGTGGGTGTATGCCGCGGGGCGCGAGCCGCATGCGGAAAGCGACCCGCTGGACCTGAAGGCCGAAGGGGCGCGGGCACACACGGTCCACGCGGTGGCGACGCTGGAGCAGTTGGTGACGCAATCGCCGGGGCTCGACGGCATCGTGCTGCGCTATGGCCAGTTCTACGGGCCGGGGACCGGTGTCGAGACGGCGGCCGGCAAGCCGACGGCATTGCATGTCGACGCGGCGGCTTATGCGGCGTTGCTGGCGGTCGACCGGGGGGCGCCGGGCATCTACAACGTTGCGGAGCCGAGCTGGCAGATCACCGGCGACAAGGTGCGGCGTGAACTCGGATGGGATGCGGCGTTTCGCCTGCGGAGCTAGCAAAGGCGCGGGTGGGGACCGTGGCGCGTCCGTCCGCGCAACAGCAGTAGCCACTACGCCTGCCAGACCCCAAACCCTGCTTCCCGCAACGCGATGCCCAGCTCCACCTCCATGTCCCGCGCCCCGTCGTACGGCATCGGGTTGTAGACCTCGTACAGCTTCGGCAGCAACCTCAGCCCGTACGCCGTGACGAAGCGGTTCGCCTGGATGCCGGCCTTGTGCTTGTCGAAGCGGACGTCCGGGTCCAGCCCGGTCATGCCGACGTAGACAAAAGGCTTGCCGAGCTGGTAGTCGGGATTGGCCTTGCGGAAGCTCGGCTCGTTCCAGACCTGGTCGGCGAGCTCCACCACATAGACGCTGTAGTGATGCTTCGGCCGGCGCGGCATCGTCGCTCAGGCCGGCTTGCCGCGTGCCAGCAGCTCGGCATGGCGGGCCGCATCGATGTTGCTGCCGCACATGACGAGGCCGACACGCCGGCCGTCGAGCCGCGCCTTCAGCGGACCGAACAGCGCCGCCACCGCCGCCGCCGGCGCCGGCTCGACCGCGAGCTTCATGTCGATGAACAGGTCGTGCATGCCGCGGCACAGGTCGTCGTCGGACACGCGGACGATCTCGTCGACGAACTGCCGGCACACGCCGAAGCTGTAGGCCAGCGCGTACGGCGCGCCCAGGCTGTCGGCAATCGTGTCGACCGCATCGAGCTTCACCGGCTCGCCGGCCTGGAAGCTGCGGTACATCGCGTCGGCACCGAAGGGCTCGACCCCGTAGACGCGGCACTGCGGGTTCAGCTGCTTGACGGCCGCGGCAATGCCCGAGATCAGCCCGCCGCCGCCGACCGGCACCACCACCGCGTCGAGCTGCGGCACCTGCTGCATGAACTCCAGGCCGACCGTCGCGGTGCCGAGCGTGGTCAACGGGCCGTCGAACGGATGGATCATCGTGCGGCCTTCGCCGGCCACCAACGCCTGCGCGCCGGCAAAGGCTTCGTGCACGTTCGGCACCAGCACGACCTTCGCGCCGAAGCCCTCGCAGGTGGCGATGCGCAGCGGACTCGCATGCCGCGGCATCACGACCGTCGCGCTGGTGCCGGCGATGCGCGCGGCATAGGCGGCGGCGATCGCATGGTTGCCGGCGCTCGCGGCGACGATGCCGCGCCGTTTCGCGTCGGCATCGAGGGCCTCGACGCAGTTCAGCGCGCCGCGCAGCTTGAAGCTGCCGGTAGTCTGGAACAGCTCCAGTTTCAGCCACACCTCGGTCGACGGGGCCAGCCGGGTCGCGGCGGCACCGGTCTGCCAGCGCCAGACCGGCGTCGCGAGGATCTTGCCGGCCAGCCGGTCGGCGGTGGCGCGGATGTCGGCGAGCGACGGGAATGTGGCAAGAGCGGATGTGTCGGGGTTCACGGATGCGGCGGTCATGGGCGTGATTGTCCGTGCAACCGATGCGGCTGCGGGTCGCCCGGGATAATGCGGCGGATGACGACAGGCATCAGCGACGGCGACAAATTCTTCAAGCGGCTGGCCGACAGCCTGGGCGAGCACACGTTCGTGAAGCTGGTGCTGGCCAAGTACCGCGGGCCGGAG
>Ga0065165_1002660_pt1 | contig 14430 bp, 7 predicted proteins | sample AraplaMF_Cvi_mMF_FD_63813 | JGI IMG/M metagenome (GOLD analysis project Ga0065165, IMG submission 63813) | Arabidopsis root microbial communities from the University of North Carolina, USA - plate scrape MF_Cvi_mMF (version 2) (version 3) | ecosystem: Host-associated > Plants > Roots > Endosphere...
AGGCGTTCCTGCTCCAGGGCGGCGACTGCGCCGAGAGCTTCGCCGAGTTCCACCCCAACAATATCCGCGACACCTTCCGCGTGCTGCTCCAGATGGCGGTGGTGCTCACCTTCGCGTCGAAGCTGCCGACGGTGAAGGTCGGGCGCATGGCCGGCCAGTTCGCCAAGCCGCGCTCGGCGAATACCGAGACGATCAACGGCGTCGAGCTGCCCTCCTACCGCGGCGACAATGTCAACGGCTCGGCCTTCACGCCCGAGGCGCGCATCCCCGATCCGCAGCGCATGATCCAGGGCTATTCGCAGTCGGCGGCGACGCTCAACCTGCTGCGCGCCTTCGCGCAGGGCGGTTATGCCAACCTGCACCAGGTCCACAAATGGACGCTCGACTTCATGGGCAAGAGCCCGTGGGCGGCGAAATTCTCCGACCTCGCCGACCGCATCGGCGAAGCGCTCGACTTCATGGCCGCGTGCGGGATCGATGCGGACAGCGTGCCGCAGCTCAAGGCGACGCAATTCTACACCAGCCACGAGGCGCTGCTGCTACCCTATGAGCAGGCGATGACGCGGCAGGATTCGCTGACCGGCGACTGGTACGACACCAGTGCGCATTTCCTGTGGATCGGCGACCGCACCCGTTTCGAGAATTCGGCGCATGTCGAGTTCCTGCGCGGCATCGGCAACCCGCTGGGTATGAAGTGCGGCCCGAGCCTCGAGCCCGACGCGCTGCTGCGGCTGCTCGACACGCTCAACCCGAGCCGCATCCCCGGTCGCATGACGCTGATCACCCGCTACGGCCACGACAAGATCGAGGACGGCCTGCCCAAATTGGTCCGCGCGGTGAAGCGCGAGGGCCATCCGGTGGTGTGGAGCTGCGATCCGATGCACGGCAACGTGATCAAGGCCGCCAACGGCTACAAGACGCGGCCGTTCGAGCGCATCCTCGCCGAAGTGCGCGGCTTCTTCGCGGTGCATCGCGCCGAGGGGACCTATGCCGGCGGCATCCATGCCGAGATGACCGGGCAGAACGTCACCGAATGCACCGGCGGCGCGATCGGCACCACCGAGCAGGATCTCGAGGACCGGTACCACACGCATTGCGATCCGCGCCTCAATGCGGGCCAGAGCATCGAGCTCGCCTTCCTGCTGGCGGAGATGCTTAACGAGGAGATGGCGGAACGGCGTAAAGTCGCAGCCGCCTGAGCCAAATCATCGTGAATAAAAGCACGGGGCCGGCGCTGCCGGCCCTGTCACCCGGAAGGCACAGTCGCCAAACAGAATGATCAGGGGCCGATCCGGCCCATTGCCACCCATGTAATTTTGTTGCTCCCTTTCCCCAGAACAAAAAGGGGATCGTCCGAAAGCACGAATTGGGAGGCAAAATTCATGCGTAATATCGGATTCCGGCACGGCGCCAGCATTACGGTTCTGGCATTTCTTGGCTTCTCCGCCGCGCCTGCTTTGGCGCAGGATCAACCTCCGGCCGCGGGAGCGAGCAGCGCCGACGACATCGTCGTCACCGGCTCGCGCATCCGCCGCAATCCGCTCGATCAGGACAAGCCCGTCGTCACCGTCGACGAGAGCGCGATCCAGCGCACCGGCCTGAGCTCGATCGCCGATGTCCTCCAGCGCCTGCCCAGCGCGGCCGGCGGCCTGAATACCAAGGTCAACAACGCCGGCAATATCGGCGGCCCGCCCGACGGCACCGGCGTGAGCTCGGGCTCGGCCGAGATCGACCTGCGCTATCTCGGCGCCAAGCGCACGCTCGTGCTGGTCGACGGGCTGCGCTACGTCAACGGCTCCGCAGCGGGTGGCATTCCCGCCTCGGTCGACCTCAACACGATCCCGACCAACATGATCGAGCGCGTCGAAGTGCTCCAGTCGGGCGCTTCGCCGCTCTACGGTTCGGACGCGATCGCCGGCGTGGTCAACATCATCACCAAGCAATCGCAGTCCGGGCTGCGCGCGACGGCGCAATATGGCCAATACGGACAGGGCGATGGCGGGACGCAGAATTACGAGCTGAGCTACGGAGTCCAGTCAACCGAGACCGGCACCTCGGCCGTATTCGGCGCCTATTACACCAAGCAGGAAGGCGTAAGCACCGCCGATCGCGACATATCGCAATGGCCGACGCCAGGCGCGACGAGCTGCGCCGCGGGCGGCTGCTCGAGCGCGATCCCCAATGGGCGGTTCGACGTGCTGGGTCAGAGCCTGACGCTGAAGGCGCCGGTCATCGGCCGCAATCCAATCTATCCGGACGACTTCCGGGCCTATTCCTCGAGCACCGACAGCTTCAACTTCGCACCCTACAATTATCTGCTCACGCCGAGCGAGCGCTACGGCGCATTCCTGAACTTCAAGCAGGCGCTGAGCGACAGCATCAACATGCGCGCGCGCATCGTCTACAATCACCGCCATTCGACCACCGAAGCGGCCTTCCTGCCGCTGTTCGTCGGGCCGGACGCGGGCAACGGCAATCTGCTCGACACCATCTCGATCGACGTGACCAATCCCTATAACCCGTTCGGCGTGACACTCTCATCGGGTGCGAACGGCGGTACCGCCAATTATTCGACGGTCCGCCGCCGCCTGGTTGAGGCGGGGCAGCGCGTGTTCACCCAGGATGTCGACACCTTCACGACGGCGCTGACCTTCGACGGCTCGTTCAATGTCGGCGATCACAAATGGTATTGGGACGTCAACGGCGTCTACGGCGTCAATGACGGGCATCAGCTGTTCACCGGCAACATCAACGCCGCCAATCTCGCGCGTGCGCTGGGGCCGGTCTCGCAATGCACCGGCGCCTGCGTGCCGTTCAACATTTTCGGCGGCGCGGGATCGGTGACGCAGGCGATGCTCGACTATGTCGCGTTCGACGAGCGCGACAAGAGTTCGCAGCGGCTATGGGACTTCACCGCCAACCTCTCGGGCGATCTGTTCACCCTGCCCGCGGGCCCGGTCGGGTTCGCGGTCGGCTACGAGCATCGCGACCAGTTCGCGCGCTACGATCCGGATCCGCTGATCGTCGCCGGGCTCGGTGCCGACGTGCCGACCAGCCCGGCGCGCGGCGGCTTCAACGTCGATGAACTCTACGGTGAGTTGCGCGTGCCGATCGTGTCCGGGGTGCCCTTCCTCCAGAAGCTCGAGCTCGATGGCGCCGTCCGCCATTCGGACTATTCGTCCTTCGGCGCCAACACCACCTTCACCGTGTCAGGCCTGTGGAAGCCGGTCGAGGACCTGCTGTTCCGCGGCGGCTATGCCGAGAGCCTGCGCGCACCGAGCATCGGCGAACTCTATGCCGGCCTGTCACGCACCGACCAGACGATCAACGACCCCTGCACCAGCGCACCGGGCGGGTTCTTCCAAACCAATCCCACGGTGAAGGCCAACTGCATCGCCAATGGCGTTCCTGCCAATGGCAGCTATGCCGAACCGGTCGGCGGACAGCTCGGCGTCTTCTCGCAGGGCAATACCGACCTCCAGCCAGAAACGGCCGAGACCTGGACCGCCGGCGGCGTCTACAGCCCGTCCTGGGCGCGCGGCTCGAGCTGGGCGAGCGCGCTCAGCCTCGAGGTCAATTACTATAATATCCGCCTGAAGAACGCGATCGACTCGGTCCCGGCGACGCTCACGCTCAACCGCTGCGCGTTCAATGCCGATCCGGTGAGCTGCGCGGCGATCACCCGCACCGCCAACGGCAATGTCGCTGGCATCAGCGGGCGGTTGCTCAACCTCAACGGCATCAACACCGACGGTATCGACGCGACCTTCAACTATCGCTCGCCCAATTTCGGCGGCGGCAGCGCAGGGCTGGTATTCAATGCCGCCTGGCTGCTCACCTACGACGTGATCCCGCCATCGGATCTCAACGCGCCGACGCTCGAATATGCCGGCACCGAGCGCGGCAGCCCGGATCAGGCCTATCCCAAATTCAAGTTCAACGCGACGATCGACTGGTCGTCCGACGCATGGGGCCTGTCGTTCACGGGCCGCTACATCAGCGAGGTCGACGAGCGCGACGGCGTCCACACGATGGGCGACGTCTTCTATGGCGACATCCAGGCATATTTCGCGCCATCGTGGATGAACCATCGCTGGCGGCTGACCGCGGGCGTCAACAATCTGTTCGATCGCGACCCGCCGCCGTGCTTCACCTGCGACAGCGCCAATTTCGATCCGACGACCTACGATATCCCGGGTCAGTTCTGGTACGCCCGACTGTCCTACGGCTTCTGACCGCGGATACCCCCAGCCTCTACGCGTGCGGACCCGCGCGCGTAGAGGCAAAACCCGCCGAAACGGCACAGCCTCTGTAACAAAACGATACGTATAAACGCCGTATTGCAATGGCATGCCCCTTTTTGGGAAATGCGAACCGTTCCGCCACGGGGAAAAGGCGATGATCGGTTCGAGCAAGCCCGGCCTTCCGCGTGATTTGCGCGCGCTCGCGCCCTTCGCGGTGCTGGGGGTCGGCTGCTTCGCGTTCGCGGTGATCTGCTGGCTGTGGACCCGCGCGATGAACAGCGCCCCACCGATCCTCCCGGGGTTCGGCATTGCCACCGCAGGGCTTATGCTGGGCGGGCGCCGGCTCTGGCCTGCCGCTGCGCTGGGACTGATCGCCTCGCTGCTGTTCAACCCGTTGCCGACGCCTTTGTGGGCGCAGCTGATCATCATCGCCAATGTGCTGGTCAGCGCTATCGTCACCTCGATCGTGATCGAGCGCGTGACGGGGCCCTTCCCCTTCCCTTTCTCGAACCGCTCGGTCGCGACTTTGGTCGCCGCCTGTCTTGCTGGCGCGCTGCTTGCCACCTGCTTCACCGTGACGGCGGCCGTGATACTTCATGGCGGCACCCTGCCCGGGCCGCCGGCAACGGTCTTCGCGCGCTGGCTGCTGCGCTATGCGCTTGGCGCGATCCTCGCGATGCCGCTGATCCTTTCCTGGTCCGAGGCTGGGCGCGATCGCTGGAGCATCGGGCGTATCCTGCATTTCATGCTTGTGCTCGTTGCGAGCGCGGTTCCGGCGTTTCTGGTGTTCCTGACCCCCGTGACGCTGCCGATCGGCTGGCTGATGTTCCCGGCGATGGTATGGGCCGCGCTCGCCTTCCAGGTGCGCGGCGCCGCCGCATCGATGGCGGTGGTCGCCGCGATCGCGATGGTCGGCACGCAGCTGGGGCACGGCCCCTTCCAGGTTCCCGGCACTGATCCGGTAGCAATGGTCCAGCTGTTCCTCGTCATCGCCGCCTCGACCCTGCTCTTTGCCGCCGCGCTCGCGGATGCCCGCCGCGCCGAGGAGAAATTGCGCCGCTACGACGCGCAGTTGCGCGGCCGCGAGGCGCAGCTCGAACTGTTCCTGCGCAACGCACCGGCGGCGATCGCCATCCTCGATCGCGACATGCGCTATGTCGCCACCTCGCACCGCTTCCTGATCGATTACGGCCTGCCCACCGACCGGCCGCTGGTCGGCCGCTCGCATTTCGAGCTTTTTCCCGAGCTGCCGCCGGAATGGCGCGCCTATCACGAGCGCGCGCTGGCCGGCGCCGAATTCTCGCTGAAAGAGGATGTGCTGCCGCGCGGCAATGGCCGCGTCGACTATATCCGCTGGGACCTCAAGCCGTGGCGCGACGAGAACGGCGCGATCGCCGGTGTGGTGCTCTACACCGAGGTGATCACCGAAGCGGTCGAGACGCGGCGTCGGCTCGAAGAGGCCGAAGCCCGCTATCGCGCTGTGTTCGAGCAGGTCCAGGTCGGCGTGGTCCGCACCACGCTCGACGGACGCTATCTGGAGGTCAACGACCGCGCCAGCAGTATGCTCGAGCGCGACCGCGGCGTGCTGCTCGGCGCGCCCTTCGCCGATTTCACCCACCCGGAGGACTCGCCTGCCGACATCGCGTCGATGCAGGCCATGATCACCGGCCAGATCGGCTCCTATACCAATGAAAAGCGCATGCTGCGCCCCGACGGCTCGGTCATCTGGGTGCATCTCAACGCCGTGCTGGTGCGCCGGCCTGACGGCACGCCCGACCATTTCGTCGCCGTGATGCACGACCTCAGCGTCGCGCGCACAGCGCAGGAAGAGCTGCGCGAGGCGCATGAGAAATTGCTGCGCGTCTCGCGGCTCAGCGCGATGGGCGCGATGGCCTCGACCTTGGCGCACGAGCTCAACCAGCCGCTCGCTGCGATCACGAATTATGCCGAAGCGTGCCGTCACATGGTGGGCAAGACGGAGGACGGCACCCACGCGATGCTAGGCGAATGGCTCGGCCGCACTGCCGCCGAAGCGCTGCGCGCCGGCGACATCATCCGCAAGATGCGCCGCTTCACGATCAGCGGCGAGATCAGTCGCCAGCCTGAGGATCTCCACGCAATCATCGAGGCCACCTGCGCCGCCGAGCGTGGCAGTCCGGCGGCCGAAGGCGTGCGCATCCATTACAATTTCGACTCGCGCGTCCGTCTCGTCGCCGCCGACCGGCTGCAGGTCGAACAGGTACTGGCCAATTTGCTCGAAAATGCCATCGAGGCGACCGAGGGCGCTGAGGAACGGCAGGTCGAGATCACCACCCAGCGCCGCGACGACATGGTCGTCATCTCGGTGGCGGACAACGGCATCGGCCTGCCCCAGCGGATGCGCGACAACCTGTTCGAGCCGTTCCGCACCACCAAGGCCAAGGGCACCGGGCTCGGCCTGCCGATCTGCCGCACGATCGTCGAGGCGCACGGGGGCAGCCTGTGGGCCGGCGAAGCCGCGCTGGGCGGCGCGGTGCTGCATTTCACGCTGCCGGTCCATGTTTCTGAGGCGCAGGCGCTGCGCGATGCCGGCTGACCATCGCATCCATATCGTCGACGACGATGCGTCGATGCTGGATTCGACGCGGATCCTGCTGACCGCGCTCGGCTATCAGGCGCTGGGCTGGGCCTCGCCGCTCGACTTTCTCGAACGCGCGACGCTGGCGGCGGGCGATTGCCTGCTGCTCGACATCCGCATGCCGGGCATGGGCGGGTTCGAGTTGCTCGGCCTCCTCCGGGCGCGCGGCGAAACCGTGCCCGTAGTGCTCGTCACCGGGCATTGCGACGACGCTATCATCGCCCATGCACAAGCCGTCGGCGCGGTGCGGCTGATCGAAAAGCCCTATGCGATCGTCACGTTCGAGGAAGCGATGCGGGCTCTGATCACGGCAACGCCGGCGGGATAGTCACCCGTTTCCACGGTGCGTGTCGAGCCTCGCCGCCACTGCGGCAAGCCCGGCATCGCTTGAGACCGCAAGATCTATCGGACGCCCGCCCAGCACGTCGTCATGGGTGTTGAGGAAAGCGATCATCGCGTCGCGATCACGCAACGCTTCCCACGCGAGCGTCGCGGCCTTCCCCTGCCGGGCGGCTTCGTCGACCGAGAGCCTCACGGCGGCGAAACGCCTGCGAAAGCGCTGTGGGCGCGACTCTTCGCCCTCATCGATCTCAATCGCAACTTCGGCTGGTGTGGTGACGGCAGAATCCTCGTGTCGCTCAGGCCGCACGCGAGGTTGGGTGGTGCGGAAGGCCTTCTTGCCCATCGGCTAATTGGTCTGCCGCGTTTTGACTACGGCAAGCTCCGATTGAAGCCGCACGACGAGCTCGCCATAGGCCCTGGCGAGCGCACGATGTGCATGTCGCGCCTCGCTGCAACTCGCGCGCTCGGCACGCATCAGCGACACCTGTTCGCGATAGAGGAAATATTTGAGGTCCAATGCACCTCTCCCGGCAATGTAAGCGGGAGCGCGTGAGGTCTCTCAGCCGCTGGCGCTTACGAACAAGTCTGCCGGCGATGAGCGGTCATAGCATGGGTGCCACACCAAGCTCGCATGAAAAGCACGAAGCCAGGCGAATTGGCCGCTCCCGAAGCGTCGGCCCCGGGAGCGGCCCAAAGGATCAGCGGATACGGCCGCTCAGCTGCACGCCGATGATGCGCGGCTCGTTGAGCACGGCAGCCATATAGTTCTCGATCACGCCCTTGAGATTCTTCTCGTTGGTGATGTTGCGCGCGAACGCCGCAACCTCCCACGCGCCGTCGCCACCGGTGTACCCGATCTTCAGGCCGCCCTCGAAGTTGCCGTTCGAGGTGAACTCCTTGGTCTTGTAGAGCACGAAGCTCGTATAGCCCTGCAGGTTCCAGTCGGTGGAGATGAAGAACTTGCCGCTGTCGCTGACCGGCAGGTCGTAGCGCGCGGTGAGGTTCAGGTTATATTCCGGCGCGTTCGGCAGCGGGTTGCCGTCGATCTTGGCGAAATAGGTCGTGCCGGTGCCGGTGCCCTTGGTGAAATAGGGGTTCTCGACCGTGCAGACGAGAACGCCGTTCAGGCTGCACGCCTGCGCATAGACGCGATCGTCCTTGATCTCGCTGTGCAGCCAGCTCGCGCCGAGGCCCATGGTGAAGTTGCGCACCGGCTTCCAGTCGAGCTCGGCCTCGAGGCCGTAGGCCTCGGCCTTGTCGGCGTTGAACAGCACGCCGTTGCCGTTCGAGTCGTTGCCATTCAGCTGGATGTCGTTGACCGTGTAGTAGAAGGCCGAGGCGTTGAAGCGCAGCGTGTTGTTGAACAGCTTGCTCTTGAAGCCGGCCTCGAACGACGTGATCGTCTCCGAATCCGCGGTGGTGAAGTCGGCGTTGAACACCGCCGAGCGGCCCTGGATGGTCGGCCCGCGGAAGCCGTTGGCGACGCGCGCATAGAGGCTCAGGTCGTTCGACGCCTCATAGAGCGCCGAAATGTCCCAGCTCGGCTTGGTGTCCGACATGCGCACATTATAGCGGCCCTTGTAGGTGACCAGGCCCGCCGCGGTGTCCGCGGTCTTGAGCAAGGTGGTCTCCTTGGTGTCCTCGGTGACACGGCCGCCGGCGGTGATCGTCAGCTTCGGCGCGACCTCGTAGCTCACCTGGCCGAACGCCGCCCACGAGGTGTTGACGTTGTGCAGACGGACCCAGTTGTTCGGGTTGCGCGCGGTGCCCTGAAGGAACCAGGCGCGCTGGTAGAAGTCGGTGATGTCGCGCGAGTCGAAATACAGGCCGCCGAACTGCCACTTGAGCGGGCCCTTGCTATCGCTGGCAATGCGGAGCTCCTGGCTCCACTGGTCGAGGCTGCGGACCTGGCCCATCGACTGGCCGAAGCCGTTCGGGCTGCCGTTGAACGGATAATCGGCCGCCGCGCCGCCGTCGGTGTCGCCGCGGCTATAACCGGCGGTGGTCTCATAGGCGCTGATCGAGGTCAGCGTGACGCCGCCCAACTTCCAGTTCAGGTTCAGCGAGGTGCCGTAGGTGTTGTAGGCCTGCGGGTTGTTCGCCGCCTCGTCGAAGCGGACGCTGTCGCGGTCGACGTTCGAGACGTCGTTCGAGCCCTTCTTGAGCGCCTGGCGCAGGAACAGCGTCGAGGTGCCGTCATAGTCGCGGAAGTGCGTCGAGAGCAAAGCGGTGAAATTGTCAGTCGGCGCCATCAGCACCTGCACGCGCAGGTCGCGCTCGTCGAAGCCGCCCATCGCGTTCTTCTTTGGCGTCACGGTGCCGTCGGCGCTGCTGCCGTTGAAGTTGTTGTCGACCCAGTTGTCGCGGTGCTGGATCAGGCCCGACACGCGCACCGCGAGCTTGCCGTCGATGATCGGCGCGCCCACGCCGGCGTCGAGCGTGTAAGTGTTGTAGCTGCCGTACGAAGCCGAGAAACGGCCGTCGACACTGTCGAGCGACGGGCGGATCGTGTCGATCTTGATGATGCCCGCGGTGGTGTTGCGGCCGAACAGCGAGCCCTGCGGACCGCGCAGCACTTCGACCTGGCGCACGTCATAGGCCGGGTTCGACTTGAGCACGACATGCTCGAGGATCACGTCGTCCTGGATGATCGACACCGGCTGCGAGGCGCCGAGATAGAAGTCGATATTGCCCATGCCGCGGATGTAGAAGCGCGGGAAGATGCGGCCCGTCGTGGTCTCGACATAGAGGCTGGGGACCTTGCCTGCGAGCGAGATCAGCGTGTCGTCGCCGCCCGCCTGTTGGGCGCGCAGGGAATCGCCGTCTGCCACGCCGACCGAGATCGGCACCCGCTGCAAATTCTCCGAGCGACGCTCGGCGGTGACGACGATCTCGTTCAGACCCTGCTCGTCGGCGGCCGCGGCCGGCTGGGCGGCGTCCTGCGCGGCGGCGGTGCCGGCGAGGAAGAAGGTGCCGAATGCAGCGCCCGCGAGGAGCGTGAATCGTGCAGCATTGGTTTTCATCTGAAGGTCCCCAATCTCTATTCTATCTGGTGCAGGCGCACGCGAACGGTCCCGGAGGAGCGTGTTCCTGTTCCTCCCGGCGCCTGTTCTTGCGTTTATGGGCGTGCCATTCCCTGCGCGGCTGCCGCTAGAAGCCGATTGTGTCGCTCGTGTGACAAATTGGCGCAGGATCAAGGACATGGCGAAATGATGTATTTGTGCATCACTTCGTTGCCCCTCCCCGCGGAACCTGGGACAACTTGTACACTTGCCGCGCGCACGATGCGGGTGCATGGCCCGGGCACGATGCTGCACGCCTTCCGATCCGCGGAAACCGGGATGCTGCGCCGGCTGGTGCTGGCGCTGCTGTTCTGCGTGCTCGCGACGCGCGTGGCGGTGCCCGCCGGCTGGATGCCCGATACCGGGCCGGCCGGTCCGCGTATCGCCTTGTGCAACGGCATGGCCGGGGCCGGCGCGGCGCAGGCGCTGCTCGACAAGGCGCTGGGCAAGACCAAATCGGACAAGGCATCGGCAGGCGAGCCCTGCGGTTTCGCAGCGGCCGCACTCGCCTTCGCGGCGCCCGAACCGGCACCTTTCCTCCACACGCCGCGCGTCTCGAACGAGGCACCCCGCCCCGCTCGCCAGCTCGCGTCGATCGGTCAGGGGCTCGCCGCCCCGCCCCCGCCCGCGATCGGACCGCCGCTCCGCGCCTGAACTGCCGCCCCCGTTCGGGGGACCGACATTTCATGGCCATTGGAGCCCCGCATGCATTCCGCTTTTCGCGCCGTCTGTGGCGTATCACTGCTCGCACTCGCGGCCCCCGCCTTCGCGCAGGCGGCCGACCCCGATCCCGAGCCGCAGAACAATATCCTCGTCGTCGGCCAGCAGGACGCGCCGATCTCGATCGAGCCACGCGGCCTTTCTGTCAGCCTCGGCGACAAGCAGTTCGCGGGGGTCAACGCGTTCAACACCGAGGATCTGATCAAATACGCGCCCGATTTCTTCGTGCGCACCCGCTACATCGGCGACAACAATGCCGTGCCCGGCTTCCGCGGTACGCACAGCACCCAGTCGGCGCGCAGTCTCGTGATGGTCGACGGGTTCGTAATCTCGAACTTCCTCGGCAATTCGTTCAGCTTCCCGCCCGCCTGGGGCGTGGTGAGCCCGAGCGAGGTGCAGCAGTTCGATATCGTCTACGGCCCCTATTCGGCGCGCTATCCGGGCAATTCGATGGGCGGCATCGTCAACATCACGACACGCGCGCCCGAGCGGAGCGGCGCCTTCGCCACCGTGCAGAGCTTCGTCCAGCCCTATGACCAATACGGCACGCATCAGGATTTCTGGGGCTGGTCGGCCGAGGCGGGGCTGGCGCTCAAGGGCGACGGGCCGTTCAGCCTGCGCGCCTCGGTGCGGCGGCTGCGCAACGACAGCCAGCCGATGCAATTCTATCAGCTGGGCTACAATGCCTCGCTCTACAATCAGCCGGCCGGCGGGGCGCCGGTAACGGGCGCCTATGCCGATCGCGCGCTGATCCCGGTCACCGGCACCAATATCGTCGCGCCGGTGATCGGCGACTACAGCTCGGTCGCCACGCGGCAGGATCAGGCGCGCGCCCAACTCCGCTACGATAGCGGCAATGTCCATGCCGAGGCTCTGTTCGCTTATTGGTGGAACCGGGAGGAGACGCTCGCGCCGGTCACCTATCTGCGCGATGCCAACGGCCTGCCCTTCTATGGCGACGCGACCGGCAAGGTCAGCTTCGGCGGCCATACCTGGACGCTCAACCCGGCCTCGACCTTCCGCCTCAGCATCGCCGAGAAGGACGAGTGGCTCGCCGGGCTGAAATTCGAAGCCCCCGTCGCCGGCTTCACGCTCCACGCCAATCTCTCGACTCTGCGCTTCGACAAGCAGGAGGCACGCAGCTCGAACGGCTATGCCGCAGGAGTAGCCAATGGAGCCGGCCAGGACACGGTCCAGGGCCCGACAGGCTGGTACACCGGCGACCTCAGCGTCGCCCGGAACGTCGGCGCGCACGACATCGCCTTCGGGCTCAACTCGAACCTCTACGAGACCGATCAGTCGGTGTTCGACACCACCAACTGGCGCACCGCGGCCGGGGCCACCAGGCGCACGCGCACTTTCGGCCGCACGCGCACGATCGGAATCTTCGCCGAGGACGCGATCGCGATCGATCCCGCAACGCGTCTGACGCTCGGCCTGCGCGCCGATTTCTGGCGGGCTTACGACGGTGGCCTCACCGCCCGCGCCAGTTCGGGTCCGCAAGCCGGCCAGCTCGTCACCCGGTATTACGCGCCCCGCGACGACAGCGCGCTCAGCCCCAAGCTCGCGCTGCAGCGCCGCTTTGCCGGCAACTGGACCGCCGAGTTGAGCCTCGCCATGGCGACGCGCTTTCCCACGGTCGGCGAGCTGTTCCAGGGCGCGCTCAACGGCGACGGCAGCTTCAACGCGAACAGCTTCGACCCGAACCTCAAGCCCGAGCGCAGCAAGGACGCCAACCTCCTCCTGCGCCATCCCTTCGGCCCGGTGACGCTCACCGCCAGCCTGTTCTGGCAGCAGGTCGACGACGCGATCTTCTCATACGTCGGCTTCAACCAGAACGGGGTCTCGACCTCGAACTTCAAAAATATCGACCGCACCCGCCAGATCGGCGCCGAACTGATCGCGGAAGCACACCTCTTCGACGGCCTCGATGTCGACGCTAATGCCGCCTGGATCGACGCGATCACGGCCAGGAACGCCGCCGATCCGGCGAGCGAGGGCGTGCAATTCCCGCGCATTCCGCGCTGGCGATTGAACGGCAATCTGCGCTGGCGGGTCTTACCGCAGGTGCAGGCGGTGGTGGGCGTTCGCTATGCTAGCCGGCCCAACACCGATCTCGACGGCCTCCAGCGCGGCGATGCCTATGGCTATACCTCCGAACTCTTCGCGCTCGACCTGCGCGCCAATTTCGACGTGACCGAGCGGTTCCGCCTCTCGGCCGGCGTCAACAATGTCACCAACGACCGCGCCTGGGTCTTCCACCCCTATCCCCAGCGCAGCTTCGTGATCGAAGCGGGAGTGAAACTATGAGTGTGAAGCCTCCCGGCAGCCGCTGGTACAATGCCGTGTGGCGCTGGCATTTCTACGCCGCGATGTTGTGTGTGCCCTTCGTATTGTGGCTCGCCTGCACCGGCACGCTCTACGTGTGGAAGCCGCAGATCGAGGCGCTGCTCGACCGGCCCTATGACAATCTCGTCCAGACCGGCCCGCGCCTCCCCGCCGAGACGCAGGTCGCGAAGGCGCTGGCCGCGGTGCCGGGATCGCAGCTCCACAAGTTCCAGCTTCCCGAGGGCCCGAGCGAGGCCAGCCGGATCATCGTCGGCAAGGATGGCATCGAGACGCGGGTCTATCTCAACCCCTATACCGGCGCCGTGCTCAAGACAGTGGGTGAGGAAGACCAGCTCATGCGGGTGATCTTCCACCTGCATGGTGAGCTCATGGCCCCGCCCTGGGGCAGCTGGCTGGTCGAGATCGCCGCCTGCTGGGCGATCGTGATGCTGCTGACCGGCCTGTATCTGTGGTGGCCACGGGGGAGCCGCGGGCTTGGCGGCGTGCTGTGGCCGCGACTGTTCGGGGGCAAGCGGCTCTTCTGGCGCGACCTCCATGCCGTGACCGGCATCTGGGTTTCGGCGCTCGCACTGTTCCTGATCACCACCGGCCTGCCCTGGGCCACGGCCTGGGGCGCGTACTTCAAGGAGATCCGCGCCGTCACCAACACTACCGATGGCCCGCAGGACTGGCCGACCGGCAGCCATGGCGAACATGCCATGCTCGGCGAACATGCCGAGCATGGCGGGATGTCGATGGCGCATGTCGATCCGAAAGCGGGCGAGATCGACCGGGTGATCGACGCCGTCCTGCCGCTCGGCATCGCCGCGCCGGTGATCGTCGCCCCGCCCGCGACCAAGGGCGATCCCTGGACCGTCACCTCGGACGCCGCCAACCGACCGTTGCGCACGCGAATCACCGTCGACGGCACCACCGGCCATATCCACGACCGCCGCGACTTCGCCGAACGTCACTGGGTCGATCGCGTGGTGGGCTACGGCATCGCCGCACACGAGGGCGCGTTGTTCGGATTGGCCAACCAGCTGCTGAGCACGCTGACCGCCCTGCTGCTGGTCGTGCTGGCGGTGTCGGGCACCGTTTTGTGGTGGCGACGGCG